>Ga0302321_100002659_pt1 | contig 15343 bp, 11 predicted proteins | sample Fen_T0_1_FD_202505 | JGI IMG/M metagenome (GOLD analysis project Ga0302321, IMG submission 202505) | Peat permafrost microbial communities from Stordalen Mire near Abisko, Sweden - Fen_T0_1 | ecosystem: Environmental > Terrestrial > Soil > Wetlands > Permafrost | place: Sweden: Abisko...
GCCCCCCCCCCGCCACGCCCCCCCGCCCCCCCGCCCCCCGCGGCCACGGGAGGTCGGACATTCGATCGCCGGACCGGGGGGCGCCCGCCGGCGGGGAATCCGCCGAGCTTGGAGGCCGCACCTTCTCCGTCGGGCATTTCCTCGATGTCCCTTCTAGCGACCTAAATGCGGGCCGTCAAATAGTCAACGCAGCCGTCGACGCAGCCTGGGGCTCCTTCGGCCGCTGGGCGACCGCCCGCTCCCTCGTTAGAACTTGAACAGCTCGGCCTGAACTGGGGCCAGCCCCAGGGCCTGGCGCACCGGCGCGAACGACCGGCGGTGAATCGGGCAGGCCCCGAGCTTCTCCAGCGCGGCGAAGTGCTCGGCTGTCGGATAGCCCTTGTGGCGGGCGAAGCCGTAGCCGGGGTGACGCGCGTCCAGGTCGCGCATGAGGGCGTCGCGGGTGGTCTTGGCGAGGATGCTGGCCGCAGCGATGGTCAGCGAGAGGGCGTCGCCGTGGATGATCCCCTCCTGCGGGATGGGGAGCTCTGGGAGCTTGCGCGCGTCGATGAGCAGGTAGTCTGGCACCACCGAGAGCCCCTGGACGGCCCGCCGCAGGGACAGGAGCCCGGCCTGGTAGATGTTGATCCGGTCGATCTCCTCCTCCGAGGCCATGCCGATGGCCCAGCTGATGGCGTTGGCCTTGATGTCGGCGGCCAGCCGCTCGCGCTCGGCGGCGTCGATGGCCTTGGAGTCGTCGATGCCGCGGGGACGGTAGTCGTGCGGGAGGACCACGGCGCCTGCCACGACCGGCCCAGCCAGCGGCGCCATTCCAGCCTCGTCCACGCCCGCGACGTGGACCTTGCCCTCGTCCCAGAGTCGGGTCTCCCAGCGGAGCAGGTTGCGCAGCCGCTGTCCCTCGGCGCGGTTCTCCTGCCGGCGCCTCTGGATGGCGTTCCAGACCGTCCGCGCCCCCGCCCTGGGGTCCGAGGCGAGCACCGCCTCACAGTCGTCCGGCAGGGACACCCCGTCCACCAGGAACCGCTGGCGGAGCTCCTGGATGCTCATCCGAGCCAGGTCTTCGGGCCGCATGGTCGGGCAGATGCTACGCCCCGCTCCAGGCAATGGGCAATGGGCAAACGGCAGCCTCAGGCGAAACCTGCGGCGCGGCTGGGCACCGCGACAGCCGTGCCTGGGAAAGACTTTTCCGCGGAGCCCAGCGAACCGAGCAAGGGCTGGGCGCTCCCGGCGCTGGCACGGCGCTTGGAGCTGTGGCTGCCCATGCGATGGCTCGCCGTTCTCCCACTCCTGGCGGGGTTGGCCTGTGGCTCGGGCGGCTCTGGTGGGAGTTCGTCCAGCTGTGATCCGTACTGCCTCGACGCGCCCGACGGCGGGGCCGACGGAGGCTGGTGGACGGCGCCGGTCGAGACGTCCCTGCCGCCGCTGCCGGCCGAGCCGAACGCGGGACGGTTCACCTGGTTCGGTGCGGCGCAAGGGCTCTTCGCGTCCACCATCCGGATGATCGACGTGGGCTCGGACGGTACGGTCTGGGTGGCCACCGATTCGGGCCTGTTCGCGCGGCCGAGCGGCGCGGCCTCCTTCCAGGAGCTCACCGTCGCGGAAGGGCTCCCGTCGAACGACGTGGCCAGCGTGGCCGCGGCCGGGCCCGGAGCGGCCTGGGTGGGCTTCGGCGCCTCGGACCTCGATCCGATGAGCGGCGCGATCCCGACCGGCACCCCTGAGAGCGGGCTCGGCACGGTGCCGCGGCTCGGGCCTCAGGCAGCCCTCGTCACCCTGAGTGCGTCCAGTCCGACCGTGCAGTCGATCGTGCTCGACCAGAGTGGCCTCACCCGATCCGTCTTTGCAGTCGCGGCCGATCCCGCGCTCCCCGGCGGAGCCTGGTTCGCCACCGACAGGGGGCTGTTCCAGCGCCAGCCGGACGGGAGCGTGCTCGGACCGCGCCGGCCGCCGGTCCAGTCGGGCTGGGCCTTTGGGCTGGCGGTGAGCGCCTCGGGTCAGGTCTGGGACGGTGACGACACCCAGTGCTCCCGCCTCGACCCGGCGGACCCTGCCCTCGGCTTCTGGGCTCCCTTCGCCGAGGTGATCGACGTCTGGCCCGGCGCGCGCGACCGGATCTCGCGCCTCCTGCTGGTATCGGACGGCACGCTCTACCTCTCGTCCTGGGCCAACGGCCTGGCCATCCGATCGGCGCGGGGCGCCTTCTCGTTCCTGGGCGTCCAGGATGGGCTCCCGTCACCCTGGGTGAGCGGCGTCCGGCCCGATCCCGACGGGACGCTCTGGGTCGGCTCGCTGCGCGGCCTGGGGCGCTGGGACCCCGCGCAGCGGAGCTGGCGCTACTACACCAAGGCGAGCGGCCTGCCCGCGGACGTGGTCTGGACCCTGGCGATCGAGCCGACCACCACCGGCCGGGCGGTCTGGATCGGCACCACCGGAGGCGTCGCCCGCTTTGACGGTCCGTGAGCGGCGGGTCAACGCTGGCAGGCGGGGCAGAAGAAGCTGCTGCGCTGGCCCAGCACCACCCGCGCGATGATCCCCTTCCGGCAGCGCGGACAGCGCTCGCCCTGGTGGCCGTAAACCTGGAACGGGTTCTCCGCGCCCGGCTCCTCGACGTAGGTCGGCTCCGGGCCATCGTCGCGATCGAGCGTCTCCTGCATGGCGGCCAGGATGGCCTGGGCGATCCGCCGCGCCTCGGCCGGCTGGATCGATCGGCCCGGCCGGCGCGGATCGACGTGGGCCCGGAAGAGCGCCTCGCTGGCGTAGATGTTCCCCACCCCGGCCAGGAGCGCCTGATCGAGCAGCATCACCTTCACGCTGCGTCGCGAGCGTGCCAGCGCCGCGCCGAACCGCTGCGCGTCGATCCCGTCCCGCAGCGGATCGGGTCCCAGGGCCGTCAGCTCCGGGACGGCGGAGAAGGCGGCGCTCGGCACCACCCGGAGCCGGCCGAACAGGCGCGGATCGCGGAAGTGGAGCGTGGCGCCGTCGTCGAGCAGGAAGCGCGCGCGGGAGTGGGAGGGCGCCTGCTCGCCCTCAGCCCGCCGGACCCACTTGCCGGTCATGCCCAGGTGCGCGTGGAGCCCCACCGGCGCGCCGCCCTGCTCGAGCGCGACCAGGAGGTGCTTGCCGATCCGGGAGACCTCGGAGATCCGCGCCCCCTCCAGCGCGCCGACCAAGCTGCGCGGCGTCTCAGGCCGGAAGATGCGGCGGGCGGCCGGGTCGGCCTCGATGCGAGCGATGCGCTTCCCGGTGCTCCACCGCCGCAGGTTGCGCGCGGCGATCTCCACCTCGGGAAGCTCGGGCACTCAGCGCGCCCTCTCGAAGGCCGCCAGGAAGAAGCCGTCGGTCTGGTGCCGGTGCGGGAGGAGCTGGAGCTGGTTGGGCTCGGTACCCGACGTGTAAGGCCCGCCGACGCCGAGCCGCCCGGCCAGCTCGGCCCCGAGCAGCGACGCCAGCGGGAAGGGCGAGAGGCCGGTCTGCTCCGGGATCTTGGCGGCCACGTCCTGGTTCTCGGTATGTCCGATGGCGCAGGTGGCGTAGATCAGTCGTCCGCCTGGGGCGACCAGGCGCGCGAAGCGGACCGCCAGCTCGCCCTGGATCGCCGCGAAGCGAGCGGGATCCTCGGGCCGGAGCCGCCAGCGGGCGTCCGGCTTGCGGCGGAGCGTCCCCAGGCCGCTACACGGTGCGTCAATGAGGATCAGGTCGGCCTTGCCGGCCAGATCGTCCAGCTGCGCCGCGGCCTCCGGTCCGGCGGGGATGGGGCGGGTTCTCAGGTTATGGACCTGGGCCCGGCGGGCCCGGCGCTTGGCCTCGTTGAGCCGGTCCGCGTCCGAGTCGAGCGCCACCAGCGACCCCTTGTTGTGCATCTCCATGGCCAGGGCGAGCGACTTGCCGCCCGCGCCGGCGCAGGCGTCGATCACCAGCTGGCCCGGCCGGGCGGCGCAGGCCAGCGCCACGAGCTGGCTCCCCTCGTCCTGGATCTCGAAGTGCCCGGCCTGGAACGAGGCCAGGGCGAAGGCGTTGGCGTGGCCGTCGAGCTGGAGGCCCCAGGGCGAGAGCTGCGTGGGCTCGGAGCGCGTGCCCTCGTGGTCGAGGCGGGCGCGGAGGTCTTCACGCGTGGTCTTGATGAGGTTGGTGCGGACGGTCAGGGGCGCGCGCTCGTTCATGCAGTGCGCCAGCGCCTGGGCTTCGGCCAGCCCCAGCTCGGACGCGAAGCGTTCGGCGATCCAGCTCGGGAGCGACTCGGCCACCGAGAGCCGCTCGACGGGGTCGGCGATGGCGGCGATCCGCTCGTCGGCGTGCTCGACGCCGGCCAGGGCCGAGGGGGCCACGCCCACGCGGCGGGCGGCGTCCTGGAGTCGCACGCCGCCGAACCGGGTCAGCCAGGCCGCGTAACGGGTGGTGAGATCGCGCTTCTGCCCGGCGAGGAGCCAGTCGAGCAGCCCCTGCCAGCGGGTGAGGCCGTAGGCCGCCTCGGCGGCGGCGCGGCGCTCGGTGGAGTAGAGCCGCTGCTCGCGCCGGAGCACGCGCTCCAGGGCCCGGTCGGCCAGCCATCCCTGGTCGTGGACCATCCCGTGGACCTCGAGGACCACGGCATCGACCAGATCGTTGCGAATGTCGCGGGGGGGCATTCCGGCTCTCATACCATGCCGCACGCGGCCTGCGGTGGCACCTGCCTCCGGGACACGACCCTGAGCGCTGCGCCCGCGGCGGGTCGGTCCGGCCGGGTGAGTGGTCGCGGCTGGGATTGGGGCGCAGTCCGCTTCAGAGCTTGGCCAGCACGCCCTCGACGTGGCCCTCCACCTTCACCTTGGGGAACACGTGCTCCACCTTTCCGTCCGGCCCGATGATCACGGTGGTGCGGACCGTGCCCATCACCTTCTTGCCGTACATGTTCTTCTCCTGCCAGACCCCGGCTTCCTTCTGGAGCTCCAGGTCGGCGTCGGACAGGAGCGGGAAGGGGAGCTGGTACTTCTCCTTGAACTTGCGCTGGGCCTCGGGCGTGTCCTTGGAGACGCCCAGCACCACGACCTTCTTCTTCTCGAACGCCTGGGTCTCGTCGCGGAAGTCGCAGGCCTCCTGCGTGCAGCCGGGGGTCATGGCCTTGGGGTAGAAGAAGAGCAGCACCCGCTTGCCCTTGAGCGCCGAGAGCTTCACCACCTTCCCCGTCTCGTCGGGGAGGGCGAAGTTGGGGAACTTCTTGCCCACTTCGAGAGCCATGCGCGTCACCTCTGCCGGCACCGGTGTCGATCCTTCCCCATGCCGAGCGGCCGGCTGTGGCTCCGCGGCGGGGATGATGGAACGGGCTGCCGGCAGTATGTAGAGTGCGCCCGTGGCCCGCGCAACCGACGGTAAGACCCCCCGGCACCGGAGCGGCCGGACGAGGCACCGGATCGGCGCTTCGCCCGCCGCTTCGCCCGCCAAATCGGCTGCGTCCGACCAGACCGTGCTCCTGGCGTGGGCGCGCGACGGCCAGGGCACGCGAGTGGGTGTGGCCGAGCTCGACCCGGCCGACCGCCGCAAGCGCGCCCCGTTCCAGTGCCTGGGTTGCGGAGAGGAGTTGACCCCGCACCTGGGGAAGGTTCGCGCCCGCCACTTCGCCCACCATCCCGGCTCGACCTGTCCGCTCACTGCGCCCGAGACCGCCCTCCACCTCAACGCCAAGCTGCGGTTGCTCGAGCTCTGCCAGCGCGCCTTCGCCGGCCAGGAGCAGGTGGTGCTGGTGGCCCGCTGCCAGCGCTGCCGGCGCCGTCTGGACCACGACCTGGCGGCGCTGGGCGACGCGGTGGAGGTGGAGGGCCGGGTCGGCGCACTGCGGCCAGACCTGCTCCTGACGCACGCGGGGAGCCCCTCGCTGGCGCTGGAGGTGCGGGTCACGCACGCCGTGGACGCGGCCAAGGAGGAGTCGCTGGCGGGGCTGCGCCTCCGGGCCGTGGAGGTGGACGCGCGGGAGGAGTGGGAGCGCCTGGAGGCTGGGACGGTCTCGATCCTGGGGAGCCGCTCGCTCGGCTTCGATGCCTGCCCGTCCTGCCAGACCGAGGCGCGCTCCGCGCTGGGGCGAGAGGAGGGGGGCGAGGCCGCCGATCTGGCCGAGCTGGAGGCGTACCGGGGCCGAGGGCTCTTCGGTCCGAGGCCGGGCCTGCCAGTCTCCGGCTCCGGGGACCCAGGACCCATCACCGCGCTGGAGCGGCGGCGGCTCTCCGCGGAGTTCCTCTGTCCGGAGTGCGGCAGCAGCGAGCTGGCGATCGGCGAGCGGCTGGCGCGGCATCCCTGTCCGGGCCGTTCGCTGCGGGCCGTGGCGTGGCGAGGCTACGACGGGCAACTGGTGATCCTGCGCTGGTGGAAGCGGGAGGAGCGCGGCCGTGGGGGCAGTGGCCACAGGTGAGGCGGCGCGGACTGGCCTATCGGGCCGACTTTCCCAGGAGATCCGGGGCGCTTCGTCGGTGCGGTGCTTGCAGCGGCTGGGGCCTTGTGTTAGATGGGCAGCCCAAGACGCTGGAGTTACAATATCCTAGCGGGCTCGTGCAGACCAAAATGTCGTAAATTCACACACTTCTCTGTTGGCCAGCCACGGTGCCTCGAGGCACGGACGGGATGTTCCCGCCAGACCGAGGTCGAGCGCAGGCCAGAAGACCGCAGATGAAGTGGCGGACCAACCGGAGAACACATGGAAACTCAGCAGCAGAACGAAGAAGTCGTTCCCCCCGTGCCGACCGAGGCAACCGAAGCAGCCGCTGTTCCGGTTCCGGAGAGCACCACGATGGCAGGCGCGCTCGGCTCCACGGGCACCGCCATCACGATGAAGCAGCTCCTCGAGGCGGGCGTTCACTTCGGCCACCAGACCAAGCGCTGGAACCCGAAGATGAAGCCCTACATCTTCGGGGCTCGCAACGGCATCTACATCATCGACCTGCAGAAGACGGTCAGCCTGGCGCGCAACGCCTTCCGCTTCGTCTCGGACGCGGCGGCGCGCGGCGGCGCGGTCCTCTTCGTCGGCACGAAGAAGCAGGCCCAGGACGCGGTGCGTGAGGAGGCCGCTCGCAGCGGCATGTACCACGTGACCAACCGCTGGCTGGGTGGCACGCTCACCAACTTCAAGACCATCAAGACCGGCATCGACCGGCTCAAGACCATCGAGAAGATGGCGGCCGACGGGACCTACGACCGGCTTCCGAAGAAGGAAGTCGCGTCCCTGGAGCGCGAGCGCGAGAAGCTCGAGAAGAACCTGGGCGGCATCAAGGAGCTGACCCGGCTGCCGTCCGTGGTCTTCGTGGTCGATCCGAAGAAGGAGCACATCGCGGTGCACGAGGCCAACCGGCTCGGCATCCCCGTGGTGGGCGTGGTCGACACCAACTGTGACCCCGAGGGCATCGACTTCGTGATCCCCGGCAACGACGACGCCATCCGGTCCATCCGGCTCTTCACGGGCAAGGTGGCCGAGGCCTGCATCGAGGGCAAGGCGCGCTACAGCGTCTACGTCGCCGAGCACGGCGGCCGCGACGAGCGGGCCGAAGAGGATCGTGACGCGGCCAGCGAGCGGGGCGGCGGGCGGGATCGCCGAGATCGCCGTGGTGGTCGCGATCGTGGCGACCGGCGTCCGCCTCCGCGCAGCGACGACCGCGCCTTCGTCAGCGCCAACGTCGAGGTGCTGCGCAAGGGCGAGGTCGTGCAGCCGGCCGAGCAGCCCGCGGCGGCCGAGCAGCCGAAGGTGTAGCGCAGCCGCTCCCCCGATGCGGGGACGACATTTTCCGGGGCGGGCCGGATTTCGGGTCCGCCTCTTCCATTTGCTGTTGGACAGGAGTCTGACGTGGCCGAGATCACTGCGAACATGGTGAAGGAGCTCCGCGAGAAGACCGGCGCGGGCATGATGGACTGCAAGAAGGCGCTCTCCGAGAGCGGGGGCGCGTTCGACAAGGCGGAGGAGTTTCTCCGCAAGAAGGGACTGGCCGCGGCCGCGAAGCGGTCCGGCCGGGTGGCCAGCGAGGGTCAGGTCCAGAGCTACATTCACATGGGCGGCAAGATCGGCGTGCTGCTCGAGGTGAACTGCGAGACCGACTTCGTGGCCCGCACCGACGGGTTTCAGCAGCTGGTGAAGGACATCTCCATGCACATCGCGGCGGCCGCGCCCCAGTACGTGAAGCGCGAGGACGTGCCGGCCGAGCTGGTCGCCAAGGAGCTGGAGATCGGCAAGGCTCAGGCCCGGGAGCAGAAGAAGCCCGAGGCCGTGATCGAGAAGATCGCCGCGGGCAAGGTCGAGAAGTTCTTCCAGGAGGTGGTGCTCCTGGATCAGCCGTTCGTCAAGGACGACAAGAAGAGCGTGGGCACGCTGGTGACCGACGCGGTGGCCAAGATCGGCGAGAACATCCAGGTCCGCCGCTTCGCCCGCTTCGTGCTGGGCGAGGGGCTCGAGAAGAAGCAGTAAGAGCTGACCAGCCGAGAAGTTCCGAGGGCGGGCCCGCCAGGGGTTCCGCCCTCTTGGTATTTACGGGCTCGAAGTCAGCTGGGCAGTGCCCTCTGGCGGGACCTGCCGCTCACCGGATCGACCGTCTACTCGCAGACCAGCCGGTCGTCGCGGACCGAGAAGGTGAACTTGGCCGGTCGGATGGGGATGCCGTCCGTCGCCGGGAGCCGGCTCGTCACGCTGAGCGTATACATGGTCCCGGGCTTCAGCGCCGTCGCCGATGGGGTCACGTTCACGTACTTCCAGTTGGTGGCAAGCTCGAGCAGGACCGGGACCTCGGTCCAGGTGGCGGTCTCGAAGACCTGGATGGCCTGGCCCGTGGCCGCGCTCGAGGCGAAGCCGCCACCGACCAGGCCAGTGGTTCGGACCGTGAGGGCGTCACCAGCCCCGATCTGTCGGAGCTCCGGATCGGCCTCTACTTGCGGGAAGATCGCCAGGTCGGCGCGCCGCAGGGTGGTGACCTGGAACGGCGTGGTGGTGAAGACCAGATCGGCCGTGGTGGCGGTGGTGCTCCCCTCGGCGTACACCACGGCGCGGAGCCGGTAGCTGGTCCCGAAGGCCAGCGGGCTGCTCGGGATGAATCCGACCAGTGACCCGGGGTAATACCGAGCGGTCCAGGGATCCTGCGCCCCGATGGTCAGGTAGCCCGCCATCGCGGCCGGGATGGCCGAGCCCACCGGCGTGACGCCGTCCTGGTCCAGCTCCACCAGCGTGACCTCGGCCTGCTCGGCGCCGCCCGGCGTGCCGAGCGGATGGTAGGTGAACCCGCCGTTCTGGCCGAGCGAAGTGCCGGCGTCGTACTGCACCTTGCCGGTGAACGAGACGAGATAGGCGACCGGCCCGTAACCCGCACCGTTGGTCACGGCCACGTCGGCGCTCTGGCTGGAGAAGATGGGCCCGTAGACCAGGCCGCTGGGCGCCTCGTAGGCGATGGTGGCCGGGTGGATCGACGGGCTGTCAGGGCCCTCCTCTAGCACGATCTGCGGCGAGTTGACGAAGCCGCTGAAGAACGGATCGCCGCCGAAGGGGAGGGTGTGGAACTCGGCCTGCGTCCCGTCGGGGAGGGTATCGCTGCCCACCACCAGGCCTCCGGCGCTGACGGCGTAGTCGGTGTCGGCCTGGAGAGGCAGCAGGTCGGAGGCGCACTGGAAGAGGCGCGTTCGATTCCGGCCGTCGCCCGCATAGGGTAACGTCACCAGGTCGCTCGCGCAGGATGGCGAGAGCGGCCCGGAGAGGGTGGGATCTCCAGAGGTGATCGGCGCCGAGGTGGCGATTCCGGTCCCCAGCCGGTCGACGGTCCAGTCCTGGAGCAGCTTGGGGTCGAGGGTCAGGTACTCGGTGGCGGGCAGGATCTCGCTGGCGTCCCGCGCAGTGGCCGGGCCAGCCCAGACCACGCGGCCCAGCCCTTCCGCCGTCTTGAAGGTGCCGACCCAGTCCTGCGGGGTGGAGTAGAGGCCGTTGCCGTTGGCGTCCTTCCAACCGGCACCCACGGTGAGCGTGTAGGTCTGGCCGTCCTCCAGCGGGAAGATCGGCACCGCCCGCATCGGCGTGAAGTCGGACGGGGCGTTGCGATCCCAAGGCGGGTAGTCCGCCAGGCTCGTGCCGCGCAGCAGGAGCTGCTCGCTCTGGTCCTGTACCGATAGTAAGATCGGTCCGCGGCAGAGCGCCTCAGCGCCTGGGGGGCACATCCGGGCGTCGAAGAAGACGTCGATCACCGGGCCGTAGGCCGCGATGGGATCGAGGGAGGGCTGGACGTAGACGGGGAACCCCGTCTCCTGCCCCGAGACGGAGTACGCCTCCGTCGGCCCGTAGTACGAGCCGGTGCCGAGGGCCGTCGTCGCCGAGGCAGCGGTGATCAGCGGCCAAACCGGCACCGTGCCCGGCTCGGCGCCGCCGGTGGCGAGCCGGACCGGGTCGGTCGGTTTGTTCGGTTGGTCGGGATCGCGCGGGGTCTCGACCAGGGCGTCCGAGACCGCGAAGGCCGCGGCGGTCACGGTCACGGTGAAGTCGAGGCTGCCGCCCTGGAGGTCGCGGATCCCCTTGGCGCTGATCCGGTACTGGAGGCCCGGCTCGAGCGTCCCCACCGCCACAGGCCCGCAGCCCGCCCGAGCCGGCTGGACCACGATGGCGGGCGCGAGGCCGCTGGGTGAATAGCAGACCTGGGCCTGCACGGCCTGCGGCTTGTAGCCCGCCGGCGTCGCGGCGGTCGGCGTGATGCTCACCGTGATGTTGCTGGCGGGGCGGCAGAACTCGGTCCCGGCCGGATCGCGCTGCACCGAGGCGACGTCGAGCGATCGGTTGAACTCGATCCGGATGACGGCGTCGTTGAGCGGGACCCCGACGAGCGCCACGTCCGTGCCCGGCCTCTCGCTCGACATGACCGGCGGCTGGGCCGCGTAATGGCTCGCCGCGACGGGCCCGGCCAGATCCGCCGCCATCACCCACTCGATGCGCAGCGGGCCCGCTTCGTGCTTGGGGAACGGGTCGCAGCCCGCCAGCGTGGCCACACCGGCCAGCGCTCCCATCCACCCCATCGCACGCAGGAACCTGTCCGCTTGGGCATTCATCGGTCGATCTCTCCTGGGCGCGCGGTCAGAAGCTGACCGAGATTCCGAAGCGGAACGAGCGCGGGTCCTGGTACGTCAGGGGTCGCCCGAAGTTCTTGTTCACGACCACGGGCCGTCCGTCGGTGGTCCTGGCGGAGGCCAGGTCGGGGCAGTCGCGCTGGACGCCGGCCACCGGATCCGCGGAGTTGGCGCCGTTCTTGTCGCGGCAGGAGCCGCCCTGGATCGGGGCGACGTTGCCGTAGGTGTAGCCCTCGTCGACCGACGTCGCCGCCTGCTGGTTGAAGACGTTGAACACGTCGATCGTGAAGCGCAGCGCGTAGGGCGGCGAGAAGGCGTAGTCGATGCCGCCGTGCAGGTCGAAGGAGGTGACGAAGGGCGTCCGGCCCCCCGACCCCCGCGGCATCATGAAGCTGTTCCCGTCCCCGTAGACCGGGTCCCTCCCGGTGATGCTGACCGGGCTGCCGCTGAAGGCGCGCAGCGCGCCGCCGGTGGTCAGCGAGAGACCGTTGGCCAGGTCGAAGACGTAGGCGCCGTAGAGCTGGAACTGATGAGGGCGATCGCCCGGGAGCGGGCCGCTCCGGTTCTGGAGGAGCCGGGCCTGGTCGAACTGCGAGGTGACGTTCGGATCGACCTGGTTCTTGTTCTCGGGGCTGATGAGGCCGGTGTAGTTGCCCCGCAGTGACGAGTAGGTGTAGCTCGCCGAGGCGAGCCACTTCTTGGAGAAGGTCTTGCGGACCTCGAAGGTGAACCCGTCGTAGCTCCGCTCCGGCTTGGGGAACGCGACCTCCACCTGCCGCCCCGTGGTCGGATCGATCATGCTGGCGGTGCGGCCGCTGTACTTGATGTCGCCCACCGTGAAGGGCTTGGTCGATCCGGGGTTCCCGACGAAGAAGTCGCCGTTCGGGTCCGAGGACATGTCCTCGATCACTGCCCCCAGCCGGATCCCGGTGTAGGTGAAGCCCACCGTGAAGTCGGGGATCACCTCGTACTCGACGGTGCCGCCGAACTGATCGACGTACTGGCCCTGAAGGTCGGGCGCGACCGGCGTGACCGGATTGGAGAAGCTGTAGGTGCTGCCGGGGGCGACGGGGCACTTGGCCGGCGATCCACCCACGGTGGGGCTCGGCCCGGTGCAGTAGCCGATGTACCCGCCGCCGTAGACCTCGTTTCCGAAGAGCCGGTCGGCGATGTCGAGCGGGATGCTCTCGTAGAAGCGGCCCCAGCTCGCGGCGATCTTGCCCCGGCCCTGCCCGGTGAAGTCGTAGATCACCTGGGCCCGCGGCGCGACCATGCCGTCGAGGCTGATGGCGGCTGGCGCGTCGGGCGAGGGGCGCAGCTGCTGCGCCTCCCAGCGGATCCCGGCGTTGAGCGTGACCTTGTCGAGGATCGACCAGCTGTCCTGCAGGTAGAAGGCGCTGCTGGTGGTGGTGGCGTTGGAGGTGACCGAGTCGAGCCACTGGCCGTCCGCATCGACGAAGACCCGGTTGAACTGGAAGATCGGCGGCGGGAGGTTCGCCTCGATGAGCGTGATGCGCCCCGAGTAGCCGCGCTTGTGCCAGAAGCGGGACTCCTCGACGTCCAGGCCACCCTTGAGGACGTGGTGGCCGGCCGCCTCGAAGAGGGCCGCGGCCGAGACCTTGCCCGCCACCCGGTTGAGCCGCGAGTACTCGAGATAACCGACGCCGCCGGTGATGTAGTTGTCCACCGGACAGGGCACGAAGCTGCCCGAGACGTTGCAGGCGCTCGGGACCGCCTCGAAGTCTCCCAAGGAGTGAGGGAGGTACCAGAAGACGGTGGGCGTTGACCCCTGGTCGATGCCGTCCACGGTGGTGGGGTTGGTGTCGAACTTCTGCTGGTGGAACCCGAGCTGCGCGTCGAGGATCAGGTGCTTCTCGAAGAACTTGCCGGTGTAACGGACCAGCGCGTCGATCTGCCGCCCCGACTGGTCCTGGCGCGTGGCCGAGTCGGAGCCGACCAGGACTCCCGTTGGGCTCGGACCCTGGGACGTCCCCACGTCCATCCAGCGGCGCTGGCTGGTTGGCTCGAAGAAGGTGGACGCCATCACGGTCTGGTTCTCGTCGATCTGGAACGTCAGCTTGCCCACCAGCTGATAGTCGTGCTGGCTCGACGTCCGGTACCGGTCGGTGCCGGGGAGCCGCGTGGTCCGGGCCAGGCCGGTGGCGGGGTCGGTCAGGGGCTGGCCGGGGTGGGCCGGATCCTCCTGGAGCGCCGCGACGTACCGATCGTACCCGGTCTCGTACAGGATCGGGGCGAACCCGAGGTGGAACCAGAGCCGGTCCTTCACGATGGGTCCACCCAGGTCGAATCCAAAGTCGGCGCGGTAGCTCCGGCCGGGGACGAGCTCCGTCGCCAGCGCGTTGCCGTTGCGGATGACCGGCGGCGCCGCCGGGGAGAGGGCGTACGGCGTCAGGTTGCCGAAGACCGACCCGTGGAACTCGTTCGATCCCGACTTGGTGATGACGCTGACGATACCGCCGGTGGCCCGCCCGTACTCGGGCAGGTACGACCCGGTCTTGATGTCGACCTGATCGACGAAGTTGCTGAGCAGCATGGTGGCCGGGGCCGAGCCGAGGCTCCCGGCGAAGCCCAGGGTCCCGAAGCCGGGGTCGGTGATGTTGAGCCCGTCGAAGAGGAACCCGTTCTCGGGAGAGCTGGCGCCGTTGAAGCTGACGCCGTACGCGTCGCGCTGGGTCCCGGGCGCGAGCAGCGCCATCGAGTTGAACGTCCGCTCCAGCGGGAGCATCGACATCAACTTCTCATCGACCACCAGCCCGGTCTCGGCCGACTGGGTGTCGATGGGTGGAGCGGTGAGCACTTCACCGCCCGGCAGCGTGACCTCCACCGGCACCACGATCAGGTTCACCCGCAGGGTCTTGTCGGCCAGGAGCTTCAGCTCGGTGCGCTCCGCGGGCTGATGCTGCTCCGCCTCGACCGAGACCTTGTAGGTGCCCGGCGGGAGCAGGGAGAGCCGGTAACTGCCGGTCACGTCCGTGGTGATGGTCTGCGGTCCCTGGAGGCTGGAGCTGCTCGCCGTCACCGCGGCGCCCTCCACTGGAGCCCCGGAGGAAGCGTCGGTCACCTGCCCGATGATGTCCCCGGTCGTCTGGGCGGACGCGGTGCCGCCCGCGAGCGCGAGCAACGACACGAGGACACACCGCGCCCGACCCGCTGCCGTCCTCATGGCTCTCTCCTCGCGATGACTCTCGGTCGCAGCCATGGGCTCGACGCGGACCGGCTCTTCGAAGCGGCGCATCTACGCCGAAACAAAGGCTTTTCTAGACGGTAGGTGCATCTAAAGTCAAGGAGGGTGGACCATCGACTCGACGCGCGGTCGCGGGTGTCGCACCCTGGGGTCGCGCGTGGGCTCGAGCTGGGCTGGACCTGCGCGGGGCGTCCAGGCTCGGCGCCACGTTGACAACCGGCGGTAGCGCGGGCTACAGACGCAATTTACTTGGTCCTTTCCCGCGACTGCTGCATGAGGCTCTTCCAGTGTTCGAGGGAGTGACCAGACGACCAGGGCGCCGGCGTGCCGTCCGCGGGAGCGCGTTTCTGCTCGGCTCCGCGCTGGTCCAGGTCGGGATCCTGGCGCTGCTGGTGGCGCTCTCGGCGCGCACGCTGAGGAAGGCGTCCAGCTCGCCCATGGTCCCGGTCACCTTCGCCCGGCAGCCGGCCCAGGCAGCGCCCGCCCCGCCGCCACCTCCTCCTCCGCCCTCGGGGGCGCGGCCGACCGCCTCACGGCCCGTGGTCCGCACCGTCCGGCCGACGCCACCGGTCGTCATCACTCAGCCCAGGGAGGTCCCGGACAAACCCCCTCCGGTCCAGACCGAGCCGGCTCCGCAGCCGGATCCCAGCCCGGAGGGCGGTGTCGATGCCGGCGTCGTGGACGGTGTTGCGGGCGGACAGGCCGGTGGCACGCCGGGTGGAACCGTCGGTGGGACGATCGGAGGGGTGGTGGGCGCGTCCGGATCCGGCGGTGCGGATCCGGATCAGCCGCAGGAGCTGACCAATGGATTCCGCGCGCCCAGCGAAGGGCAGCCAGGTTGCATGGTCCAGTCGGTGCGCATCCCCCCACAGCTCGCCGGGTTCGTCTCCGGGCCCATCAAGGTCCGGTTCGCCGTCGGTCGAAGCGGCGAGGTGAGCCGGGCGGCGGTCCTGAGCGCCGTGCCCGACAGCCGGATCGAACGGGCGATCCTGGCCGCGATCCAGGGCTGCAAGTGGAACCCGGGCGCGGACGCCGAGGGTCGGCCCATTTCTCTCTGGGTGAGAACGTCCGTCCGCTTCACGTCGAGCCGCTGAACCC
>Ga0302321_100002660_pt1 | contig 15340 bp, 13 predicted proteins | sample Fen_T0_1_FD_202505 | JGI IMG/M metagenome (GOLD analysis project Ga0302321, IMG submission 202505) | Peat permafrost microbial communities from Stordalen Mire near Abisko, Sweden - Fen_T0_1 | ecosystem: Environmental > Terrestrial > Soil > Wetlands > Permafrost | place: Sweden: Abisko...
TACTGGTTTTTTATTGCCCGTGCTTTTAATGTAGTTGGCAGCTTCAGCTTCCATACCACCACCAATTTCACCAATCATTACTATCGCATCAGTTTCAGGATCGTTCATAAACAACTCCACTGCTTCATTAGTAGTAGTACCAATAATAGGATCGCCACCAATACCAATGGCCGTTGAAATGCCTAAACCCGCTTTGGCCACCTGGTCGGCAGCTTCGTAGGTTAAAGTACCCGATTTTGAAACGATACCAATTCTTCCTTTTTTAAAAATAAAGCCGGGCATAATACCCACTTTACATTCATCGGCAGTAATAACGCCGGGGCAGTTTGGGCCAATCAGCCTGGTGGTTCTACCCTGTAAATAATTTTTCACTTTCACCATATCCTGTACTGGTATACCTTCGGTGATACACACCACCAGTGCAATACCAGCATCAGCTGCTTCCATAATGGCATCGGCAGCAAAAGCCGGTGGTACAAATATGATGCTCACATCAGCCCCGGTGCTTTTTACTGCATCGGCAACGGTATTAAAAACCGGCCTCTCCAAATGAGTGCTGCCACCTTTACCGGGTGTAACACCACCTACTAATTGGGTGCCGTATTCAATCATTTGTGTGGCATGAAATGTACCTTCTGTACCGGTAAAACCCTGTACAATTATTTTGGAACTTTTGTTAACGAGAACTGACATGGTTCGATGAAGAGTTGATTAGTTAAAAATGTGGCGCAAAGATAGGGCAGATGGGTTATTATAGAAAGGGATATTTTGGGGTGGGCATTTGAACCTTGGTGGGGCGACATTGGCAGAGTTTATCCCGAAAGCATTCGGGGCTCCGTTCAACATATTGGCTTTGATTTAGCTTTTATAGTAGTGGGTATTGCAACTGGACTATTTAAATTTGGTAATTCGTAACTGCTAAACTCTTACGCATGAGATTTTTAATTGCCATTATGTTTTTTATTCTGCTGGTTGACACAAGCAAAGCCCAGTTATCTTTCCAAGGTGAATACAGGATGCGGCAGGCGATTAACGATAGTGTTTCATATAATGTAACCTTAAAATTGAATTGTAACGGGGCTTATATCGGTGGTGATTCATTGCAGGTAGTTTACGGTAAATGGAAAATTAAAAATGGAGATTTAATCCTTTTAGCAGATTCGACAATAGTTAACAATAAGAACTACCACGTTAATTATAAACTGGTATACGAAAATATTGATAATAGGTTTTATCTTAAATCGGTTTCTAAAAAAGAATATCTTGAATCGATTGCAGAAGTAAGAAAAGTTCTTCCCAATATTAGAGAAAGTAAAAACGGCTATCAGAAATATAAAGCAGAAGAAACGGCTAAGTATTTTGAAAAAATTTTGACTTATGATTGCCATTAAAATAGAGAGCAACTTGTAAATAATTATCTACTTCAGCAACTCATCCATATTCCTGTCGTTATCAATTTTCCCTTTGGCTTCCAGCATACGCATGTCTTTGGCATCCTGTAAAAACTCTGATGCAAAAATAAATTCGTTCAGCCGTTGGTTTTTAGAGAATATGATATCGCTTTTGTTACCACTCCATTCTTTTTTCCCCTGGTACATATACAAGATATTCTCGCCAATTTCCATCACACTGTTCATGTCGTGCGTATTGATCACCGTGGTCATGTTAAACTCTTTGGTGATCTCGTAAATGAGTTTATCAATTACCATACTGGTTTGCGGATCGAGGCCCGAGTTGGGTTCATCACAAAATAAATATTTAGGGTTCAATACAATGGCACGGGCAATACCCACCCGTTTTTTCATACCACCACTTAGTTCGGCGGGGTATTTACTGTTTACATCTTTAAGATTTACCCTGGCCAGCACTTCATTCACCCGTTGTAGTTTTTCGCTTTGGTGCTTCTCTGTAAACATATCTAACGGGAACATTACATTCTGTTCCACCGTCATGCTATCAAATAATGCAGAGCCCTGGAACAACATGCCTATTTGCTGGCGCAATTCTTTTCTTTCCTCTGTGGTCATGTCATTAAAACTAACCCCATCGTAAGTGATCTCACCCGCATCAGGATCAAACAAACCCACCAAACATTTTTGCAATACCGTTTTGCCACTGCCACTGGTACCAATAATAAGGTTGCACATACCGGTCTGCATCACATGACTCACGTCATCCAATACTACTTTATCGCCAAACGATTTTTTTATGTTTTGAAATTCGATCATAGCGCTTTGACCCTAAAGAATTTTTATTTTCTAATTATTACCTAATATTAAATGTAATATAGTTTAATCTTCGCTTCAATCTCCTGCATAAACGGTTCCTCCGCCGGTTGGCGGAGGCGGAGAGGGCTACAGAAATATCATCGCCAATATATAATCCGAAAATAAGATCATCACACAACTCACCACCACGCTTTTAGTACTGCTGCGGCCAATTTCCAAAGCGCCACCTTTTACATAGTAACCGTAATAGGCCGAAATGCTGCTGATGATAAAAGCAAAAGTAAGCGCCTTGTACATGGCAAACCGTACATTAAAAGGCATAAAATTTTCAATCAATCCCCTGTCGTAAGTATCGGTGGATAATATGCCTGATGCAGTACCCGCCAAACGACCACCCCAAATACCCAATGCCATGGCAAGTATTACTAACAATGGTATGGTAATTAAAGCGGCAAAAACTTTAGGTAAAATTAAATAGGCCTTGGTGTTGATGCCCATTATTTCCAGTGCATCAATTTGTTCGCTCACCCGCATATTACCCAGTTCGCTGGCAATCTTACTGCCAATTACCCCGGCTAACACAATACAAACCAGTGTAGGGGCAAATTCCAGGATTACCGTATCCCTTACAATTTGTGCAATGGTAGATTTTGGAATGATGGGGCTTACTAACTGGTAGGCAGTTTGTACCGCACTCACTGCACCCATAAAAACAGAAATAATGACAACAATACCTAATGCCCCAATGCCTATTTCAACACATTGGTGCATAAATTCTTTCCAGTACATCCGCATGTTTTCGGGCTTGGTAAACATGCCCTTCAGCATTAGCAGGTACCGGCCGAAATGGGTGAAAAAACTCATTTGATTTTAGATTGGCGATCGGGGATTTTAGATTTGCCCCCTAATGCAGTTATCAGCAAATCTAAAATCTAAAATCGGAAATCCGAAATTATAAATCGTGACTGGTTTTTTTAAACCTTTTCCACCATTTACTTTTTTTAACGGCTTCCTGTGTATTGGTCTTGCATTTCAGTTGCGCATCCACCACCGCAATCAACACCATGTTGAATATAGAACGGATAGAACTGCCCAATTGCAATACATGCACCGGTTTTTTTAAACCCAGCAATACCGGGCCTATTGAATCTGCACCACCTACTTCCTGCAATAAATTATAAGCAATATTGCCTGCTGCAAGATTAGGGAAGATGAGCGTATTGGTTTCGCCATTGATCAGTTCGGTAAAGGGATAGTTCTCTTTTAAAATTTCCTTATTAAAAGCCATGATGCCCTGTACTTCACCATCGCAAACCAAATCGGGTTCTTTTTGTTTTACAATCTCTCTTGCACGGCGAACCAGTTTTGCTTCTTCACCTTCGCTGCTGCCAAAGTTGGAGTAGGAGAGCATGGCAATACGTGGTTTAATATTGAACTGCCTTACTTCTTTGGCTACCAGTAAAGTGATCTCTGCCAGTTCTTCGGCAGTGGGGTTGAAATTAATGGTGGTATCTGCTAAAAACAATGGCCCGCGCTTGGTGAACATGATGTACATGCCGGCAATTTTTTTCACCCCTTCTTCGGTACCGATTACCTGCAGCGCAGGCTTAATCGTATCAGGGTAATTCCTACTCAATCCGCTGATCATACAATCGGCTTCGCCGGTTTCTACCAGCATGCAACCAAAATAGTTACGATCCTTCATGGCTTTGTAGGCCTCATATTTATTGATGCCGCGGCGCTGGCGTTTGGCAAAGAACATATCCCCCATTTTTTTACGTAATTCTTCCTGGTCATCTGCCTTAGGGTCGATGATGGGCACCCCCTCTAGATCAATACCATTATCTTCTGCAAGCTTTAATATCCTTTTACTATCTCCCAACAAAATAGGATACGCCACACCCTCTTCCTGTGCCATTTGCGCCACTTTTAAGATCTTTAAATTTTCCGCATCCGCAAATACCACACGCTTGGGATCTTTCCTGGCTTTATTACCAATAACACGGCTTAACTGATTATCTAATCCCAACCTTTGATTCAATTGTAATGCATAAGCATCCCAATCGGTAATAGGATTTTTTGCCACGCCACTTTCCATAGCTGCTTTTGCCACAGCTGGTGCAACAGTGGCTAATAATCTTGGGTCAACCGGTTTTGGAATAATATAATCAGGGCCGAAAGAAATTGTTTTTTCATTGTAGGCCATGTTCACAATATCCGGCACGGGGGTTTTGGCCAGTTCAGCCAAAGCTTTAACTGCAGCCAGTTTCATGGCTTCGTTAATAGTGGTGGCCCTTACATCCAAAGCGCCACGGAATATGTAGGGGAAACCAAGAACGTTATTCACCTGGTTAGGATAATCACTTCTGCCGGTAGCCATAATTACATCCTTACGGGCATCCGTAGCCGCTTCGTAAGTAATTTCAGGATCAGGATTGGCCATGGCAAAAATAATAGGGTTTTTCGCCATCGATTTTACCATTTCAGGAGTAACCACATTGCCTTTACTTAAACCAATAAATACATCGGCATCCTTCATTCCTTCTACCAATGTAAGCGCCTTTGATGTGGAGATGAATTCTTTTTTGATATCATCCAGGTCGGTACGGCCGGCATGTATCAATCCTTTGCTGTCGTACACTTTAATATTTTCCCTGCTGGCACCCAGGCTGATGTATAATTTCATACAGGATACTGCTGCTGCACCAGCGCCATTCACTACAATTTGTACTTTGCTCAGCCGCTTTTTTTGAATTTCAACGGCATTCAATAATGCTGCGGCCGAAATGATCGCCGTACCATGCTGGTCATCATGCATGATGGGGATCTTACAACGTTTTTTTAATTCCTGTTCAATATAAAAACATTCGGGTGCTTTAATATCTTCCAGGTTAATGCCACCAAAAGTAGGCTCTAAAGCTTGCACGATCTGTACAAACTTTTCGGGATCGGTTTCGTTGATCTCAATATCAAACACATCAATGTCGGCAAATATTTTAAACAATACACCTTTTCCTTCCATCACCGGCTTACCGGCTTCGGGGCCAATATTACCAAGGCCTAATACAGCAGTACCATTACTGATAACGCCCACTAAATTTCCTTTGGCGGTATATTTATAAACATCTTCAGGGTTAGCAAAAATCTCTAAACAAGGTACTGCCACACCGGGAGAATAGGCTAAGGAAAGATCTCTTTGTGTTTTGGCTTCTTTGGTGGGTACTACTTCAATTTTACCCGGCCTTCCTTTAGAATGGTATTCTAAGGCTTGCTGTTTGCGTAATTCGTCTTTTTGCATAATTACTGGTTAATGGATCAAAGTAAACCGAAATTTTATTTCGGTCTTTTAATACCGGCCACCATCTTGTTGCTTACTATTCTAGTGGAGGTTGAACTTTGAGGATGCAATTTAGTAAAATATGGGGAGAGAAGTACTTAATCAAAAAGGGGTGCAATTATGAGAGGTATCAGTATTACAAGCCAATACATTTAACAATAAGCTTATTGTTTCGCTTTAAAACTCCAAGTAATCAAAAACTCCGCCACCACTTCACCAGCTGCATTGGTGCCGGTGCTTTTTGCAGTTAAAGTTTTGCCTTGCCCATGGGCAATAGCATCTTCAATGGTTTGTTTTATTAAAAGACCATCAGCACAAATAAAAGTGGTTTTGCCCACGGCCTTCTTTAAAAAATTACCACTGATGTTTACCACCAGCATACTTACTGCAGGGCTGCGTTGGTAAACATGTGCAAGGCCCAGCACACCGGTACTCATCTCGGCAGCCATGCTAAGGCAGGCAAAATAAGTACTCTTAAAAGGGTTTTGGCTCAGCCATTTAAATGGTACTGTAACTACACATTTGCCTTCGTCGGCAGATTGTACCCGCACACCACAAAAAAATGCACTGGGCAATTTTGAAAATAAAAAGAGGTTGAACTTAAATTTATTGTTTACCAGTTTTAAAAATGAAGCACTCATTTGATTGTAGATTTTAGTCCCGATAGTTATCGGGATGCGATTGCAGATTTATAAATTCCCCCCGCAAATAAGGGAAATCTAAAATCGCCAATCTAAAATTAGTGTTCAATCGCCGTACATTTTAGGGTTTAACGCATTCGGACTCCACATTTCAAAAAACGCCTGTACTTTATTTCTCTCGTAACTTTTTTTACCGTCCTCCAGGTATTCGCTGTTTTGGGTATGAATGCGTTTGCCATTGCCATCTAAAATAATAAATACCGGAAAGCCAAATCGCTGCGGGTAACCATATCTGGCAAATAGTTTTTTGTTTTCGTTTTCTTTACTCCAGTTAAAATGATAAGATACATAAGCTGCATTGATAACAGAATCTATTGCAGGGTCGGCCTTACAAAATTTATCAAATGCAATGCACCAGCTGCACCAGTTGCCGCCAGCCAGTAACAGCACGTATTTATTTTCGGCTTTGGCTTTTTTTATAGCCGCGGCAATATCTTTTTCTGCATCGGCAGAGGGGTTGTACAGTTTAGTACCCTGTGTAAAGCCTGTTGTTGCAATGTATAAAAACGCTGCAGTAAAAAACATTTTCTTTTGCATGGTAGATGGATGATTTATTGCCGTGCAGTAAAATTATTGTAACCGGGTGATACAACGGCAGGCAACTGAAATTAAATGCCGAGCTTTTCTTTTATTTTGGTCACATTCTCGCCAATGGTATTAATACCCTGCAGGATAAGCCAGTTTGTTTCATACGGGGCTTCTGGCTCATGTACAGTTGAGGTTTCCTTATCAGTAGCGTTGGGATGCTTTTTTTTATTGCTGTTCTCTACACTATCGTTATTTACAAGATGTTCATTGGCGCCAATATCAACAGTTAACAGATCATCTATCGTTACCTTAAAGAGGTTTGCAATTCCAATTAATTTTTCAAAATCAGGTTCGGTTAATCCGTTCTCGTAATTTGACCAGGTAGCACGGCCAATGGCAATAAGGGCAGGCATTTCAGCCTGGGTATATTTATGTTTTTTCCTTAAGAACAGAATATTTTTTGCAAAAAAATTCATAGTTATGCACAGCTCTTAGTAACAAAATATCTAGTAAATTTGGAATTTTAAAAGAAAACTAGAAATATTTGTATGCAAATTCAATACAACGAAGGTATGGCAAAAAGAAATAGTAAACTTGGGGGGTACGACAAATTTAAAGCCACAATTGTGAAGATCATTGCAACCCAAAGGGGCATAAGTACCGACTATGTATATAAGGTGTTAAGGGGCGACAGAAAAGAGGATGGAATTGCCGAGGAGTACCGGGCAGCCAGGGAGGCGCTGGCTGCGGCAATTAAGAAACTGACTCCCGAAAGCTAAAAAGAATTGGGAGCCGATAAGTATTTAACGATTTTTAAAATAAACCAGGCTTGACTATTAAGCTATTATCCCCAACCCAAAAAACATTTTTAATGAACAACAACAACAACTTAAGCAACGCTGCAAAGCAGCAAACAGAGGCAGGGGTTATGCGCCTTTTAAATTTAACCGCTGAACAGTATGATGCCTTTAAAGTGCGCTGCGGACGCAGCTTTCTGCAAAATTTATTGCACCGCTATCCCCAACTAATAGACGAAATACTTGAAAAACAAGCGTACTGGAACTGGTGGAACAACCATTACTTACTCAGGGACGGGATGTTATTAAATGAAGAAAACATTCATTGTATTCACCCGCAAATTTTAGCAGCCATGTATAGTGTGGTACATAACCCTTATACTTTACCAGGCAACCTGGCACTGGATAGTGTTGTTTTTGATGGCTTATCTTTTACGCAAAAGCCGGCGATATGATCTCCGGCTTTTGGTAATTATTTAACCTGCTTTTACATTATTTTTTATCAGCAATTCCCTGGTAAACTGCGGAGAAGGAAGTTTATTGCTTGTCAATTTCCACTACGCAGCCCACTACATTTTTTTGTTCGTTGGCATCGGCCTTAAAATATATATTGCCGGTACTGCTGTTACTGAATTTTACATTGCTGATAGCCATGCTGCTGATAGCTTCATTTAATTTACCGGCATAGGTAGATTGTGTGCTTTTGTTAATGGCTGCATTTAATGCACCGTAATCCAAAGGTTGTTTGCTTACCACAATAGCCATAAAATCTTTGTTGCCAATACTATCTGCCATTAAAGATTCTTTACGTGGAAATAAACGATACCCTGTTACACCAAAATACGGCGAGTGAATGGGTTTGTACGGAAACAACACATAACTGCTGTTATCAGTTTCCATGCCAAAAATGTAGGCATAACATTCCAAAGCATTTTTAAGTTCCAGCTTAAACTTAGTGCCTTTTTTTATTGGGGCCGTTGTTGAAAAAACATTGCCGGAGCCTGCACGCAAAGGGATGTACTGTTTTGTAGCAGCGTTCACCAAACCAATATTGCATTCAAAATCCACTGTTAATGCGGCGCCGGTTTTTGGTAATGGGTCAATGCCATAAGCCTCCCGTACAAATTTTCTGAAATCACCGTACCGCACGTATCCAATACCGTTATCTCCCCATTCCGGCCCCCAACTGTTCATCAGTTGAAATGCACCACCTTCAATACGGTCGTCGTACCCAATCACACACATGGCATGGCCGCCAAAGCCCTGCATGGTATAATCATCTGGTGTGGGGTGCCATACTTTTTGTCCCATCATATCCTGCATAAAACTGCCGCCTACCATCATACCTATTACCACCGGTGCATCTTTTGCCAGATGCTCCTTTATAGCACGGAAGTTTAAAACGCTTACACCGGCATCATCTGTTAAACGGTTAAAGCCATGAATTTTATTTGCCGATGCACTGTTGAATAAAGTGGCATTGGCCTGCCTGCTGCAATCATTTTCATCATATGGAAATTGTTGCATTGATACAGCACCCTTATCACGCATAAATTCCATTGCCTTAATGATGTAAGAACCCTCGCAACCATCAAGCCCGATGTTGTTGTATAAAAAAGCAGGGCTGAATGCGATGCTGTTAGGATCTTGCCGGGTACTTACACTTTGTGCAATAGTACGTGCTGCATAACCGCTGCTCCATGCCACGCAACTGCCCTGGTGGCCCTGGTTTAAACGGTTTGGAGCATAACGCAATAATGAAACTGATTCAGGTAAAGGGTTTTTGCCGTCATCATCAGACAAGCCTTCATATACACTTGCTTTTTTAAATTGTTCCGGATCTAATTTTCCACCGGTGCCAAATTGCGACACTGCACTGGAGACTAAACTTCCGCAGGATTGATTGCGCAATAAAAAATAGGCACCGCCTGCAATTACCAAAAGAAAGATGATTTTCTTTCCGCCACCACCTCCACGAAAGAGGCTAAAGATCAATGGCAAAAAACTCAGCAGCCCGCCACCACCGCCTCCTCCCGAATTTCCGCCGCCGCCTCCACCGGAGTTATCGTTTTGTTCATTGTAATCTCCCTGATTTTCCTGATCATCCACCATTCTTATTGGCATAGTTGTAAAATTTAATTTTTTTAAAATTAAGGAGATTTTTGATAATGCCGAATCTCTTTTATACAACCACGTTCAGCCGGATGATCTTATTCCAGGATTATGGTGTTGCCTTTTGGATATTTCACTGAATATTTAAATGTTACTTTCTTTTCTTTGCCCGTATCTAATTGGATGTTCCATCTTAACTTACCCGTTTCATTTTCTACATCGGCTTCTTTATTTTCTATTTTGTCTACTTCCACTTCTTTCATTGTACTTACCGGGTATTGGTCTTCCACAATCAAATTGATGGATTGTTTTTTATTGTTGCGGATGCTAATCTCAAAAGTTCTGTAATCAATTTTGTTACTCCCTAAAAATTGTTTTTTACTGAACTCTTTTATGCTGGTTCTTTTTACTGCAATGTTTTTATCGCGGCCTAAAGAAATGCTTAATGTGTCGCCTGCAGTTTTTGGATTGATCAATGCTTTACCAATGAACGTGCCCTCAAAAAAAAGGTTGCTTTCACCTTCCAGCAAATTCAGGTCACTCCAATCGGTAATTTTAGCGGTAAGAAAAACATCCTGTTCTAATTTGGGTGCACAATAGTATTCATATAATGCCGGTACTTCCATTTGCTTCATTTCTACTGTAGAAATTTTTCCATCATTTAAAATAGTGTAAGGTGTTTCTATATCATAAGAAAAACTGGTAGTATTTTGCCTTTCAGAAACTGTTAGCGGTATGCTTGTTTCTTTTTTCACTTTTGCATAGCTGCCGGTCAGGTCACGGCCTTCGCCCGAAGTGCCATAGCCAATCACTACCACTTCCTCTAAATTTTGATTTGTTGCCTGCATGGCGATATTCATCTGATTGGAAGAAATAAATAATTCTCTCGTTTGTAAGCCAACAGCTGAAAAAACAATAGTAGAAGCATTGTAAGGAATGGTGATGCTGAAATTTCCGTTTGCATCTGTTGTTGTGCCCGTTTTAGTTCCCTTTACCGTAACGGTAGCATAAGAAAGCGGCTGCCCGTTTTGGTTAGTTACCCTGCCACTAACTTCTCTTATATTGGGATTGTAAGTATTGCTGCTGGAGTTATTGATTCCATAAAACTGCGGTGTAAAGTAATGTAAATACCAGGTTGGCAAGTTGGGCTTTTCGCCGTTTTGTTTAGGGTCGGCGGTAGATAAAGTGAGTTTCACATCCTTCCAGTCTTCTCCCGATGATTGATATACATTGGCTTTATAAGCCATGGTTATGGGTTGCATAATATCTTTTACCCTGATATCGTAAGTAGGATACCAACCTGCCTTATCTACAAAATAACTTAGCATAAAATCGGCATTGGCAGTTTCGTTACTTTGTATAGTAACTACTACTTCGCTGGTAGCTGTGCTGGCTTGTTTAGTTAACTCATCCTGCTGCTTATTTAACCTGGCTATTTCCGCGTATAATTTTTTCAGATTTTTATTTACTTCTGTTTCTTTTGATTTAAGTTCGGTTAGGCGCATGCGATGAAAGTCGGCCGCCTCTTTTAAGTCGGCAGTTTTTAAACCAGTGTTTTGCGCAACAATAGCCTGGTTTTTCGACAATAAATTTTCTTCATTCTGGTAGATACTCATCATATTGGTTTCTATGTTGATCTTATCCTGCACCATTTCTTTTTGATCTTCTACTTTTTGTACATCGGCTTGCTTGGTTTGTTCCTGTAAATAATTAAGTTTATGCACCACAGAAAGAACCGTAAAATTGCCTTCGGCTTTTACCTGTATACTTTGTTTATTGATATAGGGAGAAATGCCTTTAAATACAATTTCAGAATTACCAGGACTTACGGTTATTTTTCCCGAACGATTTATTTGAGCACCATTTAAAAACACAGTGGCTTTTTCTATTTTGGTATCAATGGTCTTTTGTGAAGGCTGTGCAAAAGAAATTTGTAATAATACGATACAGTTTGCTGTTAGCAGTAGCCGGGTAAATAAAGTTTTCATGATAATTTTTTTATCATGATGCAGGTTGCAAAACCTTTACATAAAATTATTTTTGGAAGAGATCAATTGTGCTCCTTTTCTAAAATTTCAAATTGCCTGCTTACACTCAAGCCGTTTTCATCTACCAACGTAATAATATGTACGCCAGGAGATGGGTTTAACGCCATCTGATGAAAGTTTTGAGTGGTACCAATAAAATTATCATCCAAGCTCCAGAAAATTTTTGCACCACTCCGGCGATGAGCCGCAGTGAAAACAGTTTTACCTTTTTCGCCGCTCACTTCAAGCGGCACATAAATTTTTGCATCGGGCTGCGGATAAATGATCTCCATTACTTTTCCCGTCTCCGCAAATTCGCAACCGGTTTTAAAAGGTGGCATTACTTTATAGTCGGCATTTTTTTGTTTGTAATAATATTCCATAGCAGGGGTAAGAATGAACCAACTTTTGTGCTGCATATTGGATGGGCTTTCGCATTGCTCTGTTACGCGGAAGTTACCCGTGGCATCTAAGTGGATCATTTTATGGTATACACATTGTGGAACTTTCATCCCATTGGGCGGCATAAACAACGTATCCACATCCGGGCAATCAATATTGGCACGATAACCGCTTTGCCTGCATACCGGCACAAATGCGTAGTTATACTTTGGTTTTTCAAACCAATTAACGTTTGGTAATAGACGAAAAATATCGAATAAAACCGGCGCGGCAGTTTGCACGCCAATCAATCCCGGTCTTCCTTCGCCATCCGTATTGCCCACCCAAACAGCCACCACGTCTTTAGGGGTGATGCCAATGGCCCAACCATCACGGAAACCAAAGCTGGTACCCGTTTTCCACGCAATTTTTTGTGAAGAAGTAAACTGTTGCCATAAACCTTCTTCCCCCGGCCGCATCACCTCTTGCATAGCCTGGAAGGTAAAGTAGATAGAAGTGGCATCCAGCGACAAGTTGTTAGTTGTTAGTTGACGGTTGGCAGTTGCCGGCCGTTCTTCGTCGTTCTTAATATACCTTGCTGCATGAAAATCTTCCGGTACTAATTTACCATGGTTTTTTGTTTGATGATTGAGTGTACGTGCCATGCTTGCATACACACCTGCAAGGTCCCACATGGTGACTTCGCAACCGCCGAGAATTAAACTCAGGCCATAAGTATCTGCACTGCGGTTTAAAGTAGTGATGCCGCATTGCTGCAAGGTCTCGTAAAAGCGCTGGTACTTGTATTGCTGCAATAATTTTACTGCAGGGATATTTAAACTTCTTGCCAAAGCCCTGTTAGCAGGTACAGCGCCATCAAAACCCAGGTCAAAATTCTGTGGTGCATAGCTGCCGATCTGTGTGGGAATATCGGGGATGATAGAATTAGGCAGAATCAACCCATCACTTAACATAGATGCATACAGTATTGGTTTTAATGCACTGCCCGGGCTGCGTGGTGCTGCAACTACATCCACATCGCTTTCCATTTCTTTATTCAAGGGGTCATAAATGTTACCCACATACGCTAATGTATTCCCGGTTTCCACATCCAGTACTAATGCACAAACATTGTTGATGCCATTGCCTTTTAAAACCGATTGGTGTTGTTGCACAATAGCTGCTACATTTCTTTGTAAAGTACCGTCTAAAGTGGTTTTTATTTTTGTACCTGTTCCTGTATTTTCGGAGCTGCCACTTAAACTTTTATTGTCTTTAATAAAACGTTGCAAGAGGTGAGGAGAATACTGTGGCAATGGTAAAGGGTTGCTGGGTAGTGGTTCCACCTTGGCCAGTTCACAACTGCTTTTGTCTATTTTGCCGGCATCCAGCAATTTATCCAGTAGGGCATTTCTTTTTTTCAATAACACATCCCTGTTCTTTCCGGGATGCACTAAGGCTGGTGCATTGGGTAAAACAGCCAGCGTTGCCATTTCGCCCCAGCTTAATTTATCGGGGCTTCTGCCATAGTAACGCCATGCTGCTGCATCTAAGCCCACCACATTGCTGCCGAATGGGGCATTGCTGGCATACAATGCTAAAATTTCTTTTTTGCTATAAGACATTTCTAAGCGTACTGCTAAAATGCTTTCTTTTAATTTATTCCAGATACTTCTTTTATCATCTTGTTTGGAAAGCCTGATGACCTGCATGGTTAATGTGCTGCCACCCTGCACCACGCCTTTGTTTTTTACATTCTTAACCATGGCTCTTCCAATTGAAACGGGATCTACACCGGGATGTTTAAAAAAACGTTTGTCTTCGAATGTGGTAATACAATCGATAAATTTTTGTGGTACATTTTTATTGTATGGAAAACGCCACTGCCCATCGGATGCAATAGTGGCATTTAATAAATTACCATTAGCATCTTCAATTACATAACTGGTAGGAGCGTTGAATAATTTTTTTGGCAGGGAAAAATAAAACCAAATGATTAAGCCTGCCACTATCAACAGTTTTATTTTGGTTGATGTGCGGAGAGATTTTAATTTGGATAGTATGGTGGAAAATGTTCTCAATTTTTAATTTGCTACTTTTCTTGCGTCCCTACGGGACTTCTTAAAGACCCGATTTCATATTTCTACCAACGTTTCATTCCTACGGGATTATGTGGCAGGAAAACTTGTTCAATTTACTATAACTTCTTTTCTGAATATCAGAACTTTTATTGTTGGTATAATTTTCTGTTTCCAATGCCGTAGGCATGCAATATCGGTAGAGATTAAATAAATAAGGCTGAGTAAGTCCCGTAGGGACGAAAGGTAACTTGCATTAATAAGCTATCTGACTTCCTGGAAAATATATTTTTCATCATACTCCACCTGGAACAAATCAAAAACTCTTTGTATTCCTGTGAGAACGTTTTTTTCTGATGATGTATTTTTTGATTTTTTACGTACTCAATTAATTTGGGCAATGCTGATCTGTTATAAGAAAATGCACCATAACTTTCTTGCCACTGGAATTTCCCCTACAATAAATTTATTTTCATTAATACATTTAGATGAGTTTCCTTTAATATCCTGCATCAGGTCAGATAAAGACTGCGAAGGCCTCATACCAATTACGATATGCAAATGATCCGGCATGCCATTTATAATTATCATTTTATGTTTATTGGTTTCAGCAATGCCGGTTATATACTGGTATAATTGTTCTGCCCATGAGTCTTGTATTAAGGACATCCTGTTTTGTACCGCAAAAATTAACTGCAGGTGAATTTGCGTATAGGTATTTGGCATAATATAGTTTTCTGTTGCTGATTAAAATTAGGGTACAAAAATAAAACCGCCGGCAGGGTTTGTAACCGCTGCCGGGGTTGTAAAAAATTATTGATTGACTACTTCTACCCACTTACCATTTACACCTGCACTAATCGTATTGTCATACATCGCTTCGCAAAAAGTACCGGGAAGAAAATATCTTCCAAGGTACGATGCATTGAGTTGCACATAATACGTAAGCGTTTCATTGGGGTTGACGTTGAAATAAGTGTATACCCTGTCATCACGAATATCCTGGTAAGTAGAGTAAGATGATTTGAATGCACCTTCGCCACCCAGCATCCTGGCATTTAAAATTTCCCAACCGCTCGGGAATATTTGTGATAAGGCCATTTGAGAATAATAACCACGGCCACCGGGATTTTTAATTACTACTTTGGCTA
>Ga0302321_100002661_pt1 | contig 15339 bp, 11 predicted proteins | sample Fen_T0_1_FD_202505 | JGI IMG/M metagenome (GOLD analysis project Ga0302321, IMG submission 202505) | Peat permafrost microbial communities from Stordalen Mire near Abisko, Sweden - Fen_T0_1 | ecosystem: Environmental > Terrestrial > Soil > Wetlands > Permafrost | place: Sweden: Abisko...
GAGAGTTGACCCGGCGCTTGGAAACATCGAGCCCGTGCTGAGTGTATTGCTCGCCCTCGTAAATGCGCATCTCGCGCCGGATGACCTTGTCGCGCGTCTTGCTGTTGCCGCGAATACTGATGCGCTCGAAGTTGACCAGGGGCCCCTTCTGGATGTCGAAGCTGAGATCGACGATGCGCCCTTTGTCATCGACGCGGGTTTCGGGCGTCGAGTTGACGTAGGCGTAGCCCTTATCCTTGTACAGTTCGGCAATGTTCTGCACGTCCTGGGCGACCTGGGTGCGGTTGAACACGTCGCCGGGCCGGGCCTGCAAGCGCTGGATGTATAGCTCGCGGCTGTCGAGCAGTTCGCCCTTCACGTCGAGGTTGCCGATGCGGTACTGCTGGCCCTCCTCGATGGCGACCGTGATGTACATGGACCGGCGATCGGGCGACAGCGCCATGCGCGGATCGCCGACCTTCACGTTGATGTAGCCGCGATCGAAGTAGTAGCCCTGGATGAGCATGATGTCGCGCTGGAAGACGTCCTCGCGGTAGGTGCCCGACGAGGTCAGCGCCGAGAAGATGTCGCCCGGCTGGGTCAGCATCACGCCGCGCAGCTCGGCATCGGTGACGTTCTTGTTGCCCGTGAAATTCACCCGGCGGATCTCCACCTTACTGTTCTCGCGCACGCGGAAGTACACATCGACCGTGCCCGGGGCGTCACGGCGAAGTTCGTACTCCACCTCGGCCATGTAGTACCCGCGTTGCAAGTACAGCTCGCGAATCTTTTCGACGTTCTTCTTGATCTTGGCCAGGTCCAGGACCTGTTCCTTCTTGATGTCGAGGACTTCGTTGATCTTGGTCAGGCCGACCTCGTCGTGTCCCGAGACGTAGATCTTGCGAATAGCCGGCTTTTCCTTGAGTACGAAGGTCACCACCAGCCCACCTTCGGCCTCGGCGGTTTCGACCTGCACGTCCTCGAAATAGCCCAGGCGCCAGATGGCGCGGACGTCCTCCTGGAGCATGTCCTTGCTGAGGATCATGCCGGCCTTGAGCTTGAGATTGACCTTGAGGGCGTCGTCCTCGACCTTGCGATTGCCACGGAAGTGGATGCGAATCACGTCCAGCTTGGGTAGGGCAATGCGCGACGGGAGCTTTTCCGTGGGGGATAGGTCCGGGGCACGCAGGCGCGCGGGGGCCGCCTCGTCATCATCCTCGGCGCGCGCGCTGGGCGCCACCATGAGGAAGCAAAGGGACGATACAACCAGGAACCTTCGCTTCACTTTTCCTCCACCACCTGGCCGTCGATCATGCGCAGCTTGCGATAGGCGCGGCCAGCCAGCTCGTTGTTATGGGTCACCAAGAGCAGCGTCATCCCTAGCTCGCGATTGAGCTCGAAGAACAGGTCGTGCATGGCCTGCCCTGTCTTGGTGTCGAGATTCCCGGTCGGCTCGTCGCCAAGCAAGAGCCGGGGCGACAGCACCAGCGCCCGCGCTAGGGCGACCCGCTGCTGCTCTCCGCCCGACAGCTCGCCGGGCCTGTGCGAGATCCGGTCCTGCAACCCCACCCGCACCAGCATGGCCTCGGCCTTTTCGGCGCATTCCTTGCGCGCTAGCCGGGCGATAAGTCCCGGCATCATGACGTTTTCGAGCGCCGTGAACTCGGGCAGCAGATGGTGAAACTGGAAGACGAAACCAATGGATTGGTTGCGGAAGTTGGCCAGTTTGCCCGGTGACAGCGACGTGACGTTGATGCCATCGAAGGTGATGGCGCCTTGGCTAGGTTCATCCAGGGTGCCCAGCAGATGCAGCAGCGTCGACTTGCCCACGCCCGAGGCACCGACAATAGAAACCAGGGCGCCCGGCTCCAGATCCAGGTCGATTCCACGCAACACCTCGATGCGGCGGCCGCCATGGTTGAAGACCTTCCACAAATCGCGCACCACCACGCGTGCCCCTCCGCTCTTGGCGGCAGGCTTGGCTGGAATCGGCGATTCTGGGGTTCCCATTGCGATTCGCACCGTACCGACGGGCTCCTCCGCTGTCAACGCAGGGAATGGCATGTCTACTCGTAGCGCAGGCCATCCACGGGCCGCATGCGCGCGGCCAGCCACGCGGGATAGACCGTGGCCAGGAAACATAAAACCAAGGCCGAGGCTGCGACCGTGGCAATTTCGCCCGTGCGCATCACGACGGGGAGCTGGGTGATGTAGTAGACATCCGTGGGCAATGGCAGTCCGTAGCGCTTGATGAGCAAACACCCCACGATTCCCGTGGCCACGCCAACCAAGAGGCCGATGAGACCAATGTAGATGCCCTCGGCCACGAAGACGCGCTGAACGGCGCCGTCCTCGGCCCCCATGGCCTTGAGGATAGCCACTTCGCGCGCTTTCTCGGTCGCCATCATGATGAGCGTCGAAACGATGGAGAAGGATGCCACCAACGCGATGAAGGTAAGCACCACGAACATGGCGATTTTCTCCAAGCGCAGCGCCATGAACAGCCCTTTGTTCAGGTCTTCCCAGGATTGCACCTCGAAACCGTTGCCCAGGGCCGACTGGATAGCGACAGCGATTCTAGGCGCGTCGTCGGGATCCCCGGTACGCACGTCGATGCCAGTCACCTCGCCGGGCATGCGCAGAAAGGCCTGCGCCTCCTCCAGGGCCACGTAGGCCAGCTTGGAATCGAATTCGTACATGCCGCTGTAGAAATGCCCCGCCACCCGGAACGCCTTGAGGCCAGGCATGGGCCCCTGCGGCCCCATCTTGCACAGGGGGCACACCACATCCACCAAGCTGCCGGGAAACACGCGCAAGGTGCGCATGTAGAGCTCTTCGCCAAGGATGATGGTGGGGGCGTTTTTCTGACCCTCGGGGGTCAGGGGATCGAGTTCCACGCGCTCGGGGTGGGCCAGATCGGCGATGTCGCATTCCCGCGTGGTGCGGGCCAGATCCAGCACCGATGCGGCCGAGGCCGGGTCAATTCCGCGCAACACGATGCCGGCTGGAGATGACCCTGAACGGACCATGACCTCGGCCTCCAGAAAAGGCGTGGCCGCCAAGACGCCAGGCACGGTCAGGATCGATTTGCGTGCAGCCTGCCATTCGAGAAACGGCCGATCGTCCGGAATGGTCACCACCACGTCGGCCTTGGCGCCGCGGATCTTGCCCTTCAGATCGGCCTCGAACCCCGACATGACCGACAAAGCCAGAATCGGGGCCGCCGTTCCCAGAAACACGCCAAAAACCGAGATGGCCGTGAACACGGTGAAACTGGCCAGCAGTGTGCCCAGGAAGGTGACAATCCCGCCCACGATCAAGGCGATCACGCCACCGATACGCAGCCATTCGTAAAGGGGCTCTGGCCGCGCCGTGAAGAATCCGTTGGGATCGCGGATGGGCGTTCCGTGAACCTTGAGGTACACCAAATCCGCAACAGCGAGCGCGACCATGACCAGCCCGACCTTGAGGGCGATGGCCCGGCGCGAACGGCGCTCGGGGTCGCGCAGGTGGCGCCAGGCCACGAACCACTCGAAGCCGAGCCCGGTCATCGGGAGCTACCGAAGGCAGGCATGCTCATTCCATCCTCATGAGCGGAAACAGGATGACATCGCGGATGGAGGCCTGATCGGTCAGCAGCATGACCAGACGATCGACGCCGATGCCCTCGCCCGCCGTGGGCGGCAGGCCGTACTCCAGGGCGCGGCAGTAGTCCTCGTCGTAATCCATGGTTTCCTCGGCGCCCTTGGCCTTGGCATCGACCTGGCGCTGAAAACGGGCACGCTGATCCGCTGGATCGTTCAGCTCGGAGAAGGCGTTGGCGTGCTCGCGGCCAACGATGAACAGCTCGAAGCGATCGACCTTGGTCGGATCCGCGTCGTTCCGCCGGGACAGCGGAGAGGTCTCGGCCGGATAGTCGATCACGAAGACCGGCTTTTCCGGCGGCAGCGCCAGCTCACCGCCGTAGTCGAAGAGCGCGCCCACGCGCTGACCGTGCGACTCGCACTTGCGCAGCACTGCCGCCAACTCGTCCTTGCGCTCGTTGGCGCCCGACTCGGCAATCCACTTGAGCAGTGCCGCCTCGTCGTCCAGCATGGGCCGTTCCAGTCCCGCCGGCAGAATCCCCTTCCCCACCGCCATGACGATGGCGTCCTTCATGGGGATGCGCTCGAAGGCGCCCAGATCGACCTGGGTTCCGCCGTAGGAAATGACCGGGCCGCCGCAGATCTCGCGCGCTAGTTCGGCGAACAGCTCTTGCGTCAGGTTCATCAGGTCTTCGTAGGTGGCGTAGGCCTGGTAAAACTCCAGCATGGTGAATTCGGGGTTGTGCTGGCGCGACAGCCCTTCGTTGCGGAAGTTGCGGCCGATCTCGTACACACGATCGAAGCCACCCACCACCAGCCGCTTGAGGTGCAACTCGGGTGCGATGCGCATGGTCAGATCCATGTCCAGCGCGTTGTGATGGGTGCGGAATGGCCGCGCCGCCGCGCCGCCCAGGATGGTGTGCATGGACGGGGTTTCGACTTCGACGAAATCGCGCGTATCAAGGAAGCGGCGCAGGTGCTTGACGATGGCTGTGCGCTTGAGGAAAACCTGGCGCACCTCGGGATTGGACACCAGATCCACGTAGCGCTGGCGGTAGCGGATCTCCATGTCCTGCAGTCCGTGAAACTTCTCGGGCAGCGAACGAACAGCCTTGGTCAGGATGACAAGTTGTTCCGCCAGGATGGTCTGTTCGCCGGTCTTGGTGATGACCGCGGGCCCGACGACGCCGATGAAGTCACCGCGCTCCATCGCCCGCCACAGGCTGTACGTCTTCTCGCCCACCACATCCTGCTTGACCCAAACTTGGATTTCGCCTGAGCGGTCACGCACTTTGGCAAAGGCGGCCTTGCCAAAGCTGCGCCACGCAACAATGCGCCCTGCGATGGAAAAGCGGGTTGCCTTGGGTTCGTCGGTCAATGGATTCGCGCCAGGCACATTGCCGGCGGCAAACCAGGCGTGCACATCGCCCGCGGTGTGGGCCGGTGAAAAGCCGTTGGCGTAGGGATTTTGGCCGGCTTGTCGGAGTTCGTTGACTTTGCGCTCGCGCTCGGCGATCAGCTCTCGTTCATCGGACATGGGCTAGACTTTCTCCACGATTCATTCACAGGGAAGCGAAAAGTAAGCTCGCGAAAGCATGAGACTTTTGCGAGTTTGTCCACAACAGATCACAGATCTTTGTCATCAAGATCATCCTGACTGGACTGTGGGGTAGCTGACGGATCACCCGCCAAAATGAGCAGCATGGCGACCATGAACTGGTCCAAATCGCCATCCAGAACGTCGTCCACTTTGCCCACCTTGATGCCCGTGCGGTGATCGGAAACCAGCCGGTAGGGAGCAAGCACGTAGGATCTGATTTGGCTGCCCCATTCGATGGCTTTCTTCTGGGCGTGCAGACCGCCCATCTTTTCAGCCTGCTTCTTCTCTTCCACCTCAAGCAGCTTGGAACGCAAGATGCGCATGGCAACGGCGCGATTCTTGTGCTGCGAGCGCTCTTGCTGGCAGTGGACGGCGATGCCCGTTGGAATGTGGGTAATGCGCACGGCGGACTCGGTCTTGTTGACATGCTGGCCACCCGCCCCGCCCGAGCGCATGACGTCGATGCGCAGTTCCTTTTCGTCGATGTCGAGGGTGATGGTCTCGTCGATGTCCGGGTAGATGAACACGCTCGCGAACGAGGTGTGGCGCCGGGCCTGGGAATCAAAGGGCGAGATGCGCACCAGGCGATGCACGCCGTTTTCCGCGCGCAGATAGCCGTAGGCCCATTCGCCCGTGATCCCCAGGGTGACGCTCTTGATGCCCGCTTCGTCGCCGGGTTGCAAGTCGAGAATTTCGCAGTTGTAGCCGCGCCGCACGCACCAGCGCATGTACATGCGTTGAAGCATCTCGGCCCAGTCCTGCGATTCGGTGCCGCCCGCGCCTGCGTTGATGGAAAGCAGAGCGCCCTGCTGGTCGTAGGGCCCCGACAGCATGCGCGCGAATTCCATCTTGCTGACGGCATTCTCGGCCCCGGTCAGCGTGGCGCTGGCTTCCAGCGCGGTGGGCTCATCCTTGGCCTCGTCGGCCAGTTCGATGAACACACGCGCGTCCTCGACCGCCCTGAGCTGCGCCTCAAAGCCATCCACGGCGGCCTTCAACCGGGCTTGCTCGCGCAAAGCCCCCTGGGCCCGATCATTCGCAAGCCAGAAATCGGGTTGGCTAGCCTCGACATCAAGCTCGCCTATGCGAGATTTCTTGCCGGCGATGTCAAAGATGCCCCCGGAGGATCTCCAGGCGGACAGACAGCTTGTTTGCGCGTTCACGAAGGGGTCCGATTTCCATGGCAGGCGAAGCTAGCCACGTCGTCGCGCCTCCCGCAAGTAGTAAGACTATCCGAGCAGGCTTACGTCGCGTCGCCGAGCATGGCATCCAGGCGAGCGCGGTCGAACCCCAGGAGTAAACGCCCGCGGACGTCCAGGATGGGCACGCGATCCGTCGGAATTCCCATCTTCGAAGCCTTGGCCTGAAGCTCGCGGGCAGCAGCCGGATCGCTTTCGATGTCCTTGTAGGCGTACGGGATGTGCTTGGCCGCCAGGTACTGCTTCGCGGCCTTGCAGGCCCCGCACCAAGGCGTGCCGTACAGGATGACCACGGGTGGACCGAGGGGACCCGCCGCGCCGCCGTCCACGCCACCGATGGGCATATCGGGGAGCGCCGGCCCGTGCGGGCCGGACATGGGGCTAGACTCGCCCGGCGGCAGTTGGGCCAGGGCTCCGGTTTCGAACGCCTCACGCGAAAGCCCCTTCGCCACAGCCTTGCCCACGCTAAGCAACTCACCCAGGTCCACAACGTAGACCTGGGTGGACTCCTGCTTGTCGGTCGCCTTCGCGGGATCGACCACCCGCACCAAGCGGCGCGCATTCTGGGGAATGTCGTCGGCCTTGTCCGTGGTGGCGAAGGTGCCCTTGTCCTCGACGTAGGTGTAGAGCAGCGGACTATCCTTGCTGACTACCAGCTTGGGTAGCGCAATCATGACTTCCCGCTTGGGCGCGGGCGGGGCACTTTTCCTACAACCAAGCCCACCCCAGGCCGCAAGCAACATCAGCCACGCAAACCGAGCAGTCATCCTTCGCATCGCAAGTCTCCTAGGTCTCCTACGGTTTGGTCTTGGCTTTCTTGGCTTTGCCAGGCCCCCTGTCCTCCAGCTTGGTGGTGGTCAGCTTGGCCACCGCCGTGCTGACCGCTTGCTTGATGGCACTCGCCAGCGCCGTCCGGATGAAGCGCTCTTCTTCCTTGTCCTTGAGCCGCTCGGCGAATTCGCCCTTCAACGCCGCATCGCCGTCGCCATTGAAGAGGAGCTTATTGCCCGGAATGGTATGGCCAAAGATTCCCAGCTTCACATCGATGGACATCTGTTGGTCGCGATGGCCCGGCGCCGGCGGCTTGATGTCCACCTTCAGGGTCTCGATCCGCAACGACACCTGGAGGCCCTGCATGCCCTGTCTGCGGATTTCCGCGATCTGGGCATCCTCGCTGTGCGCGCCGCCCAGATCCAGGGTGAACTCGGGACGCGTCGCCACCTCCTTTTCCAACAACTCCTTGGCAAGCGGAATAACCTTGATGTCTTGGCACTCTATGTTGGAAATCTTAAAGTAATACTTTGGCTTTCCGGTGGCCGCGATCGCGACATTGGAGAGCGCCACGGTTGCCATGGCAAGCGCGGCGGCGGCGAGCATTGGGGTACGCAGGTTAGGCATCTGGGGCTCCTTTTCGTCGTTCTTTTCGGCCCTGCCCGACGAGGGGATTTGGGCACTCGGCATTCCACCACGGATAGGGAAACAGGGAAAGCTGAGTTCGGGCATTTGCGTGGGTTGGCCATGCATCCAGACAATTCCTCGACGAGCAAGTGGACAAGGAGACGGTTTTTGCTTAGCGTTCAGTCATGGTGAACCTGTCGCTGACCGAGAAAGGTGGAAGCACCAATGAACTCAGTTTCGACAAAGATGAAGTCACTGTCGGGCGAGTTCGAGGCAATGACATTGTTTTGCCCAAAGGCAACGTCTCCAAGCATCACTGCCGATTGTTCGTTCGTGGCGGCGATATCCTCGTCGAAGATCTGCGCAGCACGAACGGCACCTACGTCAATGGACGCAAGATTGCCGATCCCACGCCGGTCGTCCTGAGCGACAAGGTCTTTGTAGGTGACTTTATCATCCGCGTGACGTCGCTTGTGTCTTCCATGGACATGATGCGGCCCTCCTCGCAGTCCGGGCCGCCCGAGGCTGGTTCGCTCAGCTCTGCGATTCCACGCCGGCCCCCGCCTCCGCCACCCTCGGTACGCGGCAGCAGCATCTTCGACGACGCGCCGGGATCGGCACCCAAGGCTCCGCCGCCGCTTTCACACCGTGGACCTCTCCCGCCCCCGCCACCGGCACCCCCGAGACGCGAAAGCAAGGTCGTCCCGGCCCTCTCCGATCCCTTCCCGCCATCTTCGGGGCCGTCCGATATCAACCTGGACGATGACGACGACGCGCTCGGCACGCCCCACCCGCATTTCACGATTCCACCGCTCAAGCCAGCGGTGCAGCACTCGCCATCGGCTACCAACGATGATTCCGATTACAGCCCGGGCGACGCCACACCGGTTCCCTCATCCAAGCGCGGGCGCATCGCCGCGACGATCGAGATGAAGGACAGCCCACCACCCCCACCAGCCGGTGACGCTGAGGACGACGATTTGGGCGATTCCAAAGAGGATTCGCCCCCTGATCCCGAGGATGTATTCGCCGCCGTCGGCACGGAAAGTCCCCACCCGTCGCACAAGACCGCAGAACCCGCAAAGCCAATGGCACTGCCCAAGGCCAAGCCGGCCCCAGCCAAGCACGGTTCCCGCCTGTTTGATCGCGACCTTCCCGAATGGGTGGCCCATCTGCTTGAAGGCGAAGGCGTTGCCGCTGCGTTCTTCACGGGAACGAACCAGGCGGAGATCCTGCGCAACGGCCGGCGCGAATCGGTCCCGGTCCCGGCCTCGGACCTAGCCACGCTCGGCACAGCCATGCGCAAGCTCGTGAGCAAGGGAGCGCCCAAGCCTGCCCCAGATGCCACAGCCATCAACACCACGTTGCCCGACGGCATGCGCATTGCGGCCATTTTTCCACCCGTGGCCGACCGTCTGTGCGTCGCCATCCGGCGGCCGGTGGCCAGCGGCAAAACCATCGACGACCTGGTCGAGGAACATGTCATTTCGCCCGAGATGCGCCAGGTTCTCGAGGCCTGCGTGGCAACCCGGCAAAATATCCTGGTTGCGGGGGATCGCGCGGCTTGCGACAGCCTCCTGCGTGCCATCCTGTGGTCCGTCGAGCGGGTGGCAAGGGTTGCGCTGCTCTCCGATTCCATCGTCCCACCCGCCAGTGCGACCTCGTGGATCAAGCTGCAACCAGAAACCCAAACAGCCGACTTGCTAACCGCAGCCGTTGCCTTGCAGCCGGAATACCTGGTGGTGGATGCGAACCACAGTTCGGTCGCCGGGGAAGTGCTTGCCGAATGCAGCTTGGGCCTAGAGGGTGTCATCCTGGCCATCGTGGCCCGCTCAACAAACGATGCCCTGCACCGGCTTCAGGTGCTGGGCGTGGCCCAGTCTACCGCGTCCACGATTGGAGCCGACATGGTCGCTTCGAGCATCGACGTCATTGTCCATGCCTCAGTGCTGTCCGATGGGTCTTTGAAAGTCGTTGAGATCGCGGAACCCAAGGCCAGCCTGGACGGGCAAATCTCGGCACACGCGCTCCTGACCTGGATTCCTGGCGACGACCACGCGGGCTCATTTACCGTCACGGGTGCTCACTCTGAACTGGCGGCCAAACTCGCGTCCGCGGGAAGTTCCATTCCGCCCGAGGTTCTGAATCGCCAGTAGCGCCAGCGCGCTCGTTGTCGTTCACCGAAATTCAGCTCAGATTCTGGACCACCACTCGGGCGAGCCAAAATCGGGCCGGGATAGCCAGCGCTCTTGAGACACCGATGACGACTTCTCCTCGTCGTCCGAGTCATCGTAGTCGGCTTCGTCTTCGTCATCATAGGCATCCGGAAATAGCCAGGGCTTTCCCGGTATCAACTTCGTCTGCTGCACATCCGCCAAAGATGGATCCGTCATAGGCGCCTCCCTTTGTTGCTCCACACTGAACGCTACAGAACGGAAGTCACTGCTGCTGATGCAATTTCGAAACAGCTCTGCTTCATTCCAGTGAACGAACCGCTTGCAGCCACCGCGACACAAGCCAATCAGAGTCCGCAACTGTCGAACCAGAGCGGAAAGTGTGGCACACAACGTTCGCGATGACGACGTCCGGTTTTCGCGATTTTTCAGGCGAAGATCGTTGTGTATGAGCGGCCACTAAATTGGCAAACACGGTGGCTTTGCAACCGCTCGTCTCCCAGGACGCACCCACGAACTTTCACGTACGCAGCGTGACGGCGTCTCTGCTGGGTGTGTCGAGCCCCATCCGTCATGCCGCGGCCCCAACAACGGCGCCGCGCGGAGGAATCAGGGAACCCGAGCTTCGGCAGCGGCCACAAATGCGCCCGCGCTGTCTTGCCCGCGCAGGTAGGCAGCGACTCTCCGAGCGCCCTTGGGGATCTCGATCAACGAAGATGCATCGCCATGCAGCGTCTGGCTGGCAATCTCGGTTCTCACGCCAGCGTCGTCCTCGGCAAACAGGTGCGCCGCGAATGTCGGTCCCGCCTGGATCGCCGCGCCCGTGACCGTCACCTGGGCCTTGTTGTCCGCGACCACGATCGTTAGCTTGGCGCGCAGCAGGTGATCTACCAAGCCCGCGGCGTACGCTTCCACCTGAGGCAACAAGCTCCGCGCCATATCCGCATGAACAGCTTGGTCGAGGAAGAAATGCACGCGGTCTGCATTGCGCTGATAGGCCAGCACCCGGATTCCCTCGCGGACCACGTAGTGCGTGCGCCCCGTCTGGCGAAGATCAAGGGACGTCACCTTGGGCTCGGGGAAGCGCAGGGACCGATTCACAAGGTCAACAATTTCCGACTGCTTCTGGCCCGAGACAAAGCGAATGTCCTCCGGCAGCGTCCCCGCGGAGAAGAATCGTCCCTGGGTCAACTGCGCAAGTCCATTGCCGTCAGCAGCGACAAAATAGCTGTCCAAATCCGGGCGTGAGACAGATGCCGGTGCCGGTGGGAGCGAGGCGGAGCCGTACCGATCCGAAACAAAACGCTCGAGGGCCGACCCCGAATCCCGCGCCAGGAACTCGCCGCGGAAGTCGTTGCGAACGAAGGCCGGCTGGCCGGCGTCTTCCAGAACCGCCAGCGTGCCCCCCAGCGCCAACAAGGCCTGCGCCAGCGCCGTCTCACGCTGACTTGCTTGCGGCGCACTCACCGCCAGGACCCATTGGTCAAGAAACGCCATCAAGCCCAAGTCGTTTTGTGGTGAATGCAACCAATCAAGGGCCGGCATGCCCTGCAGGTCGAAAGACTGGCCAGTCGCACTGTCGCGGACCGTCGCGCCGTCATCAAACGTCAGGCGAGCCACATGCACGGCGCCTGAAAGCCCCGGACCGTCGTCCAGCCCCTTGCGCGTACGCGGCTCGAAAAAGTGGTGGCGGCCACGTTCGGGCGGCGTCTTCGCCAGCACGGCGCCAGCCCGTACCCAAGCCGACGCCGTGGCGACGCCCTCGGCACTTGGGCGGTAGCCGCCTGCCGGATCAAGCGCATCCAGGCGGGATTTTAAGCTGCGCCCAGTATTCGGCGCCAGCGCGCCCAGGTCGAGGTGCAAGGGTTCAAGGCTGCCCAGCGCCCGGCCAAGTTGATGGGCGAGCGTGGCGTGAAAATTGGAGCCCGCCAGTGCCCGTTCGGTCAGGCCGGCATGGGTTGTCGCGGGATCCCAGGCCAGCGCAGGCTGCGACAGCAAGGACATGGCACCGGCGACCATGACCCAAAAGGGCATCCGCCGCAGCTTCATGGCTTGCCCTTCACTTCAGGGGTCGAACGCAATTCCGCCACGTGGCTTTCCACCAGTTTCGCCAGGCGCAAAACCATGCTCGGCTCCGTGCACTGGGATGTTCCGCAGCTAAGCTGAACGACCAGTCCCCTTTCGCGCAACAAGAACGCCAAGCCCAGCACATCGCCACCCCGGGCACGCAGCGACCGGTCGCCGATTTCTTCGGTCGCAACCGCGGCTGGCAATTCCCCCACCAGCTTCTTGAACTGCTCCTCGGCCGCCGTGGGCCCGACCGACCACACGCGCACCGCTACGTCGAACGCCTCGGGCTTGCCCTTGGCTTTGAAATGGCGGCTGTCGTAGACATCGCTGCGAACCCGGTCGGCAATCCTGCCGACTTCAAATTCACCCGCGAATCCGGTCACGCCCTTCACCTCTTCCACCGAAAGCAGCGGCGAAGCATCTAGTGTCTGAACCGAGGCGGTGACGGCGACCTCGCGTTGCGGCTCCGCGCCGTGCGTAGCAACAAGGCCTTCGTACTCAAGACTCGCGGGCTGAGCCTCCCAGCCAGCGGCCTTGGCCAGGGCTTGGCCGCCACCCAGGAAGGCAAGATGGCGGCGATGTTCCAGGGTGGGCTGCCATTTTTCCAGACGGACCTTGTTGGCGTGCTGGCTGAAGTCGTGGCGGACCTCGTCGCTCTCGAACTTGAAATCACTGCGATAGGCAACGTAGCCGCGCCGGTAGACGATCAGCGTGAAGCGGCGCAAACGCATGGAGCCGCCGGTCGCGAGGTCGTCCGGGCGAGGGATCTTGTATCGGCCGTCCGCACTGGTTTCCAAACTGAATTCGCGTGAACCCGCTGGGCCACGCAGTCCAATTCCCCGCTCAAAAGCCCACGAACCCGAGACCGTCGCGGAGGCAATGGGCCGTTCGGTTTCCGCATCGACAACCATGCCGTCGAATGGTCCCAGCAGGTCGCCCGGCTGCAAGGTGTCCGGCCGAACCGCGAACGGGGCGTTCTCGACCAAGGGGCCGCACGAAGCAACAACCCAAGCACCAAGCGCAGCCACAGCGGCCCGACAGAATCCTCGGACACGACGACCCGAACAATCCGTCGTCGGCGATGGCCGCCGCGCAAAATTGACGCTTCCCGAAATCACTGGTAGGTTTGAAGACACTGTGGATGGCCGGGCAACAGATCCCGGAACGACGGTGATGCTGCCGCAAGACTTTTAGTAGAGGATGGACCGCCTTGCAATGCTTCTTGGGTCTGGGCCCAATCTTTCCCCTTCTTGTCCCCAGCGTGCTCAACTTGGGATAGCCTCCGGAACTGATTTACGATGCTGACCTGCTTTCAGTGTGGTGGCGTGGTTGCAGACGGCTCCGCCTTCTGCCAGCGCTGCGGTGCCCCCATCGCCAACGCGTCGGGGGCGGGCTCGGCGCTCATTTGCTCTGGCTGCGGCAACCGCAACCCTCTCGATACCAATTTTTGCTTCGCTTGCGGGCGGCGGCTGGGCCACACCACCCCCATGAGCGCCGACGCCTCGTCCGCCCTGGCCGCGGCGGTCGCAGCCCGCCCTTCCCTGTCCGCCGCGACCCGCGCCGGCGGGGCGCGTCTGATTGCCGTGCGGAGAGACGGAACGGACGGTGAATCCTACGCCCTCATGGGCGAGCAGATCGACATTGGCCGCACCGAGGGCGACCTGCGCTTCGACGACAAGCACCTCGCCGAACGGCACGCGCGGATCACGTTTCGCGCCGGTCAGTACGTCATCACGCCGCTTGAAAACCGCAACGGCGTCTACATTCGCATTACTGTCCCCACCGAGGTGCTAGATGGCCACTACATTCTTGTGGGCAAACAGGTGTTGCGTTTCGAGGCAGTCCCCGACGCCGAAAAGACGCTGCGTCCAGCCGTCGAGCACGGCATGATTTTGTTCGGCACACCGCTCAAATCGCCATGGGGCCGGTTGCGCCAGATCACGGCGGCGGGAACCAGCCGCGACGTCTACCACCTCACCAGAAGCGACCTCATCATTGGGCGCGAACAAGGTGACATCGTGTTCTCAGACGACGAGTTCATGTCCCGGCGGCACGCGCTGCTTCAGTTTCGCGGCAACCGCGCCATGATTTCGGACCAGGGCAGCTCGAATGGCACCTACGTCCGGCTGACTGGACAACACATCGTCGATCCAGGTCAAATGATCCGCCTCGGCGATGAACTCTTGCGCTTCGAGCTAGGTTAGAGCGAAGCTTGTGCAACCACAACTCGACACCACCCTGAGTTACGGCTAGCGGGATGGAAACCTCCTCGGAAATCAAGATCACCGTCTTCGGCAAGACCGATGTGGGACTCATCCGCGAGCACAACGAGGACAACTTCCTGGTCGCCAACGTCGAGACGGGACTGAGGACGTCGTCGCCCGAAGATGTTCTGCGATTCAGGCTTGGACCCAAGGGGGCAATCTTCCTCGTCTGCGACGGCATGGGCGGTGCGGCCGCGGGCGAGGTGGCCTCGACCATGGCCGTGGATTCCATTTCTATCGACATGGAGACGAACGCGGCGCCCACGCGCGAGCGCTACGCCCGCTGCCTGCGCCGATCCATCGAAAACGCGAACGACAAGATCCACGGCCAGTCGCGCATCAACCAGAATGAGCGCGGCATGGGCACCACCTGCACGGCCGCGGGCATGGTGGATCGGACCCTGCTCATCGGCCAAATTGGGGACTCGCGTTGTTACGTTTTGCGCGCGGGCAAGTTGGTCCAGGTCACCAAGGATCAATCGCTGGCTTGGCAACTGATCGAGGCTGGCGCCATGACGGTCGAGGAAGCCAAAAGCTTCGAACACGCCAACATCATTTTGCAAGCGCTGGGCGTGCAGGAAAAAGTCGATGTGGTCCTTTCCCACGTTCTGCTTTGCCGTGGTGACGTGGTGTTGCTTTCGTCGGACGGATTGCACGGGCCGGTCGCTGACGAGGAAATGCTGGACATTCTCCTGGCCGAGCCCGATCCGCAGAAGGCCTGTGAAGCCCTCATCGCCAAGGCCATCGACCGCGAAGGTCCCGATAATATCACCGTGGTCGTCGCCCGTTTCGACGGCGATGGTCTGCCCGAACCGGATGCCAACGCGGAATTGGGTTTCGCCCTATTCGATCCGGGCGTGGATCCGGACGATCCCGAGCCGCCCAAGCGCGTCTTGCACCCTCCGATGGAGAAGATTACCGAGGAGGTGCCGGTGCACCTCGATGCCATCGAAGCCACGAGCCCGGGCGCCATACCAACCAGCCTGGTCAGCCCCACCGCTTCGACCCCATCAACGAACACCGAGATCCCTACCGGTGAAGAAGCGGCTTCGCGGCCCTTTCTGACCTTCG
>Ga0302321_100002662_pt1 | contig 15333 bp, 12 predicted proteins | sample Fen_T0_1_FD_202505 | JGI IMG/M metagenome (GOLD analysis project Ga0302321, IMG submission 202505) | Peat permafrost microbial communities from Stordalen Mire near Abisko, Sweden - Fen_T0_1 | ecosystem: Environmental > Terrestrial > Soil > Wetlands > Permafrost | place: Sweden: Abisko...
CGTGGACCGGGTCGTGTTCTACCGGAGCCACCTGGGCGGCGGCGTGCCCCGCTACGAGCCGCTCGTGGAGATCGCCCTGCGCGACTGACCGGGTCCGCGGCGGGAACCGGGTTGCCCGCGCTCCCGCACTCGCGCTAGGCTCGCGGGACCCGTCTGCCCGCTCTTCCCCCGGAGGTTCGTACCGCGATGGCCACCGCCCTTCCCCGCCGGACCAAGTTCCTCCTCGACGAGGAGCGGATCCCGCGGACCTGGTACAACATCGCCGCCGACCTGCCGGTGCCGCTTCCGCCGCCGCTCCACCCCGGGACCGGCCAGCCGCTGGGCCCCGCGGACCTCGAGCCGCTGTTCCCGATGGCGCTCATCCTCCAGGAGGTCAGCCAGGACCGCGAGATCGAGATCCCTGACCCGGTCCGCGAGGCGTACCAGCTGTACCGGCCATCGCCGCTGATCCGGGCGCACCGCCTCGAGAAGGCGCTCGACACGCCGGCCCACATCTACTTCAAGTACGAGGGTGTGAGCCCCGCCGGCTCCCACAAGCCGAACACCGCGCTCGCGCAGGCGTTCTACAACAAGGAGGCCGGCGTCACGCGCCTCGCGACCGAGACCGGCGCCGGGCAGTGGGGCAGCGCGCTCGCCTTCGCCGGCGCCGTCTTCGGGCTCGAGGTCAAGGTCTACATGGTGCGGGCGAGCTACGACCAGAAGCCGTACCGCCGGATGCTGATGCAGACCTACGGCGCATCGGTGGTGCCGAGCCCCAGCCCCGACACCAACTACGGCCGCAAGGTCCTGGCGGAGACGCCGGACTCCCCTGGCTCGCTCGGCATGGCCATCAGCGAGGCGGTCGAGGACGCGGCGACCCGGGACGACACCAAGTACTCCCTGGGCTCGGTGCTCAACCACGTCGCGCTGCACCAGACCGTGATCGGCCTCGAGGCGCTCGAGCAGATGGCGATGGCCGGCGAGGAGCCGGACGTGATCATCGCGTGCGCCGGCGGTGGATCGAACTTCGCGGGCCTGACCTTCCCGTTCCTCGGCCGCAAGCTGCGGGGTGAGGCCGACTACCGGGTCATCGCCGCGGAGCCCGAGGCCGCGCCGTCCCTGACCCGCGGCGTCTACGCCTACGACTTCGGCGACACGGGGCGCATGGCGCCCATCGTGAAGATGCACACCCTCGGCTCGGACTTCATGCCCGCGCCGATCCACGCCGGTGGCCTCCGCTACCACGGCATGTCGCCGCTGGTGTCGCTGCTCAAGGAGCAGGGCGTGATCGACGCGGTCAGCGTCCACCAGCGCGCCTGCTTCGAGGTCGGCGTCCAGTTCGCCCGCGCCGAAGGAATCCTCCCGGCTCCGGAGAGCACCCACGCGATCAAGGTCGCGGTGGACGAGGCGCTCGCGGCGAAGGAGGCCGGCGAGGCGCGGGTGATCCTGTTCAACCTGTCCGGCCACGGCCACTTCGACCTGTCCAGCTACGAGCGCTACCTGCAGGGCGCGCTCGAGGACTACGAGTACCCGGCCGAGAAGGTCGCCGAGTCGCTGAGGCACCTGCCGCAGGTCGGTTGACCCCGGAGGAGAGCGGACGGGCCGTCCATCGGAGAAGGGCGACCCCCGCGGCCACCCGTCCATGTGCCGGGACGACCCGTCCGGTCTCCCGGCGCCGTCATCGCGGGCGAACGCGCCCTCAGCCCACCTGTTTCGCAGACGCGGGGCTACTCCGCGCGCGGGGGCTCGACGAGCTTGTGGCGGAGCGCGAAGGCCACCGCCTCGAGCTTGCTGTGCACGTGGAGCTTGCCCATGATGTTCTGGACGTGGGTCCGGAGCGTGTTGGGGGTGATGAACAGCCGCTCGCAGATCTCCGGGGTGGACAGCCCCTCGGTCAGTGCCCGGAGGACCTCCAGCTCGCGCGGCGTCAGCGCCTCCACCGGGGTGCGCTCGGCCTGGCGGTCCCGGGCCTCGGCGACGCGGCGCGCGATGGCGACGATCACCGAGCGCGGCAGCAGCGTCGCGCCGGCGTGGGCAGCCCGGACCGTGGCCACCACGTCCTCGATGGCCTTGTCCTTGGTCAGGTACCCGTCGGCGCCGGCCTGGATGGATTCCAGGACGGTCTCGTCGTCATCGATCGCCGTCAGCATGACGATGCGGCTGGACGGCCAGCGAGCCTTGATGAGGCGCGTTGCCTCGACCCCCGTGCCGTCGGGGAGGCGGTAGTCCATGAGGACGACGTCGAGCGGCTCCTTCGCCGCCTCGCGGGCCTCGGCGACGCTCGTGGCCGTCCCGACGATCCGGATGTCCGGCTCCTGGGCGAGCACGTGGGCCAGGGACTCGAGGATCAGCCGATGGTCGTCCACGAGCAGGACGCGGATCGGGCGGGGAGCGGAGCGTGCAGCATGGCGCGACTCGTGGGGGGCGGCCCCGTCGGGGCCATCGGTCGACGACACGAAGGGCCTCTCTTGCTGGCAGGGGCGCCCAACACCGTCAGCGAGGGCGGGTGGGGCTTCCGCTCCAGTCTACTGCCCCCGTCCATGTGAGCCGTCCCCGATAATCGCCCGATGAAGATCGCGTTCCTGGGGCTGGGGCTCATCGGCGGGTCCGTCGCGCTGGCGGTGCGCGCGGCGCCGTCGTATGCGGGGGCGACGCTCGCGGCGTGGACGCCGTCGGGCGACGGTCCGTCGCGGGCGCTGGCGGCGGGGACGCTCGACGAGGCGCCGGCCGACCCGGTCGATGCTCTGCGCGACGCGGACCTCGTGATCCTCGCGGCGCCGCCCCTCGCATGTGTCGCGCTCGTCCGCCGCATGGGCGCCGACGGGGACCTTGCCGGCATCCTTGCGCCCCACGCCACGGTGACCGATGTCGCGTCGACGAAGCGCGTGGTCGCCGAGGCGGCGCTCCAGGCAGGGGTGCCGTTCGTGGGCGGGCACCCGATGGCCGGCCGCGAGGCGAGCGGCTTCGACGCGGCGGATGCCGGCCTGTTCCGTGACCGGCCGTGGGTGGTGACGGCCGGGGCGAACGGCGGCGATCAGGCCGCGGTCCGTGCCCTCGCGCTCGCGTGCGGCGCCCGGGTCGTGGAGATGGGCCCCGCGCGGCACGACCGCCTCGTGGCCGCGATCAGCCACCTGCCCCTCGTCACCTCCGTCGCGCTCGTGGAGGCCGTAGCCGGCACGGGCATCGCCCCAGCTCCCGACTGGGCTGACGCCGCGCGGATCGCCGCCACGGGCTGGCGCGACACGACGCGGCTCGCCCGGGGCGACGTGACGATGGGCGCGGAGATCCTCGCCACCAACGGCGAGGCGGTCGCCGCAGTGCTCCGTGACTACCGCGACCGCATCGACGGCTGGCTGGCGCTGCTCGAGGCGCAGGGCGGCCCCGATGCCGGGGCGCTGGGCGTGCGCCTGGCGGCCGCGAAGGCCCGCCTCGACGAGCGGGCCTGATGGGCGACCCCGGCGAGCAGGTCCTGGTCGTGCCGCGGGCGGCCCTCGTGGACGATGCCGGCTGGACCGGCGTCCGACGCGGGGACCTCGCCGCGGAGCTCGAGGTTGTCGAACGGGTCGGGTTCTTCATGCGCCGCGGCGACGCCGAGGAGGACCCGGCGCACAAGCAGGTGATTCCGTACCTGGTCCTGCGGGACGGGCCGCGCTGGTTCCTCATGCGCCGCACCCGCGGCGGCGGCGACGCGCGCCTGCACGACGCCTGGTCGATCGGCGTTGGCGGGCACCTCAACCCTGGCGACGGCGACGTGGCCGGCGGCCTCGCCCGCGAGTGGGCCGAGGAGCTGGTCGCCGGGTTCCGGCCCGCGTACGCCCCGGTGGGGCTGCTCAACGACGATACGACGCCGGTGGGCGCCGTCCACATCGGCTTCGTCTTCGTCGCCGACGCCGGGGGGCGGCCTGTCGCGATCCGCGAGACCGAGAAGCTCGAGGGCGCCTTCGCGACGACGGCCGACGTGGAGGCCGTTCTCGATGGCCTCGAGACCTGGAGCCGCCTCGCCTTCGAGGCGCTGACGGAGTGACCCCCTCTCCGGGAGGAGCGGCACGCGACCCGTCTGGCGAGCGGTGCCATACTGCAGTCGTTCCCATGAGCGGACAGCCAGCACCAGGCGGACCGGGGACTCGCGACCGGCCTCCCGAGGAAGCCGACCGATGAGCAGCCTGACCACGACCCTCGCCGATCCCAACGTCGCGTTCCTGCTGCTGATGATCGGCCTGCTGGGGATCGCGACGGAGCTTGTCCACCCGAACCTGCTGACCGGCATCCTGGGCGTCGCCGCGCTGATCCTCGCGTTCATCGGGTTCATGAACCTGCCCGTGAACTGGCTGGGCCTCACGCTCCTGGCGTTCGGGTTCCTGCTGTTCGTGCTCGAGACGCAGATCACGAGCCACGGCCTGCTGGCGCTGGGCGGCATCGTCGCGGTTGCGCTCGGCGCCGTCTCGCTCTACAACGAGCCGGTCGCCCCTGGCGCGGCGCCGGTCCACGTCTCGCCCTCGGTCCTGGTCGTCACCATCGCAGCCATGACCCTGGCGATGCTTGGCCTGAGCGTGGTCGCGGCACGGACACGCCGGATGAAGGGCCCGGCCGGCCAGATGGGCACACCGGTCCCCGCGGGCACGAAGGGCGTCGTGCAGGCGCCTCTCGCGCCCCTCGGCTCCGTCCAGCTTGCCGGCGAGACGTGGTCGGCGCGCACCCCCGACGAGCGGCTGATCCCGCGGGACACTCCGGTCCGCCTCATGGGCTTCGACGGGCTCACCGCCATCGTCGAGCCCACGGACCCTGGCGACCCGGCAGGTCCGGCGGTGGCCGCCGCCTCCTCACCGTCCAACCCCTCCGCGGCCCCGGCCGCGACCCGCTACTGAGTCCCGGAGGACCCCATGGAACTCGTCGTCGCCCTCGCGCTGCTGGCGTTCCTGCTGGCGATCGTCCTCGTGATCCTGTACCTGTCGGTGCGGGTCGTGCAGCAGTACGAGCGGATGGTCGTGTTCCGCCTGGGCAAGACCAACGAGGCGATGATCCGCGAGGCGGGTCTGCGCTTCCTGATCCCGGTCGTGGACCGGCCGGTCAAGGTGGACCTGCGCGAGACGCTCACGGAGGTGCCGAGCCAGACGACCATCACCAAGGACAACGCGCCCATCAACGTCGACTTCCTCGTGTACTGGCGGATCGCGGACCCGCTCAAGAGCGTCCTCGCGCCGCAGCGCCTCGGCGACATGCTCCTGGGCGTCGCGTCCACCACGCTGCGCGCGGTCATCGGCGACATCAGCCTCGACGAGGTCCTGTCCAAGCGCGAGCAGATCAACGAGGTCCTGCGGGTCAAGCTCGACGAGGTCACCGAGCGCTGGGGCGGCAAGGTCACCACGGTCGAGATCCGGGAGATCACCCCGCCGCGCGACGTCCAGGACGCGATGAATCGCCAGCTCTCGGCGGAGCGCACGCGGCGCGCGGTCATCACCGAGTCCGAGGGCAACCGGCAGGCGGCGATCAACGTGGCCGAGGGCCAGAAGCAGTCCGAGATCCTCAAGGCCGAGGGCGAGCGGCAGGCCGCGATCCTGCGTGCGGAGGGCTTCAGCCAGGCGCTGGAGCGGATCTTCGCGGCCGCCCACCAGATCGACGAGAAGACGATGGCCCTCCAGTACCTCGAGGCCCTCAAGTCGCTCGGCGCCAGCCCGTCCACCAAGTTCCTCATCCCGACCGAGTTCACGCGCCTCGCCGAGCAGATCGGTGGCTACGTTGACCGCGGCATGACCGCGCGCCCGACCACCGGCGACGCCGACGCCGCGTGATCCGGCGGCTCCTGCTCATCGCGACGGCCCCGGTCGTCGCGCTCCTGGCGGTCGGCCCGGTCGTGGACCGGCTGGCGCGGCGGCTGATGGACGCCCCGCGGCGGCTCCCCGAGGAGTCGGGGATGCAGCCCGGGCTCGACCGGCTGGGCGGCGAGGTCGTCCGGCTTCGGTCGCGCGACGGCGTCCGGCTCACCGGGCGCTGGCTCGTCGCCGACCCCGACCCGGTCGTCGAGAGCGGCGGGCCGCCTCGCGATCCCGCGGCCCCCGAGCCTGAGCCGGAGTCGGAACCCTGGACCGTCGACCCACGCGAGGCCATCCTGCTGCTCCACGGCTGGAGCGGCTCGGTGACGCCGGACCTGCTCGACGTCGGACCGTTCCTGCGGCGGACCGCCGGGGTCCTCGGCCTCGACTTCCGGGGCCACGGCGGGTCGGACGACGCGCCGACGACCTTCGGGCTCAACGAGGTCGAGGACGTCGCTGGCGCCCTCGCCTTCCTGGGGGAGCGAGGGATCCGGCGCGTGGCCATCGTGGGCTCGTCGATGGGCGGCATCACGGCCATCGCCGCGGTCGCGGTGCTGGGCGACGGCCGCCTTGCCGCCGCGGATCGCGACCTCGACGCACCCGCGGCGGCCATCGAGGCGCCACGGCCGCGGATCTGTGCGGTCGTCGCCGACTCGACGGCCCCCGAGCTGGCGGTCGTCGTCGCGAGCCGGCTGCGCGTCCCGTTCGGGCGCCGGATCGCGAACCACGCCTTCGCGCACATGGCGCGCCGCGTGGGCGGAGACCCGCGCGAGACCCAGCCCATCGACGTCATTGCGCTCCTCGAGGACGTCCCGCTCCTGCTGATCCACGGCGACGCCGACCGGACGGTCCCGATGCGCGACGCGAACAGGCTCGCGGCCGCAGCGCCCGGGGGGACGCGGCACCTGGTCATCGCGGGGGCGGACCACGCTCGCGGCCATGCCGTGGACCCGGCCGGCTACGAGGCCGCGGTCACGTCGCTGATCCGCGAGGCGTTCGGCCGCGCCCGCCCGTAACCGGCGCCGCCCGGTGCGCCCGTATACTGCTGTCCATACCGGTGGGGCCCAGGCTCGACAGAGGCCGGGTCTGGGGGTTGCACCGTGACGGGAGAGCGGATGGCAGGGAAGATTCTCGTCGTCGACGACGACGCGAGCGTGCAGCGACTGCTCCAGTTCACCCTCCAGCAGGAGGGGTTCGAGGTGGTGGTGGCCTCGGACGGGGCCGACGGCTACCGGCGCTGGCAGCAGGAGTCGCCCTCCCTCATCCTGCTCGACGTCACCGTCCAGCAGATGGACGGCTACGAGGTGGCCACCCGGATCCGTGCCGACGAGGCCGGCGCGCGACACGTGCCGATCATCATGCTCACGGCCGACAGGGATGTTCAGGGCAAGGTCCGGGCGCTGCGCGCCGGTGCCGACGACTACCTGATCAAGCCCTTCCACCCGGCCGAGCTGATGGCCCGGATGAAGAGCCTCATCGCCCGCTTCCAGCCCTCCGAGTCGCTCGTGGGCCGCCCACCGATGGGCCGCGTCCATGCCTATTACGGCGCTAAGGGTGGCGTGGGCACGACCACGATCGCCATCAACGCCGCCATCGCCCTCCACGGCCTCGGCCGGCGGGTCTGCCTCGTGGACGGGAACCTCCAGTTCGGCGACCACCGCGTGTTCCTGGACCTGGGCCTCGACCGCAAGAGCATCGTGGACCTCGTCAGCGCGCCGGCCATGGACGCGGACCTCGTCAAGAGCCTCGTGATCAAGCACGACTCGGGTGTGGACCTGCTCCTGGCGCCGCCGTCCCCGGAGGCCGCGGACCTGGTCACGGCGACGCACCTCAGCCAGATCCTGGAGCTGCTCGCCGGGATGTACGACTACGTGGTCGTCGACATCGACAAGCGCCTCGAGGACCGCAACCTGATGGTCCTCGACGTCGCGGACACGATCTTCGCCGTCATGACGGCGGACCTCTCCTGCCTCAAGAACGTCCGCCTCCTGCTCGAGACGATCGGGCACCTCGGCTACGAGCAGAGCAAGCTCAAGCTGGTCCTCAACCGCTCGAACGCCTACACCGGCATCAGCGTCAAGAGCGCCGAGGGCGCCCTCCGCCGCCCCATCGAGTTCCAGGTCGTGAACGAGTACCGGGGCGCCATCTCGGCGCTCAACACGGGCGCCCCGTTCATGATCGGCAAGGGCGACTCGGTGCTGGGCCGTTCCGTGCTGGACTTCGCCAGGGCCGTCGACAAGGGGTCCGGCCAGGGCGTAGGCCTCCTGGCCCCCACGACCGGCCGGTAGCGCTCGGGAGCCCCCGGGCCGGGGGGTCCGCATAAGCACGCGATGAGTGGCGCGGGCTACCGTGCCACCCGTGCTCGCAACCCTGCTCTCCGCCACGCTGACCGGCATCACCGGCCGTCCCGTCCGGGTGGAGGTGGACGTCGCCCCGGGGCTGCCCGGGTTCACCATCGTGGGCCTCCCGGATGCCGCCCTGTCCGAGGCGCGCGAGCGCGTCCGAGGGGCCCTGCGCAACGCCGGGTACCACCACCCGCCGCGGCGGATCACCGTGAACCTCGCGCCCGCGGACCTGCGCAAGGCCGGCGCGTCGCTCGACCTCGCGATCGCCATCGGGATCCTGCTCGGGTCGGAGCAGCTGCGGGCCGCCCCGGGTCGAGTGGCGCTCATCGGGGAGCTCGGCCTCGGCGGCGAGGTGCGGCCCGTGCCCGGGATCCTGCCCATGGCGATCGCCCTCCAGTCGGCCGGGGTGCGGCGGGTCGTGGTGCCGTCCGCGGCCGCCGCCGAGGCGGCCCTGGTGCCGCGGCTGGAGGTCGTCGGCGTCGAGGCCATCGCCGACGCGGTCGAGGCTGTGCGCGCCCGGCGGGTCCGCCGCCCGGTCCCGCTGCCGCTTCCGCGTGCGGACGGGCTCTCCGGCGGGCCGACGACCGCGGCGTCGGCGGGGGTCGCGGATGGTGCGGCCGCCGAGCCGGTCGTGGACCTTGCCGACGTGCGGGGCCAGGCGGTGGCGCGGCGGGCGCTCGAGATCGCCCTCGCAGGCGGCCACGCGATGCTGCTGATCGGGCCGCCCGGCGCCGGCAAGACGCTCCTGGCGCGGACGATCCCCGGCCTGCTGCCGGACCTCGATGACGCCGCTGCCCTGGCGGCGACGGTCGTGGCGTCCGTCGCAGGCCGCGAGCCCGTCCGGGGGCTGGTGCGCCGGCCACCGGTCCGCGCCCCGCACCACACGGTGTCCTACGCGGGCATGGTGGGCGGCGGGCCCCGGATGTCGCCCGGCGAGGTGACGCTCGCGCACCATGGCGTCCTGGTGGCCGACGAGCTCCCGGAGTTCGGGCGGGACGTGCTGGAGGCGCTCCGCCAGCCGCTCGAGGACGGGAGCGTCGCCGTGGTCCGCGTGGGCCGCGCGGCGGTCTTCCCGGCGCGGTTCACGCTGGTCGCCGCGATGAACCCTTGCCCATGCGGCATGGACGGCGCCGCGGACCGGTCGTGCTCGTGCCCACCCGGCCTCCCGCAGCGGTACCGGCGACGGATCTCGGGGCCGCTCCGGGACCGGATCGACCTGTGGGTGCACGTGGACCGAGTCCCGCCGGCGCTGCTGGTCGACGGGCCGGTGCCGGAGGGGTCCGCGACGGTCGCGGCCCGGATCGCCGCGGCCCGCGAGCGCCAGCGTGCGCGGACGGGGGACCTGCCGAACGGCCGCGTCCGGGGCCGGCACCTGCGCGCCGTCTGCGGGCTGAGTAGCGTGGCTGCCGCCCGGGCCATCCTGCTCGCGGAGCGCGAGGGCCTCTCGGGCCGCGGCACGGAGCGGCTGCTGCGGGTGGCGCGGACCATCGCGGACCTCGAGGGGGCGGGCGCTGTCGACGTGGCGCACCTGGACGAGGCGGCCCGGTTCCGGGCGCCCGCCGAGGCCCCGACGCTCGCGGAGGCGGGCTGATGCTCGGGGTCGGCCGGCGCGGGCCGCTCGGCCGGTCCGAGCCGGACGCTGCCGGGGGTCCGCCGCGGGTCGCCGTCGCGTCCGGGGGCGCAGCGGCCGACTCGGAGCGGGACGCGTGGGTGGTCCTCGCGGGCGTGGACGGCGTCGGTCCCGTCTCGTTCGCCCGGCTCCTTGCCGCCTTCGGCAGCGCGGCGGCCGTCCTGCGCGCGGCGGCGGACCCGGACGCGGCGCCCGCGCTCGTCGCCGCCACGGCGGACCCGGACGGCGGCTCCCCGACGCTGACCCCGGCGGCCGCCGGGGCCGTGCGGGCCGCGGCCGCCCGCCCGGAGCACCACCTCGAGCCGGTGCGCCGGTCGCGGGTCCGGGTCATCACGCTCGCCGACGAGGGCTATCCGTCCCGCCTGCGCCGGATCGAGCTGCCGCCGCCCGTGCTGTTCCTCGCTGGGGACCCGCGAGCGCTGGACCGCGACCGCGCCGTCGCCATCGTGGGGACGCGCCGGCCCACCGAGACCGGCCGGGCGATCGCAGGGCGCATCGCCGACGGCGTCGCAGCGCTGGGCGCGACCGTGGTGTCCGGGCTCGCCCTCGGCATCGACGGCACCGCCCACGCCGCAGCGGTCCGGGCCGGGACGCCGACGGTCGCGGTGATCGGGGGCGGGCACGAGCGGCTCTATCCCGCGGCACACCGTGCGCTGGCGCGGGCCATCGCGGCTGGCGGGGGTGCCGTCATCTCCGAGTTCCCGCCAGACACGCAGCCCAGCCGGGGCACCTTCCCGCGCCGCAACCGGATCATCAGCGGCCTCGCCGACGCCACGGTCGTTGTCGAAGCCGGGGTCCGCAGCGGCGCGCTGACCACCGCCGCGTGGGCCCTGGAGCAGGGGAGGGGGCTCCACATCGTGCCCGGGCGACTGGACGACCCGGCGGTCGCCGGCTGCCTCGCGTTCCTGCGCGAGGCGGGACCGGAGGCGCGGATCGTTGCCGGCGTGCCGGAGCTCCTCGAGGACCTGGGCCTGCTGGACGCTACGGGGCGAAGGCCCGCCGCCGGGGAGGGCCTCGCCCCGACGCTGACCGCGGTGGAGCGGGCGCTCGCCGCGCTCCTGGTCGAGGGCGTGGGGACCGTCGACGAGCTCGTGCGGGCCACCGGCGCCGGGAGCGCGACCGTGCTCGGCGCGCTCACCTCCCTGGAGGTACGGGGGCTCGTGATCGAGGCGTACGGACGCTATCGCGCGGCCGGTCCGCTGGCGGCGGCGAGGGGCCGGGGCCGGGTCCGCGTGCCGTCCGCCCGGACGCGCGGAGGCCGGCGGGCCGCGTGACGGACGGGTCACGAGGTTGCCCTGACCTCCGCGACGGTGGTACGCTCCGGGCCAACCCAGGCCGGTCGCTCGCCGGCCCCCGTCCCCGGGTGCCGGCTTCCGCGTGACCGCGGATGCCCCCAGCGGGCCGCTTGGAGGACAACGTATTGCGGAAGCTCGGGGCGACCCTGCTCGCACTGCCCGTCCTCGCCCTCGTCTACCTCGCGGTGCTCGGCCGCGGGGGCTTGGCGCGCGTCGGCGCTGGGATCGCGGCCGCGCTGGTGATCTCGCTGGTCGTCCTCGCAAGCCTGCCGCCCGCCGCCAGCAACGCCGTGCCCGTCTCGACGACGCCGCCGGCGGTCGACGCCCGGATGCTCGATGCGGTCGCGACCGGCCAGGGCCTCAAGCAGTCGTTCGAGGTCGCGTTCGACGCGCCGATGGACGCGCCATCGGTCGCCGCCGCGCTCCGCCTGTCTCCCGACGCCGCCGTCACCTTTGGCTGGGACGACGCGGGCAAGGTGCTCACGATCGCGCCGCTCACGACCTGGCGGCCCGACACGCTCTACACGCTGACAGTCGCGCGCACCGCCCGGGCCGTGGACGGTGGCGCACTGACCGGCGAGCTGCGGTCCGTCATGCTCACCGCCCACGCCGGCTCGGCGACGCTGGCGGCCACGCGCGCCACCGGCGACCGCGTCGGCCTCGACACCGCGTTCCGCATCACGCTGGATCGCCCCGCGACCGTCGCCGCCGTGACTGCGGCCCTGAGGACCGACCCTCCGATCGAGGGCACGGTGTCCGCGGGCAAGGCGGGCGGCGAGTTCGTCTTCACCCCGGCGGCCAGGCTGGCCGCCAACGCGACCTACCGGCTCTCGCTCGCCGGCCTCGTCGACACGGATGGCACCGCCTTCGAGGATCCCCCGTCGCTCGCCGTCCGGACGACCCAGGCGCCCGCGGTGGTCCGCTTCCGGCCGCGAGCCGACGACACCGGCGTCGCGCGCAACGTCGCGATCTCCGTCCGCTTCACGGACCGCATGGACCGGGCCAGGACGGCCGCCGCGTTCCACGTGACCGTCGGGAAGACCGAGCTCAAGGGACGCGTCACGTGGGCCGAGCAGGGACGCGTCCTGGTGTTCATCCCCAAGGATCCGCTGCCCTACGGCGCCACGGTCGCGGCGCGGGTCGACGCAGGTGCGATCTCGAAGGCCGGGACGCCCATCGCGGCCGCCGCCGCGGGCGCCTTCACCGTGCTGCCCAAGCCCAAGCCCAGGCCCGCGCCCGCGCCGCCGCCCCGGAAGGCCCCCAAGCCCACCCCCAAGCCCAGGCCCAAGCCCATCCCCAGGCCGGGTGGCGGTGCCGTGGCCGGCAACTGGACCGGCGTCGAGGCCTACTACCTGGGTCTCATGAACTGCACGCGGACCGGCGGCTGGGTGACCTCGAAGGGCGCCTGCTCCTCCCCTGGTGGTCGCGGCGTGGCGCCGCTCACGCTCAACTCGAGCATCAGCAGCCACGTCTCCCGGCCGTATGCCAAGCTGCTCGCCACCCGCAACATCTGCGACCACTTCGTGGGTGGCACCCCGGGCGACCGCCTGCGCCACGCCGGCTACACCAGCTACCGCTGGGGCGAGAACCTCGGCTGCCGGTCCGGCAACCCGTTCTCCGCGGTCCTGGGCTCGCACCTCTACTTCCAGAGCGAGCGGTCCTACAACGGCGGCCACTACCGCAACCTGATGGATGCCCGGTTCCACCAGGTCGGGATCGGCGTCTGGGTGTCCGGTGGGCGCGTCCGCGTGGTGATCGACTTCTACACCCCCTGACCTCGAGACCATCCGCGGGGTGGGACCTTCGGGCCGGTGACGGGACGCGCCACAGCCCCGAGGATGGGGGCGTGATCCGCAACGTCGTCATCCACATCTCCAACGAGCAGCCACTGCTCGCCGACCTGTTCAGCGTGCCCACCCCGGCCGACGTCGGCATGGTCTGCACGAACGTCCGCATGATGGACGGCAAGAAGCCGATCTTCATCGACCGTCCCGACTCGACCTTCTTCTTCCCGAACCTCCACATCCGGTTCCTGGAGATCCCGGCCGTCGAGGTCGCGAGGCACCTGGCGCAGGGCGGGGCCGCACCGGGGTCCCCGACCTTCGCGAGCGGCACCACGGCCGCCGTCGATCCCGCCTCGGTGGACCCCCACCAGCGGCTCCCGATCGCGCTCGGCGCAGGCGCGGAGCTGGAGGTCGAGGAGGAGCCGACGCCTGATCAAGAGGCCGATCTGGACATCGACGAGGACTTCCTCCAGCGCGTCCGCGACATCTAGGGGCCCGGTCCCGGGTCATCCCGGGTTGATCGGCGCGCAAGGGGCCGGTGCTACACTCCGCGCCGCCATGCCCAAGAACCTCGTGATCGTGGAGTCGCCCGCCAAAGCGCGGACGATTGAGCGCTACCTCGGCGCGGACTACCAGGTCCTCGCCTCGTACGGCCACGTCCGGGACCTGCCCGAGAACCCGGGCAAGGGCAAGTTCGGCGTGGACGTGGACCACGACTTCGCGCCCGAGTACGTCATCCCCGACGACCGGCGCAAGCAGGTCTCCGCCATCGAGAAGGCCGCGAAGACCGCCGAGCGCGTCTACCTCGCCACCGACCTGGACCGCGAGGGCGAGGCGATCGCCTGGCACGTCGCGGAGGCGGCGCATGTCCCACCCGGCAAGACGAGCCGCGTCACCTTCAGCGAGATCACCGAGGGCGCCATCAAGGCGGCCTTCGCCGCGCCACGGGACATCGACCAGAACCTCGTCGACGCCCAGCAGGCCCGCCGGATCGTGGACCGCCTCGTGGGCTACACGCTCAGCCCGCTGCTGTCGCGCAAGGTCCGCGGCGGCCTCTCGGCCGGCCGGGTGCAATCGGTCGCCGTCCGGATGGTCGTGGAGCGGGAGCGCGAGATCCGCGCCTTCACCGCCCGCGAGTACTGGACGCTCGAGGCGCTCCTGGCCACGGCCGACGGCACGACCTTCACGGCGGACGTCGCCCGCATCGACGGCAAGGCCCCCGACATCGCCGACGGCGAGACGGCCGCGGCCCACGCCGAGGCGCTGGGTGGCAGCCGGCCGGTGGTCGAGTCGGTCGGGGTGAAGTCGTCAAAGCGCAACCCGTCGCCGCCGTTCACGACCAGCACGCTGCAGCAGGAGGCGAGCCGGAAGCTCGGGTTCAGCCCCAAGCGGACGATGTCCGTCGCCCAGGACCTGTACGAGGGCGCGGAGACCCCGGACGGCCACGTCGGCCTCATCACCTACATGCGCACGGACTCCACCGCGATCGCCGGCGTGGCCATGGCCGAGGCCCAGGCCGTGATCCAGGATCGCTACGGCGAGCGCTACGGCACCGGCAAGGGGCGCGTCTACAAGACCAAGGCGAAGGGCGCCCAGGAGGCGCACGAGTCGATCCGGCCGACCTCGTTCCGCCGGGACCCGGAATCGCTGCGGAGCCACCTCAAGGCGGACGCCTACAAGCTCTACCGGCTCATCTGGCAGCGCGCGATCGCGTCCCAGATGGCGCCCAAGGAGCTCGAGACCACCACGATCGAGCTCGTCACCGGCGTCTATCGCCTGCGTGCCTCGGCCACGAGGACGCTGTTCGACGGGTTCACCGCCGTCTACACGGAGGGGGTGGACGACGCGGCCGAGGAGGTCGACCGGTCCCTGCCGGCCCTGCGGGAGGGCGACGTCACCTCGGTGGAGGCCGTCACGCCTGCGCAGCACTTCACCGAGCCGCCCCCGCGCTACACCGAGGCCACGCTGATCAAGGCGCTCGAGGAGCACGGGATCGGTCGCCCGTCCACCTACGCCGCCACCATCTCGACCATCGTCGAGCGCGGCTATGTCAAGGTGGAGGAGCGCCGCCTCCGCCCCGAGGAGATCGGGGAGATCGTCACGGACTTCCTGGTGACGTACTTCGGCGAGTACGTGGACCTCACGTTCACCGCCCAGATGGAGGACCAGCTCGACGAGGTCGCCGACGGCGAGCGCGAGTGGGTCCCGCTGCTGCGCGCGTTCTTCGGCCCGCTCAAGACCCAGGTGGACAAGGTCCGCAAGGAGGTCAGGCGGGCGGACGTCACGACCGAGGAGACGGACGAGGTCTGCTCCGAGGGCCACCCGATGGTGATCCGCCTCGGCCGCAACGGGAAGTTCCTTGCCTGCTCCACGTACCCGGACCACAAGGAGACGCGCCCGCTCCCCGGCGAGGAGGCACCCAAGCTCGAGGGCGACGGCGAGACCTGCCCCCAGTGCGGTGAGGGCATCCTCGCGACGAGGCGCGGCCGG
>Ga0302321_100002664_pt1 | contig 15329 bp, 13 predicted proteins | sample Fen_T0_1_FD_202505 | JGI IMG/M metagenome (GOLD analysis project Ga0302321, IMG submission 202505) | Peat permafrost microbial communities from Stordalen Mire near Abisko, Sweden - Fen_T0_1 | ecosystem: Environmental > Terrestrial > Soil > Wetlands > Permafrost | place: Sweden: Abisko...
ACGGGCGTCCGGCCGTCGGCCGGCATCGGGCGCAGGCCCAACGGTCGCCCTGAAAGAGTTTCATCGACAGGGCCGACCGGCACGCCCTGGACGGGCAACGCGTCAACCTGTTCTCGATCATGGATGCGCCGGCCGCGAAAGCTGCAGGCCGGGCCGGACGGCACCTCGCCGCCGGCGCCGGCTCGGGTGCAGCCGGACCTGAGGGCGAGAACGACACTTCACGTCACCAGGCGCGCATGGAGTGGTAGTCCCAGCCGTTCCCGTGTAGAAGCCCCGTGTCGACGCCGCCGAGTACGTGCCCGTCACTCCGCACCGTACGCGCCGAGGAGGGTGCGCGGGCGGTCGTCGGCCACGGGCCCTCGTCCACGTCGCCACCGTCACGTGCCCTCGGCTCCGGAATTTTCAGAAATCTTGACGGCGTGAACCGGTAGCTGCACACTTCGGCGACCGGTGGACGACAGCTCCTTCCGGACACGCTTCACCACCCTGTCCCAGGCCGTCATCGACGACGGCCCCCGCCTCGAGGAGGCCGGCGTGAACGCCCTCCAGCACGCTCCCAGGATGACCAGAAGATTCTGGCTGCTCATGGGAGTCACCCTCGCCCTGATCGTGGGCATCGTCACAGCGCTGACGCCCCGCGCGGAGGCCGCAACCACCTACTGCAGCAGCAGCAGCGGCGGCAGCGGCGGCAGCTATTACCAGATGTGGACCGCAGGCCAGGGCTCCGCCTGCATGACCATGAACTCGAACACCAGCTACTCCACCCAGTGGAGCAACATCGGTGACCAGGTCTCCGGCGTCGGCTGGAAGCCCGGCAGCTCCAGCCAGGCCATCAACTACAGCGGCAGCCTGAACGCGAACGGCGGCACGGCACTGCTGACGCTGTACGGCTGGTCGCAGAACCCGCTGATCGAGTACTACGTGATCGAGAGCTACCGGGGATCGCCCCCCACCCAGGGCCAGAACATGGGCACCTTCTACAGCGACGGCTCGAACTACACCATCATCAAGCACCAGCAGGTCAACCAGCCCTCCATCGTGGGCACGACGACCTTCTGGCAGTACATCGCAATCCGGCAGAACCAGCGGACCAGCGGGACGATCACCTTCCCCAACTTCGTCAACGCCTGGGCCAGCAAGGGCATGAACCTGGGCTCGATGGACTACCAGATCATGGCGACCGAGTCCTGGGGCGGCGGCAGCGGCAGCTCCAACGTCTCCCTCAGCCGCGGCACCCCGAGCAGCACCAACAACCCGCCGCCGAGCAGCTCGACCGGCAACCCGGGTGGCGGTGGCGGTGGCTGCACCGCGACCCTGTCGGCCGGGACCAAGGGAAGCAACTGGTACAACCTCAACGTCGCGGTGAGCGGCTCCAGCAACTGGACCGTGACGCTGAACCTCGTGTCCCCGGCGGTGGTCTCCAGCACCTGGAACACCAGCGCCACCTGGCCGAGTCAATACCAGATGGTCGCGAAACCCAACGGGAGCGGGAACAACTTCGGCCTGACGATCTCGACCAACGGCCAATGGACCTGGCCGTCCGTCTCCTGCAGTGCCGGATGACCTGCTGACCACACCCTGCTGACGACGCACGACGGAGCTCCTGCCGATCCGGCAGGAGCTCCGCTGCGTTGGCTGCGCACCGACGGCGAGCCGGCTCGCGCCTGCCCGGTTGACTCTCCCCCCGCAGGAGGCTCGAGAACCTTCTTCGGGAGGCGGACCGTCCGCCGACCAGCTCCGAAGGAGGCAGTCATGACCGACTACCAGCGTCTCGCCGCGACCTACCTGGACGTCTGGAACGAGGCCGACCAGGGCCGGCGGGTCCGGCGGATCCGCGAGCTGTGCCAGGACGACGTCGGCTACGTCGACCCGATCGTCGACGTCCGTGGTGCGGAGGCCCTGGCCGGTGTCATCGGCGCCGCGCAGCAGCAGTTCCCGGGCTGGTCGTTCCGGCTGGACGGCCCGGTCGACGGCCACCACGGGCAGTTCCGGCTCACCTGGGGGCTGGGTCCCGACGGCGACCCCGCGCCCGTCGTGGGCTTCGACGTCCTGGTCCTCGACGACGACGGCCGCATCGGCCAGGTCTACGGGTTCCTCGACCGCGTCCCCGCCTGACCCGGCCTCCTCGCGCGACCGGCCGCCCACGACGATCATGGGCGGCCGGCCGCGACGCTCACGGCGTCACGGAGACGTGCACGATCCACTGCTGCTGCGGCAGGGCGCAGGCGGGCGCGGTGTGGAGGCAGGCGTAGTCGGTGATCGACTGCACGTCCTGCTGGCCCGGCGCGACCGCCGTGTAGTAGGCGCGCATGACGCCTCCGGCCGGATACCCGCCGGTCGCGGGTTCACGCGGCACCAGGACGGGCCCGGCCGTCGTCGGCTGCCAGTAGGAGTCCGGGATCATCACGTACAGGGTGTCGCCGACGTGCAGCGCGACCGTGCTCCCGGAGTTCGACAGGCTCACCATGACCTGGCGGTTCTGCTTCGGCACCGGGGAGTCGGCCGGGATGACCTTCACATGGATGGTGATGAGCAGGTACGGGAGAACGCAGGGCGGGGTGGCGTGATAGCAGTCGGCGTCCCCGTGGGTCGTCAGGTCCGCCGATCCCACCGCGGCACCGCGGTAGGTCGCCAGCAACGGCTGGCGCGTCGGATAACCCCCGGTGATCGACACCGGCGTGATCACGTCGCTGGTCACGGTGGGCGGCACGTCCGAGGCCACGAACGATCCCACCAGGGTGTCGCCCACGCGCAGGACGACCGTCTGGGTGTCGTCAGCGTCGGAGACGTACTGCGTCACCCGGTCCGAGCCCGTGGAACCCGCGGCGGTGCAGCCCACGGCCGGGGCGGTCACCGGCACCGTTCCGGACAGCTGGACCCCGAAGGTCACCGCAGCGCCGGGGGCCACCGAGCCGTTGTACGGCAGGTTGACCGCGCTGACGGCGGCCGCCGTGGCGGTGACCGTCGCTCCCCACTGACCGGTGATCTTCTGGCCCGCGGCCAGGGCCCAACTCGCACCCCAGCCGTTCAGGGCCGCCGTCGAGGTGTTGCGCACGGTCACCGACAGCACGCCGCCGGCCCAGGGTTGCCCCGCGCCCCACTGCCCGTCGACACGAGCCTGGGCGGAGCAGGCGCCGTCGGCGGCTGCGGCCCGCGCTGCCGGAGCTGCCGCTGGAGCTGCCGCGGCGGACGACGTCACCGCCGCGGCCAGCGCCGTCGCCGCCGCGAGCACGAACGCCCGCCACCCCAGGAACCGCTGTGGCCCCGCTGGTCTCCTCGTCGATGCGGCCACGATTTCCCCCCCATTGTCCGGTGGCCGGACGGTAGCTCCCGGTCCGGGCGGCGGCAACGTTCACCCGGGCCGCTCGCGTGCTCGGGGCCGGTGAGCTGCGACGACTCCACCCTCTGCCGGGAAACCCTTTCTCGCCCACGCGATCCGTCCGCGCCCGGCTCCGTGGGAACCGTCCGCGGACGCAGCGTCCGACGGCGCGGGGCCGACGGGGGCCGTGGGATGACGGCGGCATGACCTCTCCTTGATACGTCGCGCCGACCGCCAGCACCATGATCCGATCCTCGAAACCGATCGAGGGGGACGCACGGAGCCATGCGCAGGGCAGCCATGAGGACAGCGACAGACGGTGGAGCGGGGCAGGAGTCACGGCGTCGACGGGCGACCGGACGGCGCACGCTCATCCGGGTCGCCGTGCCGGGCGCGGCGGTCGCGCTCGGTGCGGCCCTGCTGATGGGGGGCGGCCAGGGGTCGGCGCTGGCCGTGAACGTCGTGGACAATCCGACCTTCGACGCCGGGGTCCAGGGGTGGAAGGTGAACCCCGGCGCTGACCTCAGGCTGGTCGCCGGGCGGCACGGCAACGGCGTGCGGATGACCCAGCCGGGCCCGGGGAACCGCACGATCGCGTTGAACGACGCCGTGAACACGGTCGCCTCCACGGTCCCGAGGACCTCGTACGACGTCGGTGCGTGGGTGCGCACCACGCGTCCGAACGCCTACGTGGCGTTGCGGGTGATGGAGGTCGCGCCGGGCGCTCTGCGCGGACAGGGCCTCACGCCGCTGACGCTGAAGGACACGGCGTGGCACAAGCTCACGCTGCGCTACACGGCGGTCGGCCGGGGGTCGGCGCTCGACCTCAACGTCGTCGCGAACGCGCTCCCTGCGGGGGTCGGCGTGGACGTCGACGACGTCACGCTGTCCCTGGCGGCGCCGACCTCGCCGTCGCCGTCGACCCGCACGTCGACCACCTCGTCGACCACCTCGTCGAACAGCACGACCGTGTCGACGAGCCCGTCGGCGGGCCCGTCGACGACCAGCGGCACGACCGGGGCGACGACCAGCTCGACGGCGCCGACGACGTCCACCAGCCCGACGACCAGCCCGACGACCAGCCCGACGACATCGGCGACCGGCCCGACGGCGTCGCCGACGGAGACGGCGTCGGCCTGGAAGCTGGTCTGGGACGACGAGTTCGACGGCATCGCGCTCGACACCGGCAACTGGAAGGCCGAGAACCTGTCCACCTACGGTGACGGCAACCAGGAGCTCGCCTGCCTGATGAACCGCCCGCAGAACATCACCGTGCACGACGGCGTGCTCAGCCTGACGGCCCGCCGGGAGGCCACGCCGATCACGTGCGGGACGCACGACACCCGGTTCCCCGACGGCCGCGACTACACCTCGGCCCACCTGAGCACCAAGGGCCTGCACGAGTGGACCTACGGGAAGTTCGAGATGCGGGCGAGGCTGCCCACCCAGGCCACGACGTCCAAGGGGATGTGGCCGGCCTTCTGGATGCGGCCGACCTCCGGGGGCACGGGTGAGATCGACATCATGGAGGCGATCGGCAGCGACGCGACGGGCGTGGACTACGACCGGGTGCACCAGACCATCTGGCGCGACTACACCGGGACGCCCAAGCAGGCCACGCTCGTGCCCCTGGCCGGCAACGCCCGGCCGTCGGACGGCATGCACACCTATGCGGTGGAGTGGACCCCGACGAGCATCACCTGGCTGGTCGACGGGGCGGTCACCTACGAACGCACCCCGCAGACCACGGCGTGGTTCGCGGACACCTTCACCAAGCCCTTCTACCTGCGGCTCAACCTCGCCGTGGGCGGCACCTGGGCGGGCAGCCCGACCGACGCCACCTCCCTCCCGGCGTCCTACGACGTCGACTACGTGCGGGTCTACCAGCACTGACCCGGGGCGACCGCACCGGCGGCCCGGGCGCACCCCGCGCGGGCCGCTGTCCCGGGCCCGGCTGTGAAGGTTCCGTGTGCAGGGGCTCGGAGGCAGGTCGCAGCCCGTAGTTTGCCGATCATGAGCACGCTGACCCGGATCCGCGCCTGGCTGCTGGTCTTCGCCGGCGGGCTGGTGATCAGCGGCATCACGGCGTTCCCGCTGGTCACCGAGACCCGGTGGCTGGCGGCTCTCCTGCATGCCGTGCCGGCGCCCGACGCGCTCGTCGTGTGGGTCGACCAGGCGCACAAGGGTCTCGCCGCGACGGGCCGCGACTACCCCTTCGTCGCCTACGGGACCGACTGGCTCGCCTTCGCCCACCTGGTGATCGCCGTCGCCTTCTGGGGGCCGTGGCGTGATCCGGTCCGCAACATCTGGGTGATCGAGTGGGGGATCATCTGCTGCCTCGGGGTCCTCCCGCTGGCGCTGATCGCCGGGCCGATCCGCCACCTCCCGTGGTGGTGGGAGCTGATCGACATGGCGTTCGGCGTCGTCGGCGTCGTCCCGCTGCTCGTCGTCCGGCGGCTGGTCAAGCACCTCGAGCACGCCTGACGGTCTCGCCCGAGGCGCGACCTCAGGCCTGCTCGCCGGTTCAGCCGGCCTTGAAGGCCTGCGCGATGGTGGCCTGCTCCTCCATGACGGAGGCGAGGTCCGCCTGGATCTCGTGGATCTGGCGGATGGTGTCGCCGACGGTCTCGATCGCCGTGGAGGCGGCCGCGGCGTCGTTCTGGATGACGCGGATCTTCTCGTTGACGTCCTCGGTGGCCTTGGCGGTCTCGCGGGCGAGCTCCTTGACCTCGGTGGCGACGACGGCGAAGCCCTTCCCGGCGTCGCCGGCGCGGGCAGCCTCGATGGTGGCGTTGAGGGCGAGCAGGTTGGTCTGCTCGGCGATGCCGGCGATGGCCTTGGTGATGTCGCCGATCGACCGGGAGGACTCCGTGAGGGTCTCCATCAGCCGGAGCGCCTCGCCGGAGCGTCCGACGGCGCTGCTGGCCACCTCGGTGGCCCGGGTGGCGCCGAGCGCGACGTGCGCGACGGAGGCGGTGAGCTCCTCCGCCATCCGGCTGACGGCTCCCACCCGGCGCAGCCGCTCCAGCGCCTGGCCGACCAGACGACCCACCGACGCGAGGGCCTCGAGGCGGCCGGCGGAGGGCTCCAGCGTGGTCAGGGCGAAGAAGTCCATCGTGGCCACCACGGCACCGCCGACGACGATCGGGAAGCACACCCCGGACCGGACGCCCGCCCGGCCGGCGACCGGCGCGCGGACGCAGTCGGTGACCTCGGCGAGGTCCCGGACGAACACCAGGGCCCGCGTGCGCCAGGCCCGACCGGACAGGCCGACGCCCTCCGGGAAGGCGGCGGACAGCGTGACCTGTCGGAACTCCTCGTTGACGGTCCCGGAGTCGACGTCGAAGCGCAGCACGCCGTCGGAGACCGTCCACACCGAGCCGTACGTCCAGCCGAACGCCTCCCGCACCACGTTGAGCGCCGTCACGAGGGCGCGCTGCTCGTCGTCGGCGTCCGCGAGCGCCGTGAGCACCTTCGTCACGGCGGCGGAGTCCTCGGCGAGCTGTGCGCCGGCCTCCTGGCGGGCCAGGCGGGCCAGGGTCTGGCTGACCAGTTCGGCGACGGCCTCCAGGGTGGTCCGACGGCTGTCGGACAGCTCCAGCCTCGTGGTCGTGAAGAAGTCCATGGTCGCCACGACGGCCCCGTCGACCGTGACGGGCAGGCAGACGCCCGACCTCACCCCGGCCGCCCGGGCGACGGGCGCCCGCGAACAGTCGGAGACGTCGGCGAGATCCTCCACGAAGATCAATTGCCGGGAGCGCCAGGTGCGCCCGGCCAGGCCGACGCCGGGGGCGAAGGTGGCCGCCTGCGTGACCCGGCGGAAGTCCTCGTCGACGGCGCCCGACTCCTGGGCGAACCGCAGCAGCTGCGCCTGGGCGTCGACGGCCCAGTACGACCCGTAGGCCCAGCCGAACGCCTGCCGGATCGTGGACAGGGCCGCGTCGATCGCCTCCGTCGTCGTGACGGCCCCGCCGAGACCGGACACCACCGCCTTGAGGGCCCGGGCGTCGGAGGCGTCGGCCGTCCCATCCCCTCCGGCCGCCCGCGAGGACGCACGGGCCGACAACAGTCCCCAACTCACAGTGTGCCTCCGGCAGAGTGGTGGCTGGTCTCCCTCACCTGTCGGCAGTCCACCGGCCCGGGCACGACCCGCCGAACGGGTACGGCCGACCCGTTGATCCGAGGGAGCGTTGCCTGCACCCTGGAGGCATCGTGACGTACCGGGCGGGCGGCCCGGTGCCGGCGGGGGGAGGTGCCAGGTCCGTGCGCAGCGCCAGCAGCTCCCCGACCGGGGCATCGGGCGGGACGGGACGACGGGCGGGGGCGGCCGAGCAGGTCATGTCGGTCCTGCGGGCCGCGGTGGGAGGGCCCCTGCCCCTGCGGATCCGGTGCTGGGACGGCTCCACGGCCGGCCCGGCGGACGCCCCGGCCACCGTCGTCCTGCACCGGCCCCGGGCCCTGCGCCACCTGCTGTGGGCACCGGGTGAGCTCGGGCTCGTGCGCGCCTACGTGCGCGGTGACCTGGACCTCGACGGCGACCTCTTCGCGGCGCTCGACCTGCCGGACGTGATCGAACGGGTCGCCCATCACCAGCCGGTCGGCCTCGCGGGCCGGCAGCGGTGGCAGGCGGTGGCCACGGCGGCGCGGCTCGGCGCCCTCGGACCGCCGCCGCGCCGTCCGGTCGAGGAGCTGCGGCGCCCGAAGGGCGGCCTGCACAGCAGGGCGCGGGACGCGGCCTCGGTGTCGCACCACTACGACGTCGGCAACGACTTCTACCGGTTGGTCCTCGGTCCGAGCCTGGTGTACTCGTGCGCCTACTGGACGCAGGCCCCGTCGCCGTCGTACCGGCTGGAGGACGCCCAGCGCGACAAGCTCGACCTGGTCTGCACCAAGCTCGGCCTGGGTCCCGGCGTGCGGCTGCTCGACGTCGGCTGCGGGTGGGGATCGTTGGCCCTGCGGGCGGCGACGCGTCACGGGGCCCGCGTCGTCGGGATCACGGTCAGCCGTGAGCAGGCCGAGCTCGCCCGTCGCCGCGTCGAGCAGGAGGGCCTCGGCGGCAGCGTCGAGATCCGGCTGCAGGACTACCGGGACGTCGACGACGGCCCCTACCAGGCGATCTCCAGCGTCGGGATGTCCGAGCACGTCGGCGGCGACCAGCTGCGCGCCTACGCCCGGGCGCTGCTTGACCTGCTCGCCCCCGGTGGCCGGTTGCTCAACCACGCGATCGCCTCCGTCCGGTCCCTGCCGGCCCCGACCTCGAAGGACCGGCCCGGCTTCATCGACCGGTACGTCTTCCCCGACGGGCAGGTCCTGCCGCTGTCGGCCACCCTCGACGCCCTGGAGCACGCCGGGTTCGAGGTCCGCGACGTCGAGGCCCTGCGTGAGCACTACGGCCTGACGCTGCGCGCCTGGGTCGACAACCTGCGCGAGCACTGGGACGAGGCGCTCACCCACGTGCCCGTGGCACGCGCACGGATCTGGCTGCTGTATCTGGCGGCCTGTGCGCTCGCCTTCGAGCACGGGAACCTCACCGTCCACCAGGTCGTCGCCGTCCGGCAGGGCGACCGGGCCGGCAGCGGCCTGCCGCGCACCCGCCGGGAGTGGATCCCCTGACAGACCGACCGACCGACCGCACGGCTCGACAGGTGGACGGCTGACCGGGCCAGCGGCGTCACCGGCATCACTGGTCCCGGCGGCCGGTCAGGACGGGCAGCAGCGCCTCGGCGACCTGCGCGGGCCGTTCCTCGTGCGAGAAGAGGCCGGCGCCCTCGATGACGGACAGGCGGGCGTCGGGGAAGGTCCCGACCATTTCCTGCGCCCAGGCGACGGGGAAGAACGCGTCCTGCCGCCCCCAGACCAGCTGCACCGGGACGGTGATGCGGGCGTGCACGGCCGGCAGGTCGTAGATGTACCGCGCGTCGAAGCTGCGCAGGATCCGCAGGGCCGCCGCGCGGCGGTCGGGTCGCTCGTGCAACGGGCGCAGGAAGAACTCGTCGAACTCCCCGTCCAGCAGCGAGGGATCCGCAAACGCGCCGCCCAGGACGAGCGGGTGACGACGCAGCCGTCGCCGGCCCACCGCCCAGCCGAGGCCGGCGCCGAAGCCCGGCACGTGGCGGGCGCCGACGAACAGCGCGAACCGCCGGCTCAGGCCGTGCGGCTGCTCGGTGTCGATCAGGCCCAGCGCCCGCACCCGCGGATCACCGGCCAGGGCGTGCCGCACGATCAGGCCGCCGCTGTCGTGCCCGACGACGGCCACGTCGTCCAGGGCGAGCGCGTCGACGACGAGGCGGACCGCGTCGAGCTGGCGCTCGAACGACACGGGCGTGTCCCGGTCGAAGCGACTGGCGCCGCTGCCCGGCAGGTCGATCACGTGACAGGTGACGTGCGGTGCCAGGTGGGGCAGCAGGGTGCGGAAGGTGGCGCCGCTGACCGGCCAGCCGTGGACGAACAGCACGTCGGGGCCCGTGCCGATGCTGCGGCAGGCGACCTCGCCGGAGCCGACGTCGAGGAACCGGTCGGGCTCGCGGCGGAACAGGTCGGCGGCGGACTCGGGGGTGAGTGTCGGCATGGGGTCCTCCGGCGGGCGGTGCACGGGACCGGCGCGGGCCGGTGCTGCAAGGGATGGTCGGACCGCGCGCCACCGGCCCGCAACGACGTCCGGAGGTAGTTGCCCGGCCCCCGCGCCTGCCCTAGCGTCGGATCGGCCCATCACCTCGCCGCCCGGAGGTCCGGTGCCTGGTCCCGACGTCCGCGGCGGACTGTTCCCCGCGTTGCTCAAGGACTGGCGCCGCCGCCGAGGGCTCAGCCAGCTCGACCTCGCGCTGACCGCCGACGTCTCACCGCGCCACCTCAGCTTCCTGGAGACCGGCCGTGCGGGCCCGAGCGCGCCGATGGTGCTCCGGCTCGCGAGCGCCCTGGCGGTGCCGCTGCGCCACGTCGACGCCATGCTTCTCGCCGCCGGCCATCCGGCCCGGTACGCCGCGGCGGACGACGCGCTGCCCCCCGCCGTGGCCCGGGCGATCGCGCTGCTAAAGCAGCACCACGAACCGTTCCCTCTGATCGTCGTCGACCGCGCCTACCGGGTGCGCGACCTCAACCAGGGGGCGCTCGCGCTGCTGGGCGCGCTCCTGGGCGGCCCGGCCGCGGCGACCGCCGCCACCACGCACGGGCTGAACCTGGCGCGCCTCACCTTCGACCCGGCCGGTGCCCGACCGCACGTGGCGAACTTCGCCGAGATCGGCCGGGAGCTCCTGTGGCGCATCCAGCGGGAGGCCCTCGCCCACCCCGACGACGAGGACCTGAAGGACCTGCTCGCCGAGCTGCTGGCCCTGCCGACGGTCGACACCGACTGGCGGCACGCGGACCTGACGGTGCCCTCGGACCCCGCGCTCGTCGTCCGCCTGCGGCTGGCGGGCCGCGAGCTGTCCTTCCTGGCGACGGTGACCGCGTTCCAGGCACCGCAGAACCTCGCGGTGGAGCGGGTGCGCATCGAGACGTGGTTGCCCTGCGACGACGCCACGGCCGCGGCGTGCCGGGCGCTCGCGACGGCCGGCGGCACATCGGGTGCGAGGACGTATCGGGACAGCTTCTGACCGCCGCGGGTCGTAGCGTGCTGTCCGTGTCCCCCCGTCCGCCCTTCTACCTACCCACCTACCCACCCGCCCACCCGCAGGAGGCGTCGTGACCGAGCAGGACCGCTACATCCCCGGAGTGCCGTGCTGGATCGACACCGATCGCCGCGACCCCGGGGCCGCCGTCGACTTCTACCGGGGCCTGTTCGACTGGCAGGTCGAGGACGTGATGCCTCCCGGGGCCGCCGGCCACTACTTCACGGCCCGCCTGCACGGCCAGGACGTCGCCGCGATCGGATCCCTGCCGGAGGGCGCCCCGGCGGACCCGGCCTGGAACACCTACGTCTGGGTGCAGGACGCCGACGAGACCGCCGAGCGCGTCGCCGCGGCCGGCGGCGGCGTGGTCAGCGAGCCCACGGACGTCGGTGACGCCGGCCGGATGGCCGTCTTCACCGACCCCGAGGGCGCCGGGTTCCGGGTGTGGCAGCCTCGCCGCCACCGCGGCGCCACCGCCGTCAACGAGCCCGGGGCGCTCAACTTCAACGAACTGCACGTGCGAGACCTGCAGGCCGCGGACCGGTTCTACGGGACGGTGTTCGGCTGGGACCGGATCCCGGTCGGTGACGGCCACGCCTGGGCGCTCCCCGCGTACGGCGATTTCCTCGAGCAGCGCACGCCGGGGATGCAGCAGGGCATGAAGGAGATGGGCGCGCCCGACCGCTTCTGGGAGGTCGTCGCGAGCGTCAGCCCGATCACCGACGCGGCGGCACCGCGCTGGACGGTCACGTTCGGGGTCCACGACACGGACGCGGTCGCGGCGCGGGCGGTCGAGCTGGGCGGTCGGGTCGTCGTGCCGCCGTTCGACGCCCCCTGGGTCCGGCTGGCGGTCATCGCGGACCCCGACGGCGCCGAGTTCACGGCCAGCAGGTTCGTGCCCCCGAACGGCTGAGCACCGGTGGAGGACGGCGTGCAGATCCTCCTCGTCGGGAGTCCCGACGAGGAGGACCTGCACACTGACGCTCGCCTCCGGCGTGGCCTCCGGCGGGGTCTCAGACGTGGACCTCGAACCCCAGGTCGACGTCGCAGGCCGCCCGGCCCCCACGGATGCCCCAGTTCTCGGCCGGACTCTCCCGCAGCGTGACGGTGACATGGTCCCGGGGGATGCCCAGTGCCGCGAGGCGATCGACGATCTCGAGGTAGAGGGCGCGCTTGGCCTGGACGGACCGGCCGGCGAAACAGTCGATGGAGACCAGCGTGAAGAACTCCGGGGTGGAGAGCCGCGGCGAGCAGGCGAACCGGTGAGGTTCGTAGGCGACCAGCCGCACGGTCCGGTCCTCCTGCGGGATGCGGAAGGCGGCGACCAGCGCGCCGTGGACGGCGTCGATGACGGCCGACTCCTCCGTCGTCGAGTAGTGACGGCGGACCTCGATCAGAGCCGTCGGCATGTCCGGCATGGTTGCTGACGGTGGGGAACGAAGGCAACGGGTTTGGTCGCTCACCGCCGGGCACGGTCCGGGGTCGTGGGAGCACCGTCCCACCGCCAGGTCGCGAGGCGCAGCAGGGGTCCCAACGGTGCCCGCCCGCAGCAGTAGAGGAGTGCATCGCCGGGTTCGCCTGCGGGTGCCTGTGGGAACAGGCGCAGCAGCGCTGGTCCGGCAAGCGCTGAGGGCGGCCGCCATGATGAGCCTGCGCCCAGGCCCTGGTCGAGGTCGTACGTGTGCACGAGCATCTCGACCAGGCCCATCGCGGTGAAGCCCTCGGGGTCCGACGCGCCGTAGGCGTGGTGCGCGCGGTCACCGGCATCCGCGACGAGGACCGTTCGGCGGAGCAGCTCGGCGTGGACGGAGATCATGTCGAGAAGTCGGGGCACGGTCGCCGTGTCGTCCAGGGTGAGTTCCGTGGGGACATGGCCGCCCACGGGTTTGTAGATCAGTTGGGCGGCATAGAAGTACAAGGCGTCCGCAACGTGGAGCGCGGTGTCCCAGCAGCTCCAGGTGAGGTCACCCGCCCGCACCTGTTTCCAGTCGCGATCGGCGTAGTCGGACAGCAGTCGCCTGCAGGTGTCGGCGGCGGTCGTGAGCAGACCCGGGGTGACAGTTACGTGACCATGACAGCGGGCGACCGGTCCTGCGCCTACTGATTTCTGTCGGCTTCCGGAACGCGGCCCTGATCGACGTCGGGCCTCAGGCGTGGACGTCGAAACCCAGGCCGACGTCGCAGGCTGCCCGGTCCCACGGATGCCCCAGTTCAGGGACGCCCGGTCGCCTTCTGGTGGCCTTCGGGACGGCTGGGCGTCCGGCGAGAGAATGTGAGCGTACACATCGTCACCCGGACGATCTCAGCCGGCGCCGCTCCCATCCGCTCATGGCTGCCGGGCGTTCGTCAACCGCATCGGGGGGACGCTTCCTGTGCCCGGGCTCCGTCGCGGGTCGCCGGCCGCACCGAGGCATGATCTCTTCGCAGCGTAGGAGCACGACCCCGGTGTTCCTGCAGCCAGGCCTCCGAGCCCGTCCCGCTCGAAACATTTCCACGTCCCTGGCCGACCACGGGTCGTCGTCCGCCGCTCGACGGGACGACGGCGACCAGGTCGGGGGCTGTGCAGGCGGGCGGGACGGTCACGTCGCGACGCCTTCTGAGCTGCAGAGACACAGCGCGCGAGGCGCTGCCGAGCATCGAAGGGTGCGCCGCTGCCGCCGCGTCCGCGCCGGCGTCCACGTCCTCGGGCGAGCCGCTGCGCGAGGTGCGGTGACCATCGAGCGCCGCCCCGGCCTCGCCGGGCGACGGCGCAGCGTCGGGCGCATGGGCCGGCTCGCGATCGAGGCAGACGGGCGGGATGAGTGACGGACGGTGCGTCGGTCCTCCCCTTTGGGTGATCTTCGGCCTACCGGGCAACCTCGCGCGGTCCTGCTGACACTAAGCCTCCGATGATCAGTGAACGCTCACATCGGACGATCGACGATGTCGAACGGTCACCCCTCATGCCCGGCGACGGCGATGTCCCCGGGCGGCTCGGACCAGGATCCAGAAAGGGGTCTCACTCGATGAGACGACGACTGGGCGCGATGATCGTCGCCGCGCTCCTGCCGGTGGCCGTCATGACCGTGACGCTCGCCGTTCGTCCCGCGGAGGCGGCGTCCGCACCGGCTCGTGTGACGAACTTCGGCACGAACCCCACGAACCTCGACATGTACGTGTACGTCCCCGCGAAGCGGGCGACCAAGCCGGCTCTGCTCGTCCTGGTGCACTACTGCCAGGGCTCGGCCGCCGGCGTCTTCAACGGCGAGGGCCACGACTTCGCCACCGGCGCGGACAAGTACGGGTACGTCGTCGTCCTGCCGGAGGCGACCCGCAGCGGCCACTGCTTCGACGTCTCCAGCGCCAAGGCGCTCAAGCGCAACGGGGGCGGCGACAGCACCGGGATCATGTCGATGGTCGCGTACGCCCGGCAGAAGTACGGCGTCGACCCCGGCCGCATCGCGGTGGCCGGGTTCTCCTCCGGTGCCATGACGACGAACGTCCTGGCGGCCGAGTACCCGGACGTGTTCTCGGCGGCCGCCGCCTTCTCCGGCGTCCCGGCGGGGTGCTTCGCGACGACCGGCGGCTCGCTGTGGAACAGCACCTGCGCCCAGGGCAAGGTGATCCGCACGGCGCAGCAGTGGGGCACCGTGGCCCGCGCGATGTACCCCGGTTACACCGGCAGGTACCCGCGCATGCAGCTGTGGCACGGCACGGTCGACGCCACGCTCGCCTACCCCAACTTCGGTGAAGAGATCAAGCAGTGGACGGCCCTGAACGCGGTGGGCCAGGCCGCCTCCCTCACCGACCACCCGCGGTCCGGCTGGACGCGCACGCGGTACGGATCGACCGGGGCCAAGGCGCCCGTCGAGGCGTACAGCATCGCCGGGGCCGGACACGGGCTGCCCTCCGGGCTGATCGCCTACGCGATCCCGTACCTCGGGCTCGACGCCAGCACGTAGCCGGCCCGCCCTCTCCCCGACCTCCTCGGCCGGGTCATCGACAACACCGACCGACTCGCAACACCGACTGAAAGGTACCGACAGCATGAACACCACGGTTGCGCCCCACGGCCGCCGGCGGCTTCCCCGCCGTACCCGTAAGGTCCTCCCGTTCCTGGCCGCCGGAGTGGTCTGCGCCGGTGTGGCGCTGTCCGCCCACTCCGCGCAGGCGGCCTCGACGCTGGGCGCCTCGGCGGCGGCCAAGGGCCGCTACTTCGGCGTGGCGGTCGCCGTCAACAAGCTCAGCCAGTCCGCGTACTCGACCATCGTGGATCGCGAGTTCAACGCGGTCACGCCCGAGAACGAGATGAAGTGGGACGCGACCGAGTCGTCCCAGGGGCGCTTCTCCTACAGCGGCGGCGACACCCTCGTCAGCCACGCCCAGTCGCACGGGCAGAAGGTCCGCGGCCACGCCCTGCTGTG
>Ga0302321_100002668_pt1 | contig 15321 bp, 14 predicted proteins | sample Fen_T0_1_FD_202505 | JGI IMG/M metagenome (GOLD analysis project Ga0302321, IMG submission 202505) | Peat permafrost microbial communities from Stordalen Mire near Abisko, Sweden - Fen_T0_1 | ecosystem: Environmental > Terrestrial > Soil > Wetlands > Permafrost | place: Sweden: Abisko...
ATACAATTGAGCATTCGAGGCCGAGATCTCGAAGAATTGGCTGCCGCGGCAACTTTGGTCCAAACCGAATTGAAGAAGGTCAAGGGCTTCGTTGATGTCGATATCTCGTACCGCGGCGGCAAGCCCGAGGTGGCCCTGCAGATTGATCGCGAACGCGCTGCGGCCCTTGGCGTACCAGTTGCGTCCATCGCACTTGCCATTCGGTCACTCATGGCTGGCGATCCCGTCAGTGAATTGAAAGACGGGTCAGATGCGTACGATATTATCGTGCAGTTGCCGCAAAATGACCGGCGCCGCGTAGAGTCCCTTTCTGCACTCAAGGTCCGCAGCACCAGCGGGCAACTCGTCGATCTGGCCAACGTCGTCAAAGTGGCGCGCACGACGGGCCCCACGTTAATCGAGCATTCTTCGCGCCAGCGCCAAGTAATGGTTCTGGCGAACCTAGAAGGCTTGCCTATGGGAGAGGCCCAAAAAGTAGTCGATAGGATCGTGAAAGCAAAAGTACCAGCCCATCTTGAAACAGCCTATGAAGGCATGGGCCGCATCATGGTCGAGTCCTTTGGTTACATGGGCGAGGCATTGATTCTCGCGATCATATTGGTCTACATGATATTGGCGGCTCAGTTCAACAGCTTCATTCAGCCGATCACCATCATGGTGAGCCTGCCGTTGAGCGTTATCGGCGCATTCGGTGGCCTTTATATGCTCAACATGACACTCAGCATGTATTCGATGATCGGCATCATCATGTTGATGGGACTCGTGACCAAGAATGCCATTTTGATCGTCGATTTTGCCAATCAGGCTCGGGAGAAGGGCCTGGCGATGAAAGAAGCGTTGGTGCAGGCTGGCAGCCTACGCCTGAGGCCCATCCTGATGACGACGGTGTCGCTATTGTTGGGCATGCTTCCGGTAGCCCTCGCCTTGGGTGAAGGTGGCGAGGCCCGCGCACCCATGGCGGTTTGTGTGATGGGCGGCATGATAGCGTCCACTATGCTAACGCTCGTCATCGTGCCTGTCGTTTACACAATATTCGATGCAATGGGTAACAGCCGATTTGTGGGGTTCCTCGGCCGCAAGATATTTGTGGCGAACAACCAATCAACTGATGATGTGACATCAAAGAAACTATCTGAACCCACTTCGGACGAAATTCACAATATTCCAGGCGTCGCAAAAAATACCGTTGGGTAAGGCTTCGCACCAAGCACTATCCTCACTACGTAACAAATGAATTGGACCGAAAGGAGCCCGGCCCCGTGAGAGCCCATACATCAGCGGTATTTGCCCTGCTAACAGCGCTTAGCGCATCTTCTATTGCATTCGCTCAGGCGCCGCGTCCAGTGCAGCCTGCGCCTGCCCCCAATACGGCATTACCAGCCCCAGGTGCACCGCGGCAACCTCAGGGCCAGACGACGGCGGGCAACATTCCGAACGAAGGTGGGTCCACCATTGCGCTACGCGATGCACCCCGGGGCACCAACCCAGTCCTCGCCGCGTTTACGCCAAGAGCCGGGGGTCTGACGGCTAATGATGTCGCAGTTCGCGCTGTAGCCACGAGTGACACGATTGCAGCAAAGAACGCCGAGCTGCGGGCCGCAGCTGCAGCCGTCGATTCGGCGATGTATCAGTTCTATCCAAGGGTCGCACTGAAGGCTTCGTACACTCGAATGAGTCCCGTGGATGTTTCTTTGGGTTCGGGATATCTGGTCGGCACTCGCAACCCAGGGCTGCTTCAAATGGGCCCTAATCCCAACAACGCAGCCCAACAAGTCCTCTTGGACTCAGCGGGCCAGCCAGCGGGAGCTCAGGCCCTTAATTTCGCCATACCCGTTAATTATTACTCCCTCGGAGCCACACTCGGTGTTCCCATTTCCGACTACGTGCTGCGCCTTTCCGACAGCATTGACGCCACAAAGAAGAATCAAGAGTCTAGCGAGCTGAATTTGAAGGCAGAGCGTCAAAAAGTAGAGGGCGATGCGCGAGTAGCCTTTTTCAACTGGGCCATGTCAATCGGGCAAGTTGCAGTTACCGAAAAGTCGCTCGAACGGGTCCAGGCGCGCCAAAAGGATGCACAGACTGCATTTACATTGGGCTCTGCAACCAAGGCCGACGTTCTGCGACTTCAAGCACTAGTAGCGAGTACCGAGGCCGCTATGGAAGCGTCGCGGGCATTCAAACAGCTCGCGGAACAGCAACTTTCCGTAATCATGGATCTACCACCACAGGAATTCGCGTTGGGTGAGGATGTGCTGGCCGAGCGGTCCCCTGTGCCTTTGCAGCCCGTTGAAAACCTCGTTCAAGAGGCTAATTCCAATCGTTACGAGCTCAAAGCTCTGGACAAGGCGGCGGATTCAATGCGTTCAGCGGAGACAGTCATTCGGCGCGGACAACTACCGCGAATCGATGGCTTCGCGGACTACACGTACGCCAATCCCAACCAGCGATACCTATTCGTGTATGCGTGGAAGCAAAGCTGGGACGTCGGTCTAGCAGCCACTTGGAACCTGAACGAGATATTCACCAACAACTCCAGTGGCAACGAAATGGCCGCCAAACGTCAGGCACTCGAAGCCAATCGCAAAGCGCTGGCCAAGGGCATACGCATGGAAGTCACGTCTGCTTACACGGATGCCCGGCGCTCCATAGCCGAGCTCGAAGCAGCCAAGCGTGGAGCCGAAGCATCTCAGGCCGCCTACGATACCGAGGTAGAGCTTTTCAAGGTCGGAAAGGCCACCACGACGGAACTCATCGAATCCGAAGCCGAGCTCGTCAACGCGCTGCTGAAGCTCATTAGCGCCCACATCGACACCCGGATCGCCGAGACCAAGATCGCTAGAGCGACGGGCCGCGATATGCACACGCTGAAGAACTAAACGGCAGCGGCAGCGGCAGCGGCAGCGGCAGCGGCAGCGGCAGGCGAAAATGCTCCTCAGTGGCCCTTTGTCCAGGGCACAAATCGCGGCTTCAGGGATATTTGCTGAGGTATTGCGATTTTACACAACCGGTCGAATGGAGCGGTCGATGACCCTCCATGCCCATTGCAGCAACCAACTTAGCCCATCCTCCTGTTGCTCAAAGTGAACGCGGCTCGGTAATGGTCGAGTACGCTGTATTGCTCACCGTCGTGGCCATGGCGGTTGCCTTTGCCACCGCGGCCCTTGGGGTGCCGCTCATGAGCATGTACCTCTCGCAGCGGACTTGGTTACTGCTGCCTTATCCGTGACATGGCTTTGTACGATTTTGCGCAACTCGCTCGAACTGCTTACCGATAACTCATTATTCGACAAATTCTGGCATTTCGCCCAACCGAGGCCGTGCAAGTCGCGGAACGGAAGAGCTGAACCCTTTCTGACCCAAAAACACGCGGCGAGGATGAGCCGCAACGCAAATTGAGGAACAATATCATGACCAATAATCAACGCATGCAATGCAATTCCAAAACGGGACTTACTCACGATCAACGCGGACTAACTACTGTAGAGTATGTAATTGTGCTCATAGTCATTGCCGTCATTGCTATCGGCGCCTGGAAAGGGCTCGGCAAAGCAGTGGTAACTCAAATTACCGCCGCGTCCGCTTCCGTGGGCAATCTGCAAAACTGACGATTCCGCTCATCTTGCTGCAAAGGCAGATTACCATGCCACAATCGTGTGCCTACAACGTTTTGCCCCATGCAACAATTGCGGTCAGCATCATAGCCGCCGCAATCGATAGTCGTTCTGGTCGCATCCCCAACTGGCTCACATTGCCTGCAATATGTCTCGGCATGGTAATGCACGGCATCCTCGGAGGCCGAGCAGGAATCATCGAAAGCCTGCTCGGCTTTGTCGTGGGAATTGCGGTACCCTTGATTCTGTACCGTTCCACCCAAGGTCGCGCCATCGGTGGGGGCGACGTAAAATTGTTTTCAGCATTGGGCGCGCTCCTCGGGCCGATGCGTGGGCTTGAAGTTCAACTGGGTGCTTTCGGCGCCGTAGCCTTGTTCGCAATCGTAGCTCTGGCGTATCGCGGCCAATTGCTGCGCGTGCTGCTCAATACGGTTCAACTGGCTACGAACCCGCTACTACCGCGCCAATGGCGCCATCCCATTTCTACGGCAAGTATGACCGAGTTTCGCATGGGCCCAGCTATTGCCGTCGCGGTAATTGCCAACTCCTGTCTGACCTACTTTCACCGGTTCGTGCCATGGCTCGGCTGAACACGAACGACACGCGTGGAGCGGTGTACGTGGAATTCATTATCGCGTTCATGCCCATTTTCATGCTGTTTCTCGCAATCTGTCAGTTCTCCTTGCTGGTCGTAGCGCGTCTGGTCGTATCCCATGCCGCCGTAAGCGCCGCACGGTCGGCCATTGTTGTCCTCGAAGACGATCCCAAATTCTACAACAAGGCGCCGCGCGGTACAATCTCATCGAATAGCGGCAATCAACCAGGGCTGCGCATGACAGCCATCCGTTCTGCTGCCATTGAGCCACTAAAAGTATTGGCGCCTGGGCTCGGCGCTCTGGTCAAATCTGGTCAAAGTGTCGCGACCGCGTTGACCCCCATGTCGCTGAGCCAGGCCGTGTCTTCGGAACTTTATACCGGACTTGTGACCGTTGTTACTCTGCACGACTCGCCAAGCAGTGATGATCCAGCGCCAGAACCCATTGCCCCACATGCATCGGTCACCGCGCGCGTAATCTACTTCTACCAATGCGACATTCCTTTAGTCCGCGGACTCATCTGCAGATCAGTCGACAGGTTGACTTCGGGTAAATGGTCGTGGCTTCGGAATCAAATGACCCAAGCACTGGGTTCAGGAGCTTCGAATGCCCAGCCGCTAGGCAATCGACGATTCATTCGAATTACTGCAAAAGCCACTTTGCCCAATCAAGGTGCCGACTACAGGCATGAAGGCAGCTCATGAAACCTCTCAATGAGCGCGGCGCTATCATGCTAATTGCGGTCTTCTTCGCAATATTTGGCGTAGCTATCCTCTATTACATGATCGGAATGGGGCAAGCTGTACTGTTCCGCGAGCGCATGCAAGACGCCGCTGACGCAACGGCACTTTCCGCAGCCATCGCCAATGCTCGCGGAATGAATTTCATTGTGCTCATCAATATCGTCATGGCAGCGCTACTGGCAATTCTGGTCACGATAAAGCTGGTTGAGGGGATCGCAATCATAGGAATGTTCATTGCCGGAGCAATGGCCTGGGTGACTTTTGGTGGATCACTAGCAGCCATTCCACCTCTCAGGGCAATACAGCAATCAATGGACGGCCTATACGAGACAACGAAAGAACCCGTCTATTCAGCGCTTGTGATACTCAAGAAAACAGCTGATGCTGTGAAGTCCGCAACGCCGCCCGCGGCGGACGTTGCCGCCTCAGCGAATATTTCGGAACATTGGGGCTCTTCAATAACGACGGGCATTGCGTTTGGTTCACGGGAAGTCAGCGGACTTCCAGTGCAAGATGACACGTTCAAGTCCCTATGCGGCAGAGCCGGACAGCTTCCAATACAAATTGCGGAAGCATATCTAAAGTTTCCTGCTTCAAACCTTATCTTTGGCAAGCTCGAAACCGCAATGAACAAGATCTCTCGAGCACTTTCCGATTGGTTTTGCGGCGACACCTCAAGTGCACCCACTTACGACGAGACTGAGAGCGAGGGCTACCCAAAACTCGAAAATGACAATCGGTGCAGGGATAGCAAGAGCGACTATAGTCCGGGGCAAGCAATCGATACCACCAACCAAGATTGTACCGATCAACAGCAAGAACAACTAGATGCGCAGCCAGACAAGGACACGGGCAACTGTCAGGCGGGTCACGATTGCAGCCTTTCTGGGCAGTACAACAAAAGGGTAGTCCAGGCGCGAGTACAGTGTGACCCGACTCAATCGCCCCCACCCACTCACTACACGTACCAATACAGAACGGGTCGAGTCTACTACACGTGGGTCAAAAACCAATGGGTTCGGCAGGAACCTCAATATGACCTTTACGCTTACGCGGAGTCCACCGCGCCGCCCTGCGGCTCCGCCGAGGTCAATCCAGAGATCGCCATTGGCTACAATACGGTAGTTCGCCGGGGCCAGAACGTTAGCGAGGTACTACCCGTTTGTAGTAGTGAAAAAGTGCCGCCCATTCCCCCATTTCCGAGGGACAACGAAGAATCTGACCCAGTTAACTTCACCGAAGTGACGCAGATTTTAGGTTGCACCAAGTCCGTGACCAAGAGCGTCGACTTCAATCTCGATGCCAACGGAAAGGCCGATAAGCCAATGGACAGCAATCAAGGTGACGACAAGGCCCCCAAGAAGCTCGAAGATGGCGCAAAGCTCGGTGACGAAAATTTCCAACTTCGCTCGTTGATCGTTGGAAAGTTTCCAAGCGACATCGCTGACCCCATCGTCAAGCTGTCGCTGTGGAAGCAGAACCAGCCGGGTAACCCGCTCGGTTCCCTTGAAGCATTGGGGAGAATCTCCTTTGCACAAGCCGAGTACTTCTATGAAGGGACTGAAAGCTCTGAGGAATACATGTGGAACATGAAATGGCGCGCCCGCTTGGTGCGGTTCCGCATACCCGGCCAGGTTCAGCTTGGCGCGCTAAAAGCGGCCGCGCAGGCCCTACTTCCCGAAGTAGTCGACAAGCTCACGGACGTCTCAAATCTAACGGTTCATTGAAGGTCATCGATGAACGAATCATTTTCTCACGCCCAGCTAAGACGCCCAGCCAAGTGGGGAGTGCGCGGTGTCGCAAGCGTTGAGGCCGTAGTAGTACTACCATTTTTCGTTCTCATCTTTGTTTCACTGTTCTACGTACGCGATGAACTCGTGAAGAAGCATCAACTCGGCATGACCGCTCGCACATGTGCATGGTTATACTCGGAGAGCAACTGTCAGGTCATTCCAGCGGGCTGTCAGCCGTACCTAACCCCGCCTGGTTCAGCGAGCAGCAAGGCAAGTTATGATTTGCATAAAACCATGAACGACGCCAAAGACAAGGCCAGTAGCTTGACCAAGGTCGTAGCAGACATCGTGACAAGCTTGATAGGCGATGTAATCAACTCTGCATTTAGTGATTCCTTCGATGCGATTCCAAAAGGTTCAGTCACACGCCCCCCACTCTTTGGAGGTGGCAGCAAGGGTGTCTCGAGCAAATATCACTTGGAATGCAATTTGGCCGAAAAGACACCTATTGATGTGGTAACTGATGCCTGGAATTTCGTTAAGCCTTAGGGCGAAATTATCAAATTGGCGGGGCGTGCTTCGCGCGGCGCTGGTTGGCACTGTCTTGGTGTTTGCCCTGATGCTCAGTTGTTGGCGTAGCGCTGAGGCAAAAGCCGGGGACGCCCTGATTGACTTTGGACAAGAATTATCGAAATGGGCGAGCTTACGCCTCAGCGATCAGACGCGCGTCCTTAATCTGAACAATTTGCAAATTCAGTTAGTCTCCGCCAACACCTCACTCAATTTGCACGACGCAATGGCTCGGTTACACGGATTTTGTCGCGAGAACAGCGGGATTGAAATACCCCAGGCGCTTCGCGTTCGCCTCGCTTCAGGGGCTCAAAGTGCAGAGTTGGGGCTCCTGGACGGGGTATACGCCCACGAAACGGACAACTCGGGTGTAATAGCGTGCCTCGATACCGGTGGGCGACTTTTACTTGATGACATGACGGCACGCCTACAGCGGTTCACTCAAACGCGAGATTTGGCTGCACTCGGGAGCCTACGTTACGTTTTGGCAAGGCGCTCGAGAATTGGGACGACCCTGCTCGTGTTATGGACCGACGGTAAGGCTCCTATTCTCGACATGTTCCCCTCGAAGGGAGACGCGCCCGGCCGGGATCCGGATGGAATTCCGAGACCGGAAGGCATCCGTCGTCTACTGTCAGCACACGAAGCGGGCCTTCCTTACGCGGTAACCGTGTACGAGTCCTCACCTGTGTCGCCGCGCAAGCTGCGAGACTGGTATACTCAAACGTTGTCGGTTTCAGGCTGGACGGTTCGGCAAGTCCAGGACCGTGATTGTGTCATGGCGCGGTCAGGCGATCGGTCCCTTGACGTCTGCTTTACCACCCCTAGCGGGAAGCACGCATTAGTGACAATAGCGGAATTTTCGTAGGTTCTAATCTTTCTTTCCGCGCGGCGGAGATTCGATGTTTTGTCCTCGGGCGTCCGATTCTGCGCAACCAATTGGCGCCGCAGACCGATGAGACTTCAATTGATGTTTCTTAGGAGCCACTCAAGATGAAGAAAATCGGTCTATTGGCAAGCCTTGTGGCCGCTCTTGGAGCAGCAGGTCTCATGCACCTCTACCTTCAGAAACTCGAAGCTGAGGTCTCTGGGGGCCCTAAGATCCCCATCTTGGTCGCGGCTGAAGACGTGCCCGTGGGGGCGCTATTGACAGAGAAAGCATTGGCGGTGCGTGACCTGCCCCAGGCCTATATCGAGGCACGTCATGTCCGATCAACGGATGTTAAGAAAGTCATCGGCGTACACGTAGGTTCCGGGCTCAAGGCCAACGAAGCCGTGCTTTGGAGTGACCTGACCAAGTTCAGCGATCGCGCGAGGGTTCTATCTGGACTTATTCAGGATGGTCTGCGCGCCGTGGCGCTCGATGGGCGTACATTGGACTTTGAAGGCCTGCTTCGACCTGGTGATCGTATAGACGTACTTTTCTCCAATTCGAGTAAAGAAGAAGCCGCAAGCTCGACATCGACAATCCTTCAGAATCTCCTAATCCTGTCCGTCGGCTCGAGTATCACTCGGGGTGATGATTCCGCGAGTCCAGCAGCCGTTCACGGCACGGGCGTCACGCTGAGCGCAACCGTAGAGCAGGCACAGCTCTTAACTCAAGCACAACTGCGCGGCAAGATCACACTATCCCTGAGAAACACCGACGATATTGCGATGGTCGATGGCATCCCAGAAACCTACGCCAAGGACCTTCAAACGGCCAAAGATCGGCTCGATTGGCGTGCGCCACGCACCAAATCGCCCAGGGAGACGATTGAACATGTTCGCTAACAACCGTCACGCCTGCGGATGGGCATACCTTATTTCTCTAGCCCTCAGCCATGCGAACGCGGCGGCACAAGGCCCGAATCCGCCCCCGTCACGTTCTGCCGCGACCAGCGCCAATTCACCGGATACCCAGAGTATTGAACTACAAGTCGGAGAACAACGAGTCATCCCCAGCGACAACGTGCGGAGCTACTCGGAAGGTGCCAAAGGCATCGTGGAGGTGCGTCTGACCAAAGATGCAACGGAGTTCGTCGTGGTGGCCCTAAAACCGGGCACAACGACGCTGCTATTTCTGATGATGGACGGCTCGGAGCGCCATTATAAGATTTCGGTCAATGACGCGGATGGTGCACGAACGACTTCGAAGGATAGCAATGCCGTGCATCCAAAAGATAACATTCGTCTAGACTTCTACTTCGTTCAGGTAAATAAGAGCTACCGTCATCAAATCGGACTTGGCTGGCCTAGTACGATTGCGCCAACCATGAGCGCGCAATATGACTTGAAGGGCGGCAACCTAGACAGCGCAACTGCAGTCATAACCAACCAGGCACTGCCACGGCTCGATATGGCCCAAGTGTCGGGTTGGGCCAAAGTCATGCGCCAAGCCGCGGTCGTAACCGCAAACGGGGAAAAAGCGTCGTTTTCAGGTGGCGGAGAAGTGAATTTCCCAATTCAAAGCGCACTCACGAGCAGCTTGCACAAGATCCCCTTCGGTTCCGTTATCGATGTGGAACCTAAGTACGACGCCAGCACAGGCCGCATCGAGCTCCACCTGCATGCCGACATTTCCGAACTGGATAGCGACAACGGCACCAACGTCCCGGGACGAATGACGTCGACCCTGGATACCCAAGTCAATCTCGAACTCGGGCAATCACTAATCCTCGCGGGCTTGACTGCACGTAGCGAGCGTCGAGCGAAGGGTGGCGTACCCATACTCAGTCAGATCCCCATATTTGGAGTGTTTTTTGGCAGCCACAGCCGCGCTGAAGAAGAAAGCGAGAATATCGTGCTGATTGTCCCATCAGTGGTTGACGCAGTTTCGATGCAGGATCGCAGTCGCATACAGAGCGCCTTAGCGACATACACGGACTACTCCGGAAGTATAGCCGAAGTCGACTTCATCCCCCCGGCTGTACTCAAATCATCATCCTCACCAGCTGCGAAACCAGAATAGCGAGACAACAATGACACCGACTGCCCTCCAATTCGAAATAATCGATGCTAACGGAAGCTGTTTCACATCAAGATCAATCGGTGGTGAGCCGCTGTGGCTCGGGCGGGACCCGGAGTGTTCGCTCGAGCTCCCCTCGCCCAACGTGTCACGCCGGCATGTTGAATTGCAGTGGACCGCCGCCGGCCTCTCCGTAACAGACTCGTCGGCGAACGGGACTGTCGTCAACGATTCGTTGCTTCGCCGAGCCACGCGCGTGCTGCGTAGCGGTCACGCAACGCTTGGTATCGGACCGTTTCGTGTGCGTGTATCGCCAGATGCGGTAGCGCACGAGGTTATAGCTCACCGAGAGCAGCCCGTTAGTCCGGCGCCCGCTCCCCAGCAAATCGAACTTCCACTTGCTCCAGAACGTGCACTATCGCCGCAGGAAATCCCTTTGGATAAGAACGACGACTTGGCTCTGGCAAGTGCGCCTGCCGCGGAGGCGGGTGTAGCCGTGCGGCGTCTTATTCGTCGCCAACTGCTTCAGCACTTGGATCTACCATCTTTGAATCGAGACAAGATGAAACCTGACGAAATGCGTCCCGAAGTCACAGCCGCGTTACGTCGAATAGTGGCAGCGCTAGTTCCAGGCAACAATCATGAAGCACTCGTTCAAGAGCTTGCAGATGAAGCGTTGGGGTTAGGTCCGCTCGAACGATTCTTAGCCGATCCGGACATTAGCGAAATTATGGTTGTCGACCCGGAAACCATCTTTGTCGAGCGGTGTGGAAAGGTCGAACTGACTGCTAGTCGATTTACGGACGATGATTCAGTTCGAGCCGTCATCGAACGAATCGTTACACCGCTTGGCCGACGCATTGATGAGTCCACACCGCTCGTGGACGCGCGCCTCCGCGACGGGTCTCGTGTCAACGCAGTAATCCCTCCCTTAGCGATTCGGGGGCCCTGCATTACCATTCGTAAGTTTGCAAAAGAACCGCTAAGAATGGCGGATCTAATTCGTTTCGGAACGCTGTCCACTGCAATGGCGCGGTTCCTCGAGCGGGCCGTGGCCATTCGCAAGAACATCGTAATATCAGGAGGGACGGGAAGCGGCAAAACTACGTTGCTAAACGTATTATCCGCTGCGATACCGTCGCATGAGCGCATAGTTACAATCGAAGATGCCGCTGAGCTGCAGTTAGCGCAACCTCACGTAGTTTCGCTCGAGGCGCGCCCTCCAAATCTCGAAGGTAAGGGAGAGTACTCAATTCGAGACTTGGTCAAAAATGCGTTGCGTATGCGCCCTGACCGAATCGTAGTGGGCGAATGCCGAGGGGGCGAAGCGATTGACATGCTTCAAGCGATGAATACCGGCCACGAAGGTTCCCTCACAACCACTCACGCCAATAGTCCAAGCGAAGCTATCAATCGTCTGGAAACACTCAGTTTGATGGCCGGCTTAGATTTACCCGTCAGGGCAATACGGCAACAAATTGCCTCGAGTATTCATCTAATTGCGCAACAAACAAGGTTCTCCGACGGTTCGCGTCGTGTAACCAGGTTATCAGAAGTCGTTGGTCTGAATGACGACGGCGAAGTCGATGTTCGCGACATATTTTCGTACAAGCTGCATCACGCTATTGCATCCAAAGCCGTCCAAGGTGAATTTTCGGCAACCGGTTACCTGCCCTCGTTCCTCGACCAGTTCATTACCCATGGCCTGGTGGAGCAGGGAGACTACCTGTGATCCTGCCCACTTCGATTCTCGAATCGGGGCTGATTGTGTTGACGATAATCACTCTCGCAACGGCCTCGGTCACGTTCTTTGGCAGCCCTAATAGCGCGGGCCGACACCTAATTCACTCTTACTGGACTGCGCTCGACAGGCAGTTGCGATTTCTTCGCTCACCGCTCAGCGGTCTGCAAGTACTTCTCGCCCAACTGCTCCCATGCATTGCGGTAGCTTTTGTCGTACTCAAATGTCGCCAATGGCTCTTACTTTTGTTGCTCCCCGCAATTGCAGTAGTTCCAAAGCTACTTCTCTTACGCCTTGCTGTTAGACGCGTGACCGCAATAGACAATCAAGTCGAGGCTTGGATCAATATTGTTGCGAATGCCCTACGGGCAAGTCCGTCCTTGGGGGACGCAATTACATCCTCAATTACCCTTCTCCAGCCACCATTGAGCCAAGAATTGGATATACTCGCAAAAGAGTACGACCTTGGCACCCCCTTGGACGAAGCCCTCGAGAATCTCTCTGAACGCATTGGCTCTCGAACGCTTTCCGCAACAGTTCAAGCGCTCCAAATTGCGCGTCGAAGTGGAGGAAACTTGACCGAAATGTTGGACAACTCGGCAGCATCATTGCGGGAATTTGCGCGATTGGAAGGTGTTGTGAGAACCAAGACTGCCGAAGGCAAGGCGCAAGTATTCGTAATTGGCGTCATTCCCTTGCCCATGGTTTTGGGCATCAACGCGTTGGACTCGCACTTCTTTGAGCCGCTGTTCGGCTCATTCATTGGACAACTGGTCATATCTGTCGCGTTGCTGCTTTGGCTGGCCGCCGTTCTGTTAGCGCGCAAGATCTTGGACGTCGATATCTGAGGTCATGCGTATCATGTTCTCGATCCTAGAACTATTTACCTGCACACTGGCTGCAAGTTCTGCATTTGGAATTTGTATTCTAATCGCAGGTTTCTCCCTGCCTCCCACGCCGCGCCTCGGGCAGCGGGGTGCCGTTCGCCGCCAAATGCTCGCAGCCTCTAGTCTATTTTCGCTTTCGGAACCCGTCATTCGATTTGTTGGGGCACTTATTCCTCACCAACTTTCCGTTCGATTTGGAGTTCGCTGCGAAACGCAGCTGCGTCGCGCACAGTATTGGTTAGGCCTTACGGCTAATGAATTCTTGGCATTGACACTGCTGTCGGCATTGCTGATGGCCGCTACCGGGGAAGCATTTTCATACGGCATGAATCGAGGCCATTTTCTGCTAATGCCCGGCCTATTGCTGGGCGGGTTTTTGCCATTGGTTCAGATACAGGAAATCGTACGGAAACGTGCCAAGGAAGTCTCCCGTGGTTTACCACGAGCCATTGAAATCGCCGCTCTATGCATGGGCGCCGGCTTGGACTTTCCCGGGGCGCTCCGATTCTTGTCGCAACCCCGTGCCGGCCGAAAAGACGCGTTGGCTCAGGAGTTTGCGGCAATATTGGACGAACTCAATCTCGGTCATACGCGTCGCGAAGCGCTCCTCGGTTTTGCTGATCGTGTGTTATCCCGAGCAGTTCGCGATTTTGTCAACGCCGTCATCCAGGCCGAACAAAGAGGTAATCCGTTAGCCAAGGTAATTCAGGTTCAAGGGCGCATGTTGACCATGCAGCGCAGCGTCATGGCGGAGGAAGCTGCAGCACGCGCTGGGGTGCTTATGATCGCACCCATGATGCTTCTGTTAGGCTGCATTATGCTCTTTTTGATGGGGCCGTTTGTAGTAAAAGGAGTCGGATTCTAACCATGACACGCTGGGTGGAATTGTATAGTCCAGGCTCCGCGCCCATACGCCATGAGCTATTCGATTCGAACTTAGCGGTGGGAACCGGGTCGGACGCAGATCTGCGCGTGCCGACGTCAACGGGCCTGGCAGGAGTTCATTTTTGGGTCACTGCCAATGATGCGGGGGTAACTGTAGAAATAGTAGAGTCAATACCCGTAGGGCTCCATTTCGAAGGCAAGGAAGGTAGATCCATCGTTGTACCTTGGGGCTCGGAGGTTTTCGTTGGAAACACGCGAATGGCATTTCTCGAAGGGTCCACATCGATCTCGTCCAAAGGCACGACGCTTTTGCTGGCGAGCGCCCTAATCTTGGGCGTGGCAGGGATCGGCATGTACAAATTTTCAAGTATAGGGCTTCCTTCTGAGCCCTCGTCCGACGCCCCGGTATTGAATTATTCGGGCGACATACAGTGCCCTGATGGTGTTGCCGCGGACGCCGAACACGCTGCACGCGAGAACGAGCGAGCAGCGCAGGCAAAACAACAGCGCTTCCCCTTTGACCCTCGGGACGGAGTGGAGGCGGTGGACATCCTTCGGATATCCGAGGCTTGTTATCAAGCCGCTGGAAGGGCTGATGAAGCATCGAGAACCCACGCTGACACGGAAAGGTGGTCGCATTGGGTCAATAGCGAGTACTCGACAGTTCGGTTGCGCCTCAAATACGACCTTGAGCACGAGCAGTTCGCCGACGCTCTAAGGCGGATTGACGAGATCCGGGCTTTTCTGGGGTCTCACGGCGGAGGCGAATACGGTCAATGGCTTGCTCAGACGCGCGAGACTCTCCTTCGTCGACTGGCTCCTTCACAATAGTAGTGCGTTCCCCCGGAAATCGGCAGGTACGGAATGCATCAAATAATACGCAACCGGCCGATGATTTCGCACGATGATCCTGCAGTATACGATGTACTGCATCCCTTCAAGAACAATCGCTCTGTATAGGTCGTCACTATTAGCCGGGCTTTGCTGTCTCGCTACCGTTGGATGCAGCCAAACGACCCCTCGTGCAGCGGCCGCTGGCGGAGACGTCATCGGGCGCAATGACAGTGCCGTAAAGCTTTTCCAACAAGGACAAGAAGCCGCCCGCAACGGAGATACACTTCGCGCGGAGCAGTACCTGTCGTTAGCGCTCGAAGCGGGATTTGAACAACGCCGGATACTACCATTGATGCTGAAGGTCTGTCTACAGAGCTCGCGACTCCGTTCTGCACTTGACCATGCTGAGCCATACCTACTGCAGCATCCGGAAGACCGCACGCTTCGTTACCTTGTCGCGACAATCTATTCGAGCCTCGGTCAAATCGACGAAGCCAGGTTGAATCTCGAAGAGTTGCTTCGCTCCGATGCAAAGAACGCGGATGCGCACTACCTTCTTGGAATTCTTGAAGTGAAGTCGGCACCTGGCGACGCCGCTGACCACCTGCATGCCTATCTATCGCTCGCACCCGAAGGCATTCGCTCGGCTGAGGTCAAGAGTCGGCTAATCGAACTCGAAGTACGCGCCGCGAATGCGTTGCGTGAAGTCGAGCCGGCGCGACGATCCTCCAATAGTGTCGACAAACATTCCTCAGGCGCGCTTCAGCCACTCAA
>Ga0302321_100002669_pt1 | contig 15319 bp, 9 predicted proteins | sample Fen_T0_1_FD_202505 | JGI IMG/M metagenome (GOLD analysis project Ga0302321, IMG submission 202505) | Peat permafrost microbial communities from Stordalen Mire near Abisko, Sweden - Fen_T0_1 | ecosystem: Environmental > Terrestrial > Soil > Wetlands > Permafrost | place: Sweden: Abisko...
TGGAATCCGGCTGCAAATTGCTGACGGCCGCATTCCCCCCGCCACGAAGAACCGGACAACCCTTTCAATTGCCCTCACCCTCCATTGGGACAAATTCTTTCCCTGATGCGGTGTCCCGTAACGAACCAATCGTTATACCAAGTCAATCAATGAAGCCGCGGCGATCCCCTGATGGACCGAACACGTGCTACGCCAGCCGAAGGTCCGGTGGATATGAAGCAGTCGCTTCTGCAAGAATTCAAAAAGCAGTTCGGGCATCCGCTGACCTGAGACGCTCGGTCGTGTCCGGCCCCTGCTCAGGTCCACCCATGTGATCGAGCGGCAGGAGGGACGGTGGTTGCACCTGCAAAAAGAATCCGCTAGCGCGCGGCTCTAGAAAGAAAATCCAGGCGGCTGAGGCGGTTGACCCACCTTGCCCGGTTCCTCGTCCCCCACTACAAACGAAATTTCTGTGAGCATCGTACACGAAGCTTTCGACACGTCAGTCAGGTGGGGCTTGCCGCCCGCACATCTACGGCGTTCCGCCTCCGTGAGAAACCACTGTTGCTGTGACGTTAGGCGTCTCGCGAAATTCCGCACGCAGGGTTTTGATCTTGGCCAACCATTCGGTGTCGTCACGACTGAGCGTTGCTCCCGGCGGGCGATTTTCGAGTTGGGTCGAGGCGCGATCAAGCAACGCCGCGCGGCGTTCCGCCTCACGCGGATCGGACGGATTGAGCGTGGATGCAAGAAGTACGGCATTGCCCGCCAGTTCGACGATGTGCCCACATACGTTGCCTTTCGTCGCCACGATCTTTTCCCATTCCGTGAGGTTCTTTTCCAACAGGGGCCGCGCCTGCTGAACGTCGCCCGTTGCGACGAGCGCTTCTCCGATCAGATCGTTCAGCAAAAGGATGACTCCGTCGCATTCCTGACCCAGGAGACGACGAGCCTCCGGATCTGCCAATTCGAGCACCGTTCCCTGGAGAACGGGAATCGCTTTTGCCCCTGCCCCCTGCCGGACCAGAGCGCGACCGAGCGAGAATATGGCGTGCAGCCGTTCACAAAAGAAAGTCGATGGTTGCGGGTTCAACCGTCGGGCATTGCGTATCGCCTCGAGTTCCGTCCTGGCATTTTGCTCCAACCCAGGCCAGTCCCCGAGGAGGTCGAGGGCAAAGCACTCATCGTCCCAATAAAGAATCTGCACACTCGGCTGACGGGCAAGATCCGGTGTGAGTGACGCAATATACTTTCCGTGCCACTCGCGCGCCTGATCGAAATGCTTGCGCATCCCCTCGGCGTCGCCAAGATCCGCCTCGAGTCCACTGAGAGTGAACGCGGTGAGCCGAAGTGTAAGAAAATCGTTGGGCGCCTGTGCAACCGGCGAGAGCAGCGTTAGGAATTTCTCGGTCGCTTGAAATGCTTCCGCTTTTCGTGGGGACCGGCTGAGGAAAAAACTCTCCCAAAAGTGCGCCCAGGCAAAATCGTGCCGGTAGCGGAAGTTTGCTGGATCCGTTTGGAGCAATGCACGCCATCGCTCCCGAGCAATGGCCTCGGCCGCGAGCACCTTTTCTTGCACCTCCGTGCCTAACCGGAAGCTAAGCTGCATGGCCGCAGCGGCCGCATCCTCCCGCAGTTCAGTGTTTCCAGGATTCTTCTCCACTGCGCGGTCGGCGAACGTCAAAGCCTCTTCGGCGACCTGAATTCCAACTTCGGCATGACCGGCTTGCTGAGCGGATGCGGCAACGGACTCTAGGAGGTGGACGAACTCGGAACCTAAAGTCGTGTCCTCCGGACTTCGGGCAAGAAAATCACGATAAAGCTTCTCCGCCTCTCGACCGATGCCCAGTGCTTCTTCTGGTCGGCTCGTGTTCGCGCCAAGGTATTGGCTGTCGTTATAGAGCAATTGGGCAAAAATCCGGGCGACTTCGCGCTTGTCTGAGTGGCTCTGATAAAACTGTCGCGCTTGCTTTACGATCGTGCTCAAGCGCGCGTCGGTTTCCGGAGACTCCGGGCTGCCCGGTGCCGCCGACAAAACCAAGGGCCAACCGCGGGATACGTCGACGAATTCTGTGAGGGCGAGTTCAACTGCGAGGAGCGCATCGTTGGGCGCGTCTGCGGCCGCGCGCCGACGCGCCGCGAACGCTTCGTGCCACAACGTTACCGCCGCTTCGGTCTTGCCGGCGAACGATCGTACATAAGCGAGTGCTTCGAGCGCGGTCGCCCGGTTCCGTTCGGTCGACGCGTTGTTTAGGTCTGGCGGCAGGTTCTTAAAATAAGCCACCGCACGTTCCGCGACCTGAGCCGTGAGCGGCGAGCGACCCGCCCGTTGCAGCTCCGGCTTCAGATCCTTGACCATGAAACTGACCAAGTCCTCCGCATCGCGCCGCGCCGCCTCCGTGGCATGCCGCTGAACTCTGGCCCGCGCCAAGCCCACCGAAGCGAGCGTGAGGCCAGCGACCAGTGCCATCGCGATCGTGGTGCCCGCGATCACCCAAGTGCGGTTGCGCGTCACAAATTTTTGGAATTTGTAGGTGCGACTGGGCGGCCGTGCGACGACCGGTTCGTTTTCGAGATAACGTCGTAGATCCATCGCCAGCCCATTGGCCGTTTCGTAACGGCGTGTGCGGTCTTTTTCCAGACAGCGCATGACGATCCAATCGAGGTCGCTACGCAAAAGCGGTTGCAGTTTCTCCGGTGCGAGGCCTCGACGCAGCGCCGCTTGAATACGTTCGTCTGGTTCGAGCGCGTCGACGCGCAGCGACGGCCGCGGTGGATCTACTTCGCGAATGAGGCGCCGCATCTCTTCGAGGCTTGTGTTTTCCAATATCTCAGGAGCAAAAGGCTGGTGTCCCGTGAGCAACTCATAGAGCAACACGCCGAGCGAATAGATGTCGCTGCGCGTATCGACGTCGAGGCCGCTGAGTTCCATTTGCTCCGGGCTCGTGTAAGCGGGTGTTCCGATCAGCGCATGGAAGTGGGTGAAAAGCGTCTTGTTGATTCTGCGGTCAGGTGTGGCTTTCGCGATACCGAAATCAATGACTTTGGGACAACCTCCATCGGGTGGATCGTGTAGCTCGATCAGAATGTTCGACGGTTTGAGATCGCAATGGATGATGCCCTTCTGATGGGCGTGTTGAATCGCACCACACACTTGCAGGAATAATCCCAACCGCGCCGGCACCGACAAATTGTGTTCATCGCAATACGATGTGATTGGCGTGCCGCGAATCAATTCCATCACGAGGTATGGCCGTCCGTTGTCTGTCGCTCCCGCGTCAAAAACGCGAGCGATATTGGGATGATCCATCACGGCTAGCGCCTGCCGCTCTGCTTCGAAGCGTGCGATGAATTCCCGAGTATCTAGTCCAAGCCGAATAACCTTGAGTGCGACGAGCCGTCGCATGGGTTCTTCTTGCTCGGCCAGGTAGACGACCCCGAAACCGCCTTCGCCGATTCGTTTCAATAGGTGATAGTGGCTGATTCGGTCACCTGGTTCCGGCTCGGGGGGAATCGCTGCAAACACGCGCCCCGTACTCTGCAATGCCGCTGCTGGCGCGGAGGTTTCAAGGAACGCGCTGTTTTCCTGATAACCTGCAATGAGCGCAAACAGGCGATCAGCCGTGGCGTTGTCGGTACCACAACGTTGTTCGACGAAGGCGCGCCGCGCCTCGGACGGAAGCGCGAGGGACTCGACCAAGAGCTCTTCCTCGAAAGTGACGCGGTCGTTCATGGGATCTTTCGTTCGGCGATCATCATTAGCATAAACGATATTTCGCCGCGAAAAACCTCATTGAACTACGTCAAAACTGAATTTCCCGGCCAAGCCAGGCGCGGGCATACACCCACCAGCGGTTCACCGTCGCGGGGGAAACGCCCAGCACCTCGGCGGCTTCATCGACCGAAAGTCCGGCAAAATAGCGCAGTTTTACCAACTCGGCTTTTTGCGGATCTTCGCTTGCGAATTTCTCCAATGCGTCATGCACAGCGAGGACCTGTTCATCGCAGGCATCGCCGTTCGCGAGGTCGATTTGGTCGATGGAAACTCGCTCCTGTCCGCCGCCGTGGCGCAGCGCCATCCGCCGACGAGCGCGGTCCACGAGAATCGAACGCATGGCAGTCGCAGCCGCCGCGAAAAAATGGGCACGATTATTCCAGCCGCGCATCTGGTCACCGCCGAGCCGCAACCACGCCTCATGCACAAGAGCGGTGGGTTGCAGGGTTTGATCCGCGCTTGAAGGTGAAATTCTCCGTGCGGCCATCTGGCGCAGCTCCGTGTACGCCAGCTCAATCAGGCGTTCGGCCGCGCCCGCGTCTCCCTCCGCCATCAACCCGAGTTGTCGCGTGATCTCGTTCACGTGGTGACGCTAGTCCTTTTGGCACTTTTTGCGACTGCGTGAGAGTTTTAGGCGGGAGATAGCGTTTATCTGAGTGAGCGGACCTAGCAGCCCGCGTTTTTCGACCTCCTGTACGATTCGAATCCTGAACATGAATAACATCACTCAATGTATCTTCGGAGCCATGATCGCGGCGTTGCTCTCGGCCACACTAGCCGCGGAAGCGCCGCCCGTCGCGATTCCTTATGTTAAAACCGATGGGGAAATTCGCGTGCTGCCGCGTACACGTCCCGACCGCCAGTACCAATTGTATATCGGGTTGCCCGCGTCATTCGGAAAAGATCCGGTCAAAAAATATCCCGTCGTCTATGTTACCGACGGTTATTGGAGTTTTTCGACCATCCGGGGAATCTACTGGGGATTGCTCTACGACAAGACGCTTCCGGAGATCATCGTCGTCGGTATTGGGTATGCCGGGGAAAATCTGGATTACGAAAGTCTTCGAGGTTCCGATCTCAGCCCGCCGCTTGAGAGCCGCAATGTGTTTGAGGCGGGTGCGTTTTCCGACCAGGCCGATCAATTTCTCAACCTGATCGAAACAGTCGCAATTCCGTTGGTGGAGCAGGAATATCGGGCCGACCCGCACCATCGCGTTTTGATGGGTGGCTCGCTCGGCGGAGGCTTTACGCTCTATGCTCTCTACACGAAACCGAAGCTCTTCCAGGGCTACGTGGCGGCCAGTCCCAGTATTTCGACGCTCTGGCAATACGAAGAGGCGTTCGCCCGTTCGGGTCAAAACCTCGACGCGAAAGTTTTTGTCTCTGTCGGTGGGTTTGAAGCCCCTTCGTATAAAAACGAGACGATCTTGTTTAACCAGCGGCTAGCGACACGAAACTACCTGAAAGGTGGTTACCAATTTCGCTCCTTTGAGGGGATGCGGCATTGTGGCGCGATTGCGCAAGGCTATGTCGAAGGCCTGCAAAACGTCTGCGAGTCGTTCGCGCCGGAACACGGAATCTCGGCAGAGGCGGCTCCCGCAATGGCGAAGGATTTTTATGTGATCCATTTTAATCCGACCGACAAACTCAAGGCCGAGACCCTTTGGACTCCCGCTCAACAGGACGTGATGCGCCGTCACCGGCAGCGGCTCGATGAGCTGGTGAAAGACAAGAAAATCCTGGTCGAAGGCCGCACGCCCAACGGCAGCGGACAAACTTTCTCAAGCGTCGGCCTGAATGCGCACAACAAAAGAGAAGCCGAACAACTTGCCACCGCCGACCCCGCTGTAGTCGCAGGCCTCATGACGTTCGAAGTCATGTGCCTGAGCGAAAAACCGCTGGCCCGGTAAAATCGGCTCGGGGAATAAATAGATCGGACTCTTCCTGAGGCCGCCCTCTTGCATGAAAATGCGCCGGTTCATTCCACGTAAGACGCCGACGGTTTTTGCAAAACCAACGTGTGAGAGTTTTGCGCGCCAAATTGCGTTATCGAAGAGGGCGAGTCGTGCTGCTGAGTCGTCCTCCTTTCGCCAAATCAAAAGTTCTCTATGAAATTAAGACTCACTCCACTCGCCGCGGTCGTTGGTGCATTGCTATTGGTTTTTGTTGTTTTAGTTTCGATCGGTCATGCCGCTGAACCTCCGCCGGCCCCGCCAGTCGTTCAGCCCGCTGACGCCGACGGCAACACGCCGCTGCATCTCGCAGTCTTGCGGGGCGATGCCGAGGCGGTGGAGGCTTTGCTCAAAGCCGGCGCCGATGCGGCCGTGGTCAATGCCGCCGGTGCGACGCCGCTGCACTACGCCGCCGCCAATGAACGCATCGTCACCGCACTGCTCGCCCATGGTGCGCCAGTGAACGCCGTTTCAAAGTTAGCCCACACTCCGCTGTCCCTGACCGTGCTTCATCCGGATTCGTATGCGGTCGCGTCACGCCTGATCGATGCCGGCGCTGACGCCAAATACCGCATCGGCGATGAAATTAGCGTGGTGCTCTGTCTCGCGATCACCGGCGGTGATCCCCGTACGGTCGAGCTGTTGCTGAAGCACGGCGCGGAGGTAAATCCTGCCAGCGGTGATTTGCCCATGGTCACCGCCGCATTCTCCGGCGACACCGAGATGATTAAACTCTTGCAGGCCCATGGAGCCACGGTGAATTGCCGCAACGCAGCCATGGATGGACAACCACTCAGTATCGCTCTGGCCTGGGATCAACTCGACGCTGCCCGGTTGCTCATCGAACGCGGCGCCGACCTCACGGTCCGCATCCCGTTCAGCGTTCGCCCGCCAGTCATGGTTCTGAGTGCCTACGACGACTCCCGCGACCCGACTATCGCGCGACTGTTGGTCGCGCGCGGCGTCGACATCAACGCCGCTGATGACAATGGCGAGACCGCGTTGACCTACGCGCTCAAACGCGGGTCAGCCAGTCCGCTAGTCGCCTTTTTGCGCGAAGCGGGCGCCAAAGAGTCGATGACACCGCGGCGCACAAAAACCGTACCGTCACGTCCGTTGCCGACTGAACCAGCCGCTCGGCAGGCGATGATCCGCAAGAGCGTACAACGCGCGATCGATCGTGTGCAGCCCAGTTCAAAGGCGTTCCTGCAAGTTCCCTTGGTGCATGATCAGCAAAAGTGCACCTCCTGCCACCAACAGCAGTTGCCCAACGTCGCCCTCAGCCTGGCGCGCGAACGCGGACTGCGCGTAGACGAATTTGAGTTGGGCCGCACGCTGTCTGCGATTAATGCCGAGTACACGGCCGGAATCGAAACCGTCCGCCAGATCGGCCCCGCCTTTCCGCCGATGATTACCGTAAGGTTCGGCTTCGATTTCGACGCCCTGCATGCTTTCCACTACGCGCCCTCGCCAGCGACCGACGCAATTTCCCGTGCGCTTCTCACCCACCAACGTGAAGATGGTTCCTGGTGGGCCCCTGTCCGGCGTCCGCCCATGGAAGACGGACCACTATTTGCCACCGCGTCGGCCGCGCGGGCGTTGCAGTTATATCCGCCGGCAGGAATGGAGCCTGAGGTCGCCCGCTCGCTTGAGCGCACGCGCTCGTGGCTCACGGCCCAAAAGACGCGTGATCTCAATGATCGCATTTTCCAACTGTTCGGTCTGACTGCGACAAAAGATGCGCCCGAACACTTGCGGGCGCTAGCCGAACAAGTGATTGCGGTACAAAGCCCCGACGGCGGCTGGGCGCAGTTTCCAGGATTGGAGGGAGATGCCTGGGCCACTGGCTCGGCGCTCGTCGCACTGCACCAAGCCGGCACCCCCACGACCCATCCCGCCTATCAACGCGGCGTGGAATTTCTTCTGCGCACCCAATTTGACGATGGTTCGTGGTGGGTCCGCAGTCGGACCCTTCCGTTCCAACCGCACTTCAACGGTAATTTCCCGCATGGGAAAGACCAATGGATTTCCGCCGCCGGTACGTCGTGGGCCATGACCGCGCTCCTGCTCACCCTCGACACGACGGTGGACCCGACCAAGCTGAAATCTGCCAAAGAATTAATCGCCGCCTTCGAAGCTGCACCTCCGGAAAAGACGGCAAAGGATATGTTAGTGTCAAGCGAAGCGAAGCCAACAACCACGGGTTCCACTGGCACGCTCGACTTTACTCGCGACGTCCAACCGATCCTGCAGCGTTCCTGCATCGATTGTCACAGCGGCGAGCGCCCGAAAGGATCGTTCAGTCTGACCTCGCGGGATTCGCTGCTCAAAGGCGGCCAAAGCGGGGACCCAGCCGTCGTGCCGGGTTACGCCGATGACAGTCAATTGATTCAATTCATCTCGGACAAGGTCGAGGATCTCGAAATGCCGCCGCTTCGAAAGCGCAACAAATACCCAGCGCTCTCGGCCAACGAAGTTGAGCGCATTCACACCTGGATCGACGCCGGCGCGCCCTGGCCAGCCGCGCCACCCGCAAAGGCGAGCGCTCCGACACCGACCGCGTCTGCCGAAACGCCCGCCGTCGCTGCGTCACCTGGAGCGTGAGCGGCTATTCGAAAGTAACATCTCGATGGCCTGTGATATTGCGCCGGATTCCTCGTACAGAAAAGCGTAACCCAACCATGACCAACACCCAGCTCTTTTTCGTCGTCCTTGCACTCCCGGTTTCGCTGAGGGCAGGCATTATTATTTTGGCATCGATCTTTCCGGAAAAGAATGAGGACCACGGTAGGAGGAGAACCTGTCCTCCACGAAGCGCCCGAGTTGCTCCTCGAACGAACGCCGAAGCGCCCTCGGCGCCGAAGGCCAATCAACTGTGCTACAGGTTCAAGCGGTTGAGTACATTTTGTCCGCGGACCGTCAGCAAAGACCGAGGGACATCCACATGCTCGTGAAATCGCTGCAAAAATCCAATCTCCGTCGGCCCTCGAGCGTTTTTCGATTCCGGTTTGGCGTGTCCGCCTGGTTCGTTGCGAGTCTGATGGGCAGCGTGTTTGCACAAGTATCGACGGAGGTCACAGCTATGCAGATCGCCCCTGGAAGGAATCAAGCGACCATCATTGTGAAACGCCGCCCGGGTTTGTTCGGACAGGACGGCACGCGCTACGTGATCGATCGTGGTGCGGGCATGGTCCGGGATGCGATCATTGTGGAAGATACTCCATTCCCCGACAACGTGGGAAACTTTTGCCTCGCGCGGAACGTGGTGTATTTCTCCTCGACGCGACCAGAGCCGCTCGCGCCAAATTCCGCCATTCAAAACATTTCGGCCGTCATCATCGGTCGCAGTCCCCGTGCGAATCTTGAGCCGAACGCTGCGCTTGTCGGGAAATTTGACGCGCGCGGAATCATCACCTGGACGCGGCCGCCAGGTCGCATGCGCCTCGAGATTGTCAATGCGAACGGCAACCAGTCCGTCTGTGCTCCCATCGAAGTCGAGGCGGGCAAGACCTACGAGATTACCATCCACTATGGCGATCGCACCCGTTTCGAAATAAAGGCCCTGCCCGCATCAAACTCCGCTGGTGGAAGCGCCAACGCCTTTGCGAACGGCGCGAGTGGCCTCGTTGCCTCGCCTATTCCAGGCGGACAAATTCCCCAGGAAAAACGAAGCTGCGGGAACGTTCACTCCAGCCAATCGTCCAGCGAGGCGGCTCCAGAAATTCACGAACAATGACCGCGTGAGAGTTTTTGGAGCGAGATTTCGTTATCAAAGCGTACGGGGACACCTCAATGTAAACATGAACATCGCGAATCCTGAGACGACCGATCGACGGGCATAACTGACTTCCTCGCCAAAGATGCGCGCAGGATCCAAAAACCGCCGACTCAATTTTCCGAAACCTTCATCGCGCCAAGCGGTGATTTCTTAACCACAACAGCAAAAACGGATGGATATTTAACATGGCTTCTAAAAATCTAATTGGCACTTCCAGCGACAAGACAATTCCCGGAGTCGAAGGCGATTGTACGGCCGATGGTGGCGTCGGCGTAAAAGGCGAGTGCAAAAACGCCGGAGGTTTTGGGGTTTGGGGCATCTGCGACACCGGGCACGGAGTTCATGGCCAAAGCAAAACTTCTAAAGGAGTTGTCGGCGAGAGCGAAGGATTTCAGGGGGTCTTCGGCAAGAGCCACGACAATGTCGGGGTGGCCGGCGAGAGTACCAACGCCTCGGCGATGGCCGCCCTCAGCCACAGTGCCGATCACGCCGCAATCATTGCAACCAACGATGCAAACGGCGTGGGAGTTCAAGGTCGCAGCGGGGGCAATGTCGGTGTGCTCGGAGAGGCGGATACCGGACGTGGAGTCATGGGCACCAGCAACGCCAATTTCGGCGTGTCCGGGGTGAGCGTATCCGGCATTGGGATACACGGCAAAGGCGGCCGGCTCGCCGGATTCTTTGACGGCGACGTGGAAGTAACCGGTGACATACGGTTGACCAACGCGGACTGCGCCGAGGACTTCAATGTCGCTGGCATGGACAAAGTGGAGCCGGGTACCGTCATGGTCCTCGATAACGAAGGTGCCGTCTCCGAAAGTCGGCGGTCCTACGACAAGCGTGTCGCAGGGGTAATTTCGGGCGCGGGCACTTACCGGCCCGGGATCGTGTTGGACAAACAACAAACGTCGGGTAACCGGCAGCCGGTCGCGCTCATGGGCAAAGTCTTCTGCAAGGTCGACGCGCAGTTCGGCGCGATTGAAGTGGGCGACTTGCTCACGACCTCGCCGACACCGGGTCATGCCATGAAGACAATCGATCCATCCAAAGCATTTGGCGCGGTCATCGGCAAAGCATTGCGTCCGCTCAATGCAGGCCAAGGGTTAATTCCCATTTTGATCACATTGCAATAACAGCAGATGCGCGATGACGCATTTCCGCCGGGCAATCAAGGAATCGTCGGTTCCTGAAATCTGGATTAATCGAAGCGACGCAATATCGGCACGCGGGTTTGACCGCCTATTCTTGCGAACGACAACACTCGAAACTGTGCGTCGTCGTTTTAAATTCTAATCAACGAAAATCACTACAACCACTATCGGAGGTATTACCATGGCCGCACCAGGCTTTACCGATCTCCAATCCACGCCACATTTTGCCTTTGAGTTCAATGACCTGCTAGACGCCAACGACGCGAAAAAACTGGGCCAAGCCCTCGTCGCAACGGCCGAGCGCGATTTCGCCACAATGACGTTTTGGTTCAGCGGCTCAGCGCCGCCCGGCCCGATCGACACGAAAATCAACGTGGGCAATGGTGGGGCCACCAATGACTTCGTAAACAACATCAATCTGCGGGTGGGCGCGACCGCGGACTTCGATCTTGCTCGATTTACCCTCGCCGCCGAGGTGATGGAAATCTTCATGGCCAAGGTCCCATTCGGCTGGAACCCCGGCGACAGCAGCGGCGAAGGCTTGTCGCAGCTCGGCGCGTTTACAATCTATCCGAACCAGATTGGCAACCTAGACGGCCCACCAGTCTGGCTCGATACGAGCGTCAGCCCGACAACCGCCAAACCGAGCCGTCCGGATTTCGTGAACAAGACCGAAGCGTTCGATGCTAACTTTGTTTCTTTTGGATGCGCCCTCTTGTTCCTTTACTTCCTGCGCTCGCAGCTCGGCTTCAGCATGAAGGCAATCGTATCGGCGCACGCCAGTACGCTGGAGGGCGTCTACGCCAACCTCACGAAAGACCATGGCGCATTCCCGATTTTCACCAACCTCTTGGAACGAGCATTCCCATCCGGCAAAGCGTGTGGGCTCGTCGGAAGTGCCAACCCATTTCCTCTTCCTAGCGCTGCCCGGTTGAGCGTCAAGCAGTTCATGAAAGGCGTCGAGTTAAGCCCACGGTCGATCGGCGAGATGGTGCGTGCGAATCGAGACCTAGGCAACCTGCGCGCGCTGCTTAACAGCAATAGACCGGTGTCGCTGATCCGGTAAACCCTGACGTCCGTCGAGGTCACGATGGTTCATGGGGTCGGCATCTGTGATTCCCGACCAACGTCGCGCCGGCGAGTTGTTGACGGGCAGATCCAGCATCAAAACTGGTCATGCTTCCCGCATCACGCGCTGCCTAAAGCCGCGATGAGCAAACGCAGTTCTGCATCGATTTCCGCTCCGTCCGCAACCGTCGCGGCGACCTCCTCTCGCAAACGAAGGCCCAAGCGGTGTCGCAGTCGATTCAATGCCATGCTCACGGCATGTGCGTTCATTTTGAGATGATCGGGCGATTCCTCGGCTACACCCGCACCACCGGTTTTCAGCAAGCGAGGGGCCAGCGCTGCGAATAAAGTCCCTCGCCCACTCGATTCATATTCCTCGCGCAACCGAGCCACCGCACGGTCGAGGATCTCCAGCGCCCAGGCGCGATCGAACGCCAGATCGGGCGTCAGGGCCTGGTCGGCGGGTTCCTCAGCGAACCGTTGCTCGGCGCGTGAAAGTTCGATCGAAACCGCAGCCTGTCCACCACCCCGTTTGGCGGTTTGGGCGCGCCGCCATTCGTCCGTGATGAAATTGCGCAACGCTGAAAGAAGAAAAGTGCGGAAACGTCCACGATCCCGGCGGGCCGTGCCGATTCCCTTTGTTTCCAGCAACCGGGCGAGAAACTGTTGCGTGAGGTCTTCCGCCTCGTGGTGGGTTCGTCCCTGTCGACGGGAAAAATTGTAGATAGGGTACCAATATTGTCGGCACAGCGACTCCAAGGCCGATCGGGCTTTCTCCTCGGCGCCAGCTCCCGCGTTCAATACCAGCGACCACTGCGTCGTGGGAAATGCCGCGCCACCCTTTATCTCCTTGTCCACTGCCAACGATAGCGAATCGGCCTTCAAGTGATTGAAAGTTTAAGCGGAGACGCGCCGTCCGCAAATTGAATTTCACGCAATAGACCGTCGACGATGCGCACCAGACAGCCTTCTCGGCCAATCTGTGATTCGTGGCAGCCGATTTCGTAGAGGTGAATATCATGCTATACTCGATCGCTCTCTGACTTCAGCTCAATGGGCACCGCCTTCGTGACTTCTTCTGAATCCGACGACCTCCTGATTGACGACTTAATCGACCTGCCCACGGCCGAGCGTGAAGCTTTTTTGGTTCGGACGTGTGGCAATGACACCGCCAAGCGGCAGCGCCTGGTTGGGGAATTGGAGCGGCTACTGGCTTCACTTTCCACCGCCAGCTCCACGAGCCAGGCGCCCACACGATCCTCTCAAGCCGACCTTGCGCATGCGCTGGCTTCCGGACTGGAGGTGTTAGAAAAGCCCGGCACCATCATTGGTCGATATAAATTAGTTCGTCAAATCGGCGAGGGTGGATGCGGTGTCGTTTACCTGGCCGAGCAGCACCAACCCGTGCAACGTCAGGTCGCGCTAAAACTCATCAAGCTCGGTCTTGATACCCGTGAATTCGTGGCCCGTTTCGAGGCGGAGCGCCAAGCACTCGCTCTGATGGAGCACCCGAACATAGCGCGGGTTTTCGATGCGGGGGCGACCGACGTGGGCCGACCGTTTTTCGTCATGGAACTTGTGCTCGGCGTCCAGATCACGCGTTATTGCGATGACAATAACCTGCCGCTGCGCGATCGGCTGCGGCTGTGCGTCTCGGTCTGTCAGGCCGTGCAGCACGCTCATCAAAAAGGTGTCATCCATCGCGATCTCAAGCCCTCGAACATCCTCGTCGTGCTGCACGACGGCGTACCGGTGCCCAAGATCATCGACTTCGGAATCGCAAAAGCGATGGGCGTGCGCCTGGCCGAACAAACACTGTTCACCCAATTCCATTCCTTCATCGGCACGCCCGCCTATGCGAGTCCGGAACAGATGGAGATGAGCGGACTGGACGTCGATACACGAACTGACGTCTACAGCCTAGGCGTGCTCCTCTACGAATTGCTGACCGGTCGCACGCCGTTCGACAACCAGGCCTTGATCCGCACCGGACTCGATGCGATGCGGAAAACGATTCGCGAGACCGAACCGCCGCGACCGTCGACGCGTCTCAGCACTTCGGAGAAATCTGATCTCAATGAGACCGCGAAACATCGCGGTATCGAGCCACAACAGCTTCTGAACCGCATTTCTGGCGATCTCGACTGGATCGTAATGAAATGCTTGGAGAAGGATCGGAGCCGGCGTTATGAGACGGTCAATGGGTTGGCAGCGGACCTCATTCGTCACCTCAACGACGAGCCAGTCGTGGCTCGTCCGCCGAGTTCGGCTTACCGTTTTCAGAAGCTGGTTCGCCGCAACAAGCTCGTGTTTGCCGCCGGCGCAGCGGTCACCGCCGCACTATTGCTCGGTCTGGTCGTTAGTACTTGGCAGGCGGTTCGGGCAACGCGCGCCGAACACGCTGCTCGCGCCGCCCAAGCCGATGCGGCGAAACAGGAATTGGTCGCCCGCCAGCGCGCTTATGCCTCAGATATGAATGTCGCCTGGCAGGCGCTGCACGAAAATAATCTTGGGCGCGCGCAAGATTTACTCGATCGCCAGAGACCGCAACCCGGGCAAAGCGATCTCCGTGGTTGGGAGTGGCGTTACCTCTGGCAGCAGACGCGCAGCGATGCGTTGTCCGTCCTTTGCAAAACCTCTGAAATCCAATCTCTCTCGGTTTCAGCCGATGGTCGCTGGTTGGCGATCGGCCTCGTGCACAAGGAAGGCCTTTACGTTTGGGATTTGCAGACGAGAAAAGAGGTGGCTCACCTCGCGGCGGGCACACACAGCGTTCATGCGGTATTTTCCCCGACGGAACCCTTGCTGGCGTTCACAAGCGAAGGAGGCGGGACTCACCTCCACTTCTGGAACGCAACGACGCAGCAACCGGTGGCTAACCAGTCCTTGGAAGGAGGGAGGTCTATTCTGGCGTTTTCCCGGGACGGCCGCACGCTCGTAACCTCCACGGAGTCTTCGCCGCACGGAAGTCTCACCCTTTGGCGGGTGAGCGATGGAACACGGCTGGCGAGCTATCCTTCCAATCCGGAAATTAGCCCGCCGAGCACCGCTTTTGCCGTTGCTCCGGACCTGAGCGTTGCAGCTTATGCTTCTTGGAACAAGGTTCACGTAGTAGATCTGCACACAGGTCAGGAACGGTGGAACGGGGCAGAGAACGATCGCTCGTTAAGCGCTCTGGCATTTTCACCCGACGGAAAAATCCTCGCCTCTGCTGGTTTCAGCGTAGGTGAAATTTTGCTTTGGGAGGTGGCCACGGGTAAAGAGATCGGACGATTGGTGGGGCATTCCGATTATGTCGCGTCACTGGTGTTCTGGCCCGATGGCAGCAAGCTGGCCTCGTCGAGCGGAGACCAGACGATCCGCACGTGGGATGTCGCCAGTCGCACCTGCACCGACGTGATGCGCGGCCATCGTTTGGAAGTGTGGCGACTAGCCCTGCTGCCGGATAACCGGACCTTGATCAGCGGTTGCAAAGACGGCGTGGTCTGTTTTTGGGATACCGCAACCACTCATCCACGCCAGGAACATTTTACGCTGGGCAAAAGCACGGTTTCCTTGTCTTGGTGTTTTGCTCCGGATGGCCGCTCGGTCCTGACGTGGATGAGTGGTTGCGGTA
>Ga0302321_100002671_pt1 | contig 15318 bp, 15 predicted proteins | sample Fen_T0_1_FD_202505 | JGI IMG/M metagenome (GOLD analysis project Ga0302321, IMG submission 202505) | Peat permafrost microbial communities from Stordalen Mire near Abisko, Sweden - Fen_T0_1 | ecosystem: Environmental > Terrestrial > Soil > Wetlands > Permafrost | place: Sweden: Abisko...
CGCCGACGTCCGCGAGGAGACCGGCCTCCCGGTCGTGACCGAGGTCGTCGACGTGAGCGACGTCGACCTCGTCGCGTCGTACGCCGACATGCTGCAGATCGGCACGCGCAACGCGCAGAACTTCACACTGCTGCAGGCCGTCGGCGAGTGCGGCAAGCCGGTGATGCTCAAGCGCGGCATGTCCTCGACGATCGAGGAGTGGTTGATGGCCGCGGAGTACATCGCGCAGCGCGGCAACCTCGACGTGGTGCTCTGCGAGCGCGGCATCCGCACGTTCGAGAAGGCCACGCGCAACACCCTCGACATCTCCGCGGTGCCCGTCACGCACGACCTCGCGCACCTGCCGATCGTGGTCGACCCGTCGCACTCCGGCGGACGCCGCGACCTCGTGGTGCCGCTCTCGCGCGCCGCGATCGCGGTGGGCGCCGACGGGATCATCGTCGACGTCCACCCGCACCCCGAGACAGCGCTCTGCGACGGACCGCAGGCGCTCGTCGACGGCGACCTGCGCGCCCTCGCCGCCGCCGTACGCACCCTCCCCCCGCTCCTCGACCGCCGCCCGGCGCACCCGCTCAACCCGCGCCCCTAACCCGTCCGCGCCGCACCCCTGCTCCGCTTAGGTCACGATGTGCAGTCCAACTGCACGATCGCGCCCGCAACTCTGCGGTGAACCGTGGCGCCGGACGGCGCAAGCGACAGGGCGGACAGGTGCGCGTTGTGGTCGCGAGATGGCAGTTGAACCGCACATCGTGACCTCAGCGGTGACGAGAGCGAGTGGGACGTCAGGGGGATTCGCGCAGGAGCGCGGTGAGGACGCCGATCGCGCGGCCGAGGCCCTCGTCGTCGAGGTCGAGGTGCGTGACGAGCCGCGCGAACGTCGGCCCGAGCGCCGAGATGAGCACGTCCTGCTCCTTGGCCGCGGCCGCGAGCGCAGGCGCCTTCCAGCCCGTGGGGCCGAGGTCGAGCACCACGATGTTGGTCTCGACCTGCTCGGGCCGGACCACGTCGTCGACGGTCTCGGCGATCGCGAACGCCAGCCGCTGCGCGCGCTCGTGGTCGTCGGCGAGGCGCTCGAGGTGGTGGTCGAGCGCGTAGTGCCCGGCGGCGGCGAGCACGCCCACCTGGCGCATGCCGCCGCCCGTGCGCTTGCGCCACACGCGCGCCTCGGCGATCTTGTCGGCCTCGCCCACGAGCACCGACCCGATCGGCGCGCCGAGGCCCTTCGACAGGCACACCGACACGGTGTCGGCGATCTCGCCGTAGGCCTTCAGCGGCACACCGGTCGCGACGTGCGCGTTCCAGAGCCGGGCGCCGTCGAGATGGACGGCGATCCCGGTCTCGTCACCGAGCTCGCGCACGGCCTGCAGCGCCTCGAGCGGCTGCACGGTGCCGCCGCCGAAGTTGTGGGTGTTCTCGACGGCGATGAGCGTCGTCGAGACGAGGTGCGGCCCCTGGTCGGGGCGCACGAACGAGCGCAGCTGGTCGGGGTCGAGCAGGCCGCGCGGTGCATCCCACGTGCGCGTCGTGATGCCCGACAGCGCGGCAGCCGCGCCGAGCTCGGCGCGCACCACGTGCGCCTGCGCGTCGCAGACCAGCTCCTCCCCCGGCTTCACGTGCACGCGCAGCCCGAGCTGGTTGGCGAGCGAGCCGGTGGCGGTGAACAGGCCGGCGTCCTTGCCGAACAGGTCGGCCACGCGCTGCTCGAGCGCGTTGACGGTCGGGTCCTCGCCGTAGACGTCGTCGCCGACCTCGGCGTCGGCCATCGCCGCGCGCATGCCTGCGGTGGGACGGGTGACGGTGTCGCTGCGCAGGTCCACGAGTCGGCTCACGGTCGGAGAGCCTAAGCGACCGTCGCCAAGACGCGAGCGCTGCCCGACAGCGCGTGTTCAGGCCTGGCGATCAGCGCGTCCCGGCAGCTGCTCGCCGACCGTGCGACGCAGGACGTCGAGCAGCACATCGGCCTCGACGCGCAGCGACGCGGCCTGGTTGACGCGGCCGTGCGACTCGAGCGCCGCGGCCGCGTCGACCCGCTCGTCGATCTCGGCGCGCACGACGCTCCATGCCTCGTCGTCGGAGAGCTCGCGGCGCTCCGCCTCGGCGGCGCCGAGGCCCACGTGCGCACCCGCCACGTGCTCGGATTACGTCGTCGGCGTCGACGTCGGGGCGGCCACCGCCTCGGCGTTGCCGGGGGCGCCGATGCTCGTGCGCAACGCCGACACCGCCCCGGTGTCTCGCCGCCGCATCGCGGCGGTGAGCTCGGCACGCAGGGCGGTCTCGGCGGCGTTCATGCCTCGACTCCAGGTCGGCACCGCGAGCGCGTCGCGCGCGATACCAGCCCTCAGACCGAGGGGTGTCAGACGAGCAGGGCGCCCTCGTGGACGAGCAGCGCCTCCTTGACCGGGATGCCGTAGGCGTAGCCGCCGAGGCCGCCACCGGTACGCAGGATCCGGTGGCACGGCACGAACGGCGCGACCTTGTTCTTCGCGCACGCCTGCCCCGCCGCGCGGATCGCGCGAGGGCTGCCTGCGCGCTCGGCGAGACCGGCGTAGGTGTCGGTCTCGCCAGCGTGCACGCCGCGCATCTCCAGCCACGCCCGCTGCACGAACGGCCCGCCCGGCTGCCGCACCACGACGTGGTCGAGCGCGTTCAGCTTCCCGAGCGCGTACGCCTCCAGCGCGTCGACGACGTGCGACACCGAGTCCTCGCGAGGGTCGGCGTCGCGGCGGCCGCGGGTCTGCTCGGGCTCGGTGAGGAAGCCGAACACGGTGTCGAGGTCGGCGAAGCCCGACGCGACGACCGCGCCGTCGATCGGGTCGACCACGATCACGACGCGACCCCCCGGCACCTCGACCGAGGTCGCGTCGTACGGCGGGAGCGGGGTCATGAGATCTCCTCGGGTCGGGTCCACAGGTGCTGGGCGGCGTACGAGCGCCACGGGCTCCAGGCCCGCGCGCGGAGGTCGAGGTCGCGCGCCGACGACGGCAGGCCGAGCGCCTCCGCTGCTCGGCGCAGACCGAGGTCGCTCGACGGGAAGGCGTCGGGGTCGCCGAGGGCGCGCAGCCGTACGTACGACACGGTCCACGGCCCGATGCCTGGGAGCGCCAGCAGCCGCGCCGCGACGTCGGAGACGTCGCCGGAGCGCAGGTCGAGGTCGCGCGAGGCGACGGCGAGCGCGGCGGAGTGCAGCGACCGCGCGCGGGCGCCCGGCATGCCGAGCGCGGCGATCGCCTCGGGGCCGGCGTCGACGAGCGTGCCCGGGCGCGGGAACGCGTGCAGCCCCGACACCTCGAGGCCGCCGAGCTCGTCGACGAGGCGCCCGAGCAGCGTGCGCGCGCCGGCGACGGTGATCTGCTGGCCGACGATCGCGCGCACGAGCGTCTCCCACGGGTCGACCGTGGTCGGCACGCGCAGGCCGGGCCGCGCCGCGACGAGCGGCGCGAGGGCGGGGTCGGCTCCGAGCGCGGTCGCCACGGTGTCGGGGTCGGCGTCGAGGTCGAGCCAGCGACGCACCCGCAGGACGAGGGCGGCGGTGTCGCGCAGGTCGGCGTCGCTGCGCACCACGGCGTGGTCGTCGGCGAGCGACACGGTGATCGCGGTAGGACGCGACGGCAGCGGGACGACGCGGCGGTGCGTCCATCCGCCGCCGTGCGGCTCGTGCGTCTCGAGCCCGTCGATCGCACGTGCCGCGAGGAACTCGCCGAGCGAGTCGGCGTCGTACGGCGGACGCAGCCGCAGCCGCAGGACGAGCACCGGGTCGGACGCCGCCACCGGTGCCGCGGGCGCGCGGCGCAGCAGCGACGGCGGGGCGCCGAACTCGCGACGCATGACGTCGTTGAACTGCCGGATGCTGGAGAAGCCCGCCGCGAACGCGATCTCCGACAGCGGGATCGACGTCTGCTCGATGAGCAGGCGCGCCGTCTGCGCACGACGGCTCATCGCGAGGTGAAGCGGGCCGGCGCCGACCTCGGCGACCAGCGTGCGGTGCAGGTGCCGCTCGCTCACGTGCAGCGTGCGCGCGAGACCCGAGACGCCGTCGGCGTCGACGGTGCCGTCGGCGATGAGCCGCAGCGCGCGCGACGCGAGGTCGCCGCGGTGGTCCCAGTGGCGCGATCCCGGAGCCGAGTCGGGTCGGCAGCGCTTGCACGCACGGAACCCGGAGCTCACCGCCGCGGCGGGTGACGCGAAGAAGCGCACGTTCGCGGGCTTCGGCGTCTGCGCCGGGCACACCGGCCGGCAGTAGACGCCGGTGCTCGTGACGCCGAACCACAGCCGGCCGTCGAAGCGGCGGTCGCGCGCCGCGAGCGCCTGGTAGGCGGCGTCGACGTCGAGACCCGCAGGCCCGACGTGGGACGGGTCGCGCGTGGCGGCGGTCGTCGTCATGCCCCGAGTCTGCCCCACGGCACCGACCCCGGCTGGCGGGATTCGGACACCGCCGTCACCACTCGAGGGCAGGTGAGGGCGCGTCTGTCCCACCTATCGGAGTGAAGGGCACCTTCATCCCCCACGGGCGTCAGCGGCGAGGGCGGTCGAGGAGCCAGTCGGCGACGTCGAATGCGAGCTCGAGGCTCTGCACGCGGTTGAGACGCGGGTCGCACGCCGTCTCGTAGCGGTCGCCGAGCTGCGCCTCGGTGACGCCCTCGGTGCCGCCGACGCACTCGGTGACGTCGTCTCCGGTGAGTTCGACGTGGATGCCGCCGGGCACCGTGCCGAGCGCCTTGTGCACCTGGAAGAAGCCGAGCACCTCGTCGGCCACGTCGGTGTACGACCGCGTCTTGTGGCCCGAGGCGGCCTCGCGCGTGTTGCCGTGCATCGGGTCGCACACCCACACCACCGGGTGCCCGGACGCCGTGACCTTCTCGATGATCGGCGGAAGGACGTCGCGCACGACGCCCGCACCCATGCGCACGATGAACGTGAGCCGGCCCGGCACGTGGTCGGGGTCGAGGCGGTCTGCCAGCTCGACTGCCTGCTCAGGCGTGGTGGTCGGGCCGAGCTTCACGCCGACGGGGTTGCTGATGCGCGCGGCGAAGTCGACGTGCGCGCCGTCGAGCTGGCGGGTGCGCTCGCCGATCCACACCATGTGACCGGAGACGTCGTAGCGGTTGCCGGTGCGCGAGTCGATGCGGGTGAGCGCCTTCTCGTAGTCGAGCACGAGCGCCTCGTGGCTGGCGAAGAACTCGGCCCGGCGGAACTCCTCCGGGTCGGCGCCGCACGCGGTCATGAAGTTCAGCGCGCGGTCGATCTCGCCGGCCACCTGCTCGTAGCGGTCGCCGGCCGGGGTCTCGGCGACGAAGTCCTGGTTCCAGGCGTGCACCTGGCGGAGGTCGGCATAGCCGCCCTGGGTGAACGCGCGCACGAGGTTCAGCGTGGCGCTGGCGGTGTGGTAGCTCTTGAGCAGCCGCTGCGGGTCGGGCGTGCGCGACGCGGCGTCGAACGGGATGGCGTTGACGCCGTCGCCGAAGTACGACGACAGCTCGACGCCGTCGCGCGACTCGTTCGGCTTGCTGCGCGGCTTGAAGTACTGCCCTGCCATCCGGCCGATCTTGACGACCGGCAGGCTCGCGCCGTAGGTGAGCACGATGGCCATCTGCAGCACGGTCTTGAGCTTGGCTCGGATCGCCTCGGCGGTCGCCGACTCGAACGTCTCGGCGCAGTCGCCGCCCATGAGCACGAACGCCTGCCCCTGCGCGGCCAGCGCGAGGCGGTCGGTGAGGTTGTCGCACTCGCCGGCGAAGACCAGCGGAGGCAGCACCCGCAGCTCGGACACCGCCGACTCGAGAGCCGCAGCGTCCGGCCACACCGGCTGCTGCGCCGCCGGCAGCTCGTCCCACTCGATCACGTCGACCATGGCATCAGGGTACGGGGACCGCGACGGTGCGCCCGCTCGCGTCCCGTCGACGTGTGCCCAGGCGCCGTTCTAGCGGCGCGTGGACACACATCGACCGGGTGCGCTGTCTAGCCGAAGAAGGTACGGACCTCGTCGTAGCGCTCGAGGGGGACGGTCTTGAGGACGCCGGTCGCGTCGATGAGCGGGACGCGGACGATGTCGGTGCCGCGCAGCGCGACCATCTTCCCGTAGTCCTGGTCGTGCACGGCGTCGATCGCCTGCAGCCCGAACCGCGTCGCGAGCACGCGGTCGAACGCCGTCGGCGTGCCGCCGCGCTGGATGTGGCCGAGCACCGAGGCGCGAGCCTCCTGGCCGGTACGGTCCTCGAGCGCCGAAGCGAGCCAGTCGCCGATGCCCGTGAGGCGCACGTGACCGAAAGCGTCGAGCGACTGGTCCTTGGTGATGAGGTCGCCGTCGGCGGGCAGCGCACCCTCGCTCACCACGATGATCGGCGAGTAGTTGGTGCGGAACCGCGACTCGACCCAGCCTGCGACCTCGTCGAGGTCGAAGGGCACCTCGGGGATGAGGATGCCGTTGGCGCCGCCGGACAGGCCGGCGTGCAGCGCGATCCAGCCGGCGTGACGGCCCATGACCTCGACGACGAGCACGCGGTGGTGCGACTCGGCAGTGGTGTGGAGCCGGTCGATCGCCTCCGACGCGATGTTCACCGCGGTGTCGAAGCCGAAGGTGTAGTCGGTGGCGTTGAGGTCGTTGTCGATCGTCTTCGGGACGCCGATCACCGGGACGCCGCGGTCGTGCAGCTGGGTCGCGACACCGAGGGTGTCCTCGCCGCCGATCGCGATGAGGGCGTCGATGCCGTGCGAGGCGAGGTTGGCCTTGATCTGGTCGACGCCGCCGTCGATCTTCATCGGGTTCGTGCGGCTCGAGCCGAGGATCGTCCCGCCGCGCGGCAGGATGCCGCGAACCTGCGGGATGCCGAGCTCGGTGGTGAGGCCCTCGAGCGGGCCCTTCCAGCCGTCGCGGAAGCCGAGGAACTCGTAGCCGTACTCCTTGACGCCCTTGCGGACGACGGCTCGGATGACGGCGTTGAGGCCGGGGCAGTCGCCGCCGCCGGTGAGCACTCCGATGCGCATGGTTCTCCCTCTGCTGCGCGGGATCGCGCGTGGTCGCGTGTCTCGCGAGGCGGACACCCTTGTCACGACCTGGCGGGCATCAGCCTAGTGCAAGCGCTTACGGCGGCGGCAGGTGGCACGCGCCCAGGCCGGGTGCGCCGCGTCCGCCGTGCCCTGCCCCGGCGGGCCCGCTAGCGTCGCGGCATGAGCGTCCTCGCACTCGACGCCGGCACCACCGGCGTCACCGCCCTCGTCGTCTCGGCCCGGGCCGAGGTCCTGGCCCGGGGCTACGCCGAGTTCCCGCAGCACTTCCCGCAGGACGGCTGGGTCGAGCACGACCCCCACGAGATCTGGGACGCCGCCCTCACCGCGGTGCGCGCCGCCCTCGACGCGCTCGGCGACGACGGCGACCAGCCCACGGCGATCGGCATCACCAACCAGCGCGAGACCATCGTGCTGTGGGACCGCGAGACGCTCGGGTCGCCGCGCCGCGCCATCGTGTGGCAGGACCGGCGCACGGCCGGCATCTGCGACCAGCTGCGCGCCGACGGCCACGAGCCGCGCGTGGCCGAGCTCACGGGCCTGCGGCTCGACCCCTACTTCTCCGGCACCAAGCTCACCTGGATCCTGCTCAACGAGCCGCACATCTTCGGTCAGGTCGAGAGCGGCCGCGTCGCCGTCGGCACGGTCGACTCCTACCTGATCGCGCGCATGACGCGCGGGCTGCACCACGTCACCGACGCGTCCAACGCCTCGCGCACGCTGCTCTACGACATCCACGCGGGCGCGTGGAGCCCCGAGCTGTGCGACCTGTTCCGCGTTCCGATCGAGGCGCTGCCGGAGGTGGTTCCGTCGTACGGCGTCGTCGGACGCACCGACCCCAAGGTGTTCCTGGGCCTCGACCTCCCCATCGCCGGCATCGCCGGCGACCAGCAGGCGGCGCTGTTCGGCCAGGCCTGCACCACGCCGGGCTCGAGCAAGTGCACCTACGGCACCGGCTCGTTCGTGCTGGTGAACACCGGCGACCGCCCCGTCGCGTCGTCGACCGGGCTGCTCACCACCGTCGCCTGGCAGCACCCCGACGGCCGGCTCACGTACGCGCTCGAGGGCGCGGTGTTCGTCACCGGCGCCGCGGTGCAGTGGCTGCGCGACGGGCTCGGGATCATCGACAGCGCCGCCGAGAGCGAGGCGCTCGCGGCGTCGGTGCCCGACTCCGGAGGCGTCGTGTTCGTCCCGGCGCTGACCGGCCTCGGCGCCCCCGACTGGGACCCGCACGCGCGCGGCACGATCCTGGGCATCACCCGCGGCACCACCCGAGCGCACCTCGTGCGGGCCACCCTCGAGGCCATCGCGTGGGAGGTGCGCGACGTCGTGGCGCTCATGCTCGACGAGGGCGGCCTCGCGCTGCCCGAGCTCGCGGTCGACGGCGGCGCCTCGGCCAACGGGCTGCTCTGCCAGCTGCAGGCCGACGCCCTGCAGGTGCCGGTCGCGCGGGCCGCCGTGCTCGAGACCACCGGCCTCGGCGCCGCCTTCCTCGCCGGTCTCGCGACCGGCGTCTGGGGCTCCACCGAGGAGATCGCCACGGTCGTGCACCGCGACGCGCGCTTCGAGCCCGGCTCCCGCGACGACGCCGGCCACCGGCGGTGGCGCGCCGCCGTCGAGCGCGCCAAGGGCTGGGCCGTCCTCTGACCCGGGGTTAGCCGCATTACCGTCCTTACCGACACGACGCGCCGATGGATCCTGTGGTCAAGGACAGTCATGCGGACCCGATGCGGGACGGGCTTGCGCGGTGCGGCTCCCCCCACCTGCCGCCCAGGGATGCCACGCTCGGGGCGTGGCACCCGACTTCGACTACCAGCCCCATCCGCACGTCGAGGCGCGGCAGGTCGCCGGGCCACCGACGACTGCGCAGGCGCGCAAGGAGCTCCACGGCGAGGGCGCCGTCGCGCGTTTCAACGCCCGCGTCGGGCTCAAGATCACGATCGTCGTCGGCACCATGTGGGCGGCGTACCTGTTCACCGTGCTCGCGCTGGTGAGCGCGCCCTCGGCGTTCGGCACGGGCAACCTGCTCATCATCGTCGCGTGGATCGCGCAGACGTTCCTGCAGCTCGTGCTCCTGCCGATCATCATCGTCGGGCAGAACGTGCTCGCGAAGTCGGCCGACGCCCGCTCCCAGGCTACGTACGACGACGCCTCGGCGATCCTCGTGGAGTCGCAGCAGATCCAGGCGCACCTGCTGGCGCAGGACGCGCGGATCGAGGAGCTCCTCGCGGAGGTCAAGGCGCTGCGCGCCGCGAGCTGACGCTCCGGCCCGTGATCGGTGAAGGTCAGGCGGCGGAGGCGGCAGCGGGCGCGAGGGCGCCGGACTCGGGCTCCTCGACCAGCAGGGCGGCGTCGGCCGACATCGTCTTGGCCTTCGCGGCGTACATGTCGACGTACTCCTGGCCGGAGAGCTGCATGAGCTCGTACATGATCTCGTCGGTCATGGAGCGCAGCACGAAGCGGTCGCCGGACATGCCCTCGTAGCGGGAGAAGTCCAGCGGCACACCGATGCGGATCTTGACGCGCATGATGCGTGGACGCACGCGGCCGGGCGGCTGGATGATGTGCGTGTTGACCATCGCGCACGGGATCACGGGGACGCCGGCCTCGAGCGCCATCCGCGCGACGCCGGTCTTTCCGCGGTAGAGCCGGCCGTCGCCCGAGCGCGTACCCTCGGGGTAGATGCCGAGCAGGTTGCCCTCACCGAGCACGCGCAGCCCGGTGCGCAGCGCCGCCTCGGAGGCCCGGCCGCCGGACCGGTCGACGGGCACCTGGCCCGCGGCCGACATGAACAGCCGGGTCAGCAGGCCCTTGACGCCGGGGGTGTTGAAGTAGTCGCTCTTGGCCAGGAAGGTGATCTTCCGCTTGCACACCAGCGGCAGGAAGATCGAGTCGGAGAACGAGAGGTGGTTTCCGGCGAGGATCGCGGCGCCGTCCTCGGGGAGGTTCTCGAGTCCCTCGACCTGGGGCCGGAAGAGCAGGCGGAGCCACGGACCGATGAGGATGTACTTGCACACCCAGTAGAACAACGGTCCACCGCTCCTTCCCACGTCGACAGCCTGCACCGACGGGCAGCCGCGCCGCGCGGCGCGCCCGAGGGCGACAGTACGGTGCCCCAACCCCGGCGAGCAACGTAACCGGCCGGTAGCGTGGCGCATGTCCCCCGGATCGACGCACCGCGGACCTCGCGGTGGCGGCGTCCGGGCCCACGCGAGGAGGCCCCCGTGCCGCTCATGCCCGGCGCCGAACCCTGGTCCCACGACGGCGGACCGGTGGGCGTCCTCGTCCTGCACGGCTTCACCGGCTCGCCCCGGTCGATGCGCCCCTGGGCCGAGCACCTGGCCGAGGCGGGGCTCTCGGTCGAGCTGCCCCGGCTGCCCGGGCACGGCACGACCTGGAAGGACATGCAGGTCACGCGCTGGGACGACTGGTACGCCGAGGCCGACCGCTCGCTCAGCGCGCTGCGCGAGCGCTGCGAGACCACGTTCGTCGTCGGGCTGTCGATGGGCGGGTCGCTGTCGCTGCGCCTGGCCGAGAAGCGCCCCGCCGACGTCGCCGGGCTCGTGCTCGTGAACCCGGCCGTGCACACCGAGCGCAAGGACGCCTTCCTGCTGCCCCTGCTGCGCCACGTGGTGCCGTCGTTCCCGGGTGTGAGCAACGACATCAAGAAGCCCGGCCAGGACGAGGGAGCCTACGACAAGATGCCGCTGCAGTGCGTCTACTCGCTGCAGAGCGCCTGGAAGGACATCAAGGCCGACATCCGCGAGGTGAAGGCCCCCCTGCTGCTCCTGCACTCGCGCGAGGACCACGTCGTCGAGCCCAGCAACGCCGCCTGGATCCTCGCCAACGTCGCCAGCGCCGACACGACCGAGGCCTGGCTCGAGGACAGCTACCACGTCGCCACGCTCGACAACGATGCGCCATTCATCTTCGAGCGCAGCGTGGAGTTCGTGCGGCGTCTGGCGCCCGCGGCGTCCGGCGCGTGACACTGGAGCCGTGACCACGCCCCACGGGCACGACGACGACCTCCCCACCGCGGAGGTCGACGCTCGCTTCGCCGACATCGTCGCCGGCTTCGCGACGCCGTCGAGCGATCCCGTGCCGCGCTGGTCGGCCCTCGAGGACGTCGACGACGCGCCCGAGACCGAGCCGGTCGTGCCCGACGAGCCGCCGCGGCCGCCGTTGTCGTCGCGGCTGCTGCGCAGCGAGCCGGCGCCCGACCCGGTGCCGATCCTCGACTCCGACGCCCGGTTCGTCGAGGAGCACCTGGCCGAGGACCACTTCGTCCCGCCGCCGCCTCCCCCGCTGCCCGAGGTCGACCGTGTCACCCGCCTGGCCTGGGCCGCGCTCGTGGGGGGCCCGGCGCTGCTCGTGATCTCGATGCTGCTCGGCATCGGTCTCGAGGCGTGGGTGGTCGTGCTCGCGCTGCTCGCCTTCGTGGGCGGGTTCGGCGCGCTGATCTTCCGCATGCACGAGCACCGCGACGACGACGATGACGACGGCGCCGTCCTCTAGCGCCCGCAGGGCGCCGTTGAGGGGCGCGTAGGCGCGGGGCGGACTACTTGACGAGGCGGACGGGGTCGCCCTGGATCGTGGCGGTCCACGTGGTGACGTCGGTGGCCTGCGAGTAGCGGATCACGACGCGGAACCAGCACCCGCCCGGCGAGGCGTAGTTGCAGGAGTAGTCCGACGGGATCGGCACGTTGACGTTCTGGATCTTCCCGTTGTTGGCGCTCGGCGACACAGTGACGCTGCACCCCGCGAGGGTTCCGCTCACCACTCCGGAACCGGTGCACCCGGTGATCGACCCGCTGGCCAGCGTGCCCGTCGCGTCGGTGGGCGGCAGCACCTGGACGGTGCCGCCCGAGGATCCGTCGGCGGCGTCGAAGAAGTCGAACTTGATGAACTTGCCCGCCGCGGCGGGGATGGCGCGGATCAGGTTGAACGTGGTCGTCGGGTTGCTCGCGTTGATGTCGATGGCCATGCGCTCGTAGCCCGCGACCGAGACCTGGGTTCCGTCGAGCGACACCGCGCGCACGGCCCACTGGTTGGCGCCGTGGCCGTGGACGCTGGTGTCGTCGCCGAGCTGGCTGGTGACCGCGCCGTTGGGCGGCACGGTGCACAGCGCGTTGGTGGTGTCGCTGCAGGCGATGAGCTTGGTGGCACCCGTCTGCGTCAGGGCCGAGGGCAGCGCCACGTTGGTGCGCACCTGCAGGTAGTAGTCACCCGCGGCCGTCGGCGTGAACGTGCACAGGGCGAACCACGAGTGGAACGTCGCGGAGAGGTCCTGGTTGTAGAGCGGGTTCGCACCGCTCGCCGGGCTGCCGGCGGTGCGGTACTGCTGCAGCTGCGTCGCGGTCGGGGCTGTGGTCTGGCCCTTGAACTGCGCCGAGCAGTTGCCCACGGGTGCGCCGTCGAGCGGGTTGCCCGAGATCGCCGGGCTGCGCAGCGCGAAGGACGTGTCGACGCGCTCGTTGGGGTCGGCCGAGCCGAGACCTGGCGCGTAGTCGCCGCTGCAGAACGAGTTGAGCGAGTTGCGGTAGCGCGTCTGCGCATCGGTCGTCGCGTACTGGTTCATGTTGTTGCTCGGCATGCTCGACGGCAGCGACGAGCAGTCGACCGACGTGTAGTCCCACGCGGGGTCGTAGAGCTGCAGCGTGATGGGGCCGGTGCGCGCCGGGTTGAGAACGCGCACGATGTAGAAGTAGCCGGCCGGCTTGAACTCGTCGTTGACGCCGCCCGTGCAGCCGTCGACGTTGCTGCTGCAGGTGCGGTTCATGTAGCGGTCGCCCTGCACCTTGTCGGTGTTGGGGCCCTCGATGTTGCCCCAGTAGAGCGGGCTCGTCGTGCAGAACGGGTTGACCGGTGTGCCCGGCAGCACGCTCGTAGGACCGGCGCCCGGCGAGCCTGCGGGCTCGTTGCCGTAGACGTTGCACGGGCTGCCCATCGGGGCAGGGCCGGTGTAGTCGGAGATGCCGGTGCGGGCGACCGTGGTGTAGGGGATGCCCATGAGCACCGCGAAGCTGTTGCTCACCCGCGAGGCGATGGTGACCTGCAGCTGCGACGGACGCGATCCCTGCGTGACGGTGACGCCGCTGGTGAAGCCGTTCATCGCCGCGACGCGCAGCGCCGTGGACGTGGCCGTCGGCAGGTCCTGCGGCATGAAGACCACGCCCGCGAGCGCGGCAGCGTCGGCCGCCTTCTGCAGCCGTACTCCCTCGACGTACCAGCGTGCGACGTCGACGGAGAACGCGGCGACGGCGAGCAGCGCCGGCGCGAGGATCGCGACGAGCACGGCGATGGCACCGGCGTCGTCGACGCCGAAGCGGCGCGAGCGGAAGAAGCGGGTCATGCGTGGCCTCCGCCGCCGACGGGGCGGTTGGCCTGGCACGAGTCGGTGGGGATCGGTTCGAACAGCATCACGGCGCGATCCGAGACCTGCGCCGTGGTGCCGAAGAGACCGATGATGAAGTGGTGCGTGGCCTTCATGATCACGCCGACGGAGTCCGAGGCTCCGGCGCACGCCGCGATCGACGTGGACGTCCACGTGCCCCCGGCGTACTGGAACCTGCTGTTGGCCGCGATCCAGGTGTACTTGACGCAGTTGCTGCTGCACGTGGCGGTCGCCATGTCGGTGGCGGTGCCCGGGAAGCCGCTGGCGTTGGCCTTGTAGATCCAGATCTCGTCGATGTTGCCCTTGGGCATGGCCGAGCCCTCGATCTGGATGGCGTCGGCGGCGTCCTGGGCGAGCTTGGGCGCAGAGGTGGGCGAGCACGGCGGCGGGATGGTGCCCGTCGGGTAGCTGAGGCAGGTGGCCGGCCCAGCGCCGGCCTCCGCCGACGCGATGCGCGCGCCCTGACGGACGGCGGACCCGACCGACACGTAGTCGCGCAGCAGCAACGAGAACTCGATGATGCCGAAGACCAGCGTGATGAGCAGCATCGCGACGAGAGCGAACTCGACCGCCGCAGCGCCCTCGTCCCGCCCGCCGGGTCGGCCCACGACTCGACGCATCAGGTCACTCCCCATGCTCCAGATGGCGCAACGCACCGCGCGCGCATTCGTCAGTGTGCCACGCGGAGTGCACAAACCACCCGGTCACGCGGCCACCGACTATCAGACGAACGGCCCATGTGCGGGGTGCCCGTGCACAGCGGGGAGCGGACAACCGACGGTGCGTGACGAACTCGTCCGTACGGGTGAAGGACGACGGGGTCAGTCGATCTCGCGCGCGAGATCGGCCGCGCCGATCAGTCCCGCGTCGTTGCCGAGCTCGGCCGTCACGATCTGCGCGTGGGGACGGTGACCCCCGGCGACGAGCGCTCCCTCGAAGGCGCGACGGGCCGGGCCGAGCAGCAGCTCGCCGGCCTCCGAGACGCCGCCGCCGATGACGAACATCGCCGGGTCGAGCAGCGCGGCCATGTCGGCCAGGCCGGTGCCGAGCCACGTGCCGATGCGCTTGAACGCCTCGAGCGCGACCGGGTCGCCCTGGCGTGCGGCCTCGGTGACGTGCGGGCCGACGATGCCTTCCGGAGTGCCGTCACCGAGCGCGAGCAGCAGCGCGGCCTCGTGCCGACGCTCGGCCGCGAGGTCGCGCGCCTTGCGCAGCAGGGCGTTGCCGCTCGCGTACTGCTCCCAGCAGCCGCGCTTGCCGCAGCCGCAGGGCCGGCCGTCCTGCACCCGCACGTAGTGCCCGAACTCCGCCGCCATGCCGTAGGCCCCGCGCACCAGCCGGTCGCGCAGCACGATGCCGCCGCCGATGCCCGTGCCGACCGTGACCGCGACGAGGTCGTGCGCCTCGCGCCCGGCGCCGAAGCGGAACTCGCCCCAGGCCGCGGCGTTCGCGTCGTTCTCGACGACGGTGGCGACGCCGCACCCCTCCTCGACCGACGGCCCGAGCGCCTCCTCCTCCCACGCGAGGTTGGGGGCGAAACGCACGATGCGACGCGTCTCGTCGACGAGCCCGGCTGCCCCGAGACCCACGCCCGACACCTCGCCGAGGCCGGAGCGCTCGGCCTCGGCGACGAGGTCGGCGACGACCGCGATGATCGTGGCGACGATGCCCTCCGACGACAGTGCGGGTGTCTCGTGCCGCGAGCGCGCGAGGATCGAGCCCTCGGCGTCGACGAGTCCGCCGGCGATCTTGGTACCACCGATGTCGACGCCGATCGTGACGCTCATGTCCCTGCCTCGCTCGTCGCGGACCGGAGCCACGGGAGTCTCGTGCCCGGTCCGGTCGTGGTCGGTCTCATCGTGTCAGCCCGCGGGTCGTGGCGGGCGGCGTCGGGGGGGCTGACCCCCCCACCGTCCGTCCAG
>Ga0302321_100002672_pt1 | contig 15316 bp, 12 predicted proteins | sample Fen_T0_1_FD_202505 | JGI IMG/M metagenome (GOLD analysis project Ga0302321, IMG submission 202505) | Peat permafrost microbial communities from Stordalen Mire near Abisko, Sweden - Fen_T0_1 | ecosystem: Environmental > Terrestrial > Soil > Wetlands > Permafrost | place: Sweden: Abisko...
GACTCGTGGGTGGATGACTTGTCGCTGGTGCAGCTGATAGCCAACATGCTCGCGACTGCTGCACAGAAAATGACCGAAGACTTATTGAATAGTGTTCTCATGGACTTGCCTCTCCCTAGATAGGTTGCTACGCGCCTCTGGACGCCACCCCATTTGGGGACGGTTCGCCGCTTGGCTGTCCCCTCCCTGTTCAAGTATTGGGCCAACTTTGGCGAATCGCTGATTTTACGGGAAAAGGCACCAATTCTGTTCTGGTGGGTCCAGTGCAGCAAGTCGCATTCTGTATCCGCGCCAGACTGAAATTCGGAATGGGATCTCCGAACCTCGGAGGCTCTTCTGCCGGTAACATTCCTGTCACACAAACGACCAAAAGAACGCGTTTTGGCGCAAGAATTCCTGGGTCGCCTTCTGGCACACAATGTTCACGTGCCCGTTGCAATTGATTGGCATGGTCAGCCTCCGCGAGAAGAACCACCTCTGAACCAGGTACTAGATTTGATCGAAGTCATGGAAACCCCAAAGCGCCGCTCGAGATGGTTGCGATTGATTGGTGGTTCTTTGTCGCGGGTCTACGTCACGCTTCTGCGGTTCAGTTTCACGCAGGTCCTGCCACTAATTATGGCGTTCGTGGTGTGGCGATATTTGGTAGTAAGCCCTGTCTTTGCCAGTGACGCAATTGCGAGAACAACCGGCACGCTAGGGCACAAGTTTCCCATTTTGATGCTGGTCGGCAGCTGGCTGGTGTTTGCATGGATGGCGCAGAACTTGTGGCAATTGAACCGAATGTGTAGGGCACGCCGCTCATCACGTGTAACGCTCGCGCCTTCGGGCAAACGTCGTAGTGAGGTCCTACTAACGGTGGCGCTCGCCATCACGGCAGCTGGACTTGCACTCATCGCAAGAGGTCTTCTGTTTGAGACTCATGAAGTGCTTGGCTCGTCAATGCTCCCTTCGCTAAATATTGGGGATGAGTTGGCGGTTGCGAAGTACGCCTATCGTCGCGCATCGAGCAAAATTCCGAAACGCGGAGACCTGGTTACGTTCGATCACACCGATGGCGACGGCACCAAAGTCAGATTCGTGAAACGGGTCATTGGGGTCCCGGGTGACCGTGTCAAAATGCATGGCCTTACGCCAGTTATCAACGGATGGATGGTTCCCGCCTGTGATGCCGGTTCTTACGCAAACTTGGCCGAGAATCGGAATTTGGTTGGTCGCGTCGCGGTTGAGTTTCTTGACGACACTTGGTACCTGACGTTGCGCACGGTTCCCGCGAGTCAACCCCCATCCACTGAGTACTTAGTGCCAGAAGGTGAGGTATTCGTGTTGGGCGACAGTCGCGGCGAAAGTGTTGATTCTCGTGTGTGGGGCCAAATCGGACCGGCAACCGTGTCAACGACGACAATTCATGGACGAGTGGATTGGTTCTTGATGAGCACCTCCCGAGACGGTTCCGCAAGCTTCTCGAATTTGTTGACTAGGCCTCGTGGACTGCTACGCATCGAAGGCATCGATGTCGGCCCAATCCAGAGCGGAATTGCGCGTTGCCTCGCCAATCGCCCAAGTAACAGCCATCCGCCGAAAGCCTCGAACAACGCTGTTGCCACGCGCTAGCTTGCGGCGTTTCTAGCGCTTCGTGTCTGTTCGCGTTGCCACACCCGTTGAGTTGGTGCGCTCGGCATTTTTACGCCCTCTCAGTTGCGCGTGCGTCACGCGCACGACTTGCGAACTTGTGGAATACGAGTGGCACTAACGTGTCAACCACAAGGCGAGTAAGTGCCAACGCAACGCCACAAAATGTGGCCTAATTTGGGGCTCCGTCCCACGAATTTGCAGCGACCGGAACGGTGCACTTCGAAAATCGAATAGCCAATTCTAGGAATCGAACTCGCCGCTACTATTCAGTGCTTCCAACACGACTGGTGCGCTGCCTATTCCCAGTGCAAAGTGGCTGAATTCTCACCAATTGCCGATATTGCTGCGAATGGGCAAAAGTTGGTGCGGTAATTGTAAGGAGGGACACTGCGCGCGGCACGCACGCAAACCGAGCGCACGGCTGAACGTCAGTGGAGGAACATCACATGAGAACGACGATTGCATTTGCCACATTCTTGACCATCGGTGCCGGCGCTGTCGGCGCGTCTGCCTTGAGCAACATTTCGTTCAAGGGCTCGGACACCATCTACGAAGTCACCAACAACATCATCGCGAACTGCCCCGCGATCACCAACACCGGTTTCGTGTACCTCGGTACGGGTTCCGGCGCCGGTGAGTCCGCCTTGAACACGGGCGCGCAGACCGTCGCCCCCATGTCTCGCTTCCTCAAGGGCGGCTCCCCAACGGCCCCCGGTTGCGTCAGCAACGCCAACGGCGCCCCCGCCACGGCGGAAGGCCTCGTAATCGGCCTTGATGGTATCGCCATCGTGGGTGCAGCGACAACCGCTGGCTCCGCGGCCTGCAACGGCAGCGTCGCCGATTGCGATCGCACCACTGAGTCCAACATGGGTCTCGCCTACAGCAAGACCATCACCCTTTCCGCGAGCACTTACACGCTCAACGGCTGGCGCGACGTCCTGCGTATCGTTTACGGTGGCGCCAATGCTGCCGCCGGTTCCACCCTTGCTAACCGCGACTGCAACAGCGAGCTCCGCCAGACCATCGTCAACAACTGGGGCAACCTCTTCGAGAGTGGCTGCACCAGCGCAGCTTGCACGCAGCTCCGTCACGCGTTCCGTCGCGATGACTCGTCTGGCACGACGGACACGCTAGTGTCAGTGCTCGGGCTCGGATCGATCACCGTCGCAAGTCGCATCTCGCCCTTCTGCAACACGCTACTTACCACCGCACCGGCACCCACGATTGGCCGCAATCAGCCTGACTACGCGGATGAAGACCCGATTCGCCGCGCCTGCGCAGGCTCCGGCGCTGCCACGTCAACCGCGGCCACTGAGCAGGTCTGCAGCCGCCTCGGCAACCTCGGCCTCGTTCTCCCCATCCCGCCGGTGGACTACCTGGCTCCAAGTGCCGCCTACCCAACCACCCCCTGCGCCGCTGGTGCAGCCAAGTTCGGAACCGCCCCCAAGAACTACCCCTCCGGCAACGGCCTGTGCCCGAACGGTGACACACCGGTATTCGGCAACCAATGCTTGGTTCCCGTCGACGCGGCGGGCAACGCTGGTTGCTTGGCGGCGAAGACCAACAAACCCACCTTCATCTTCAACAATGCCGCGGTTGACGGCGTAACCCCCAGCTCGGCCAACATGGACGGCCGCGTCTACAACCTGCACCTCTACAAGGCGGACGGCACCTACCAGACCGACAAGCGCACGCCCATTCGCCCAATCCAGGGTGCTTTCCACCGCATTCACAGCACCAAGACCATGAACACGCCGAACAACGTCGGCGTCTGTACGGAGCTCGACGCAACTTCGCAAATTGGCTGCTTGGTCCAAGCCAGCCCCTGCTCCATCGGTTACGCGGGCAAAGAAGCGGCTACCTATGCTGGTGTCGCTGCCATCAAGGTCAACGCGGTTGACCCGATCACCGCTTGTATTCAGAACTTCGCCTACCCCATTACCCGCAAGCTTTACCTCAACACAGTCAAGGGCTTCTCTGCCGTTACCGGTGATGAGCTTGAGCTCGCAAAGTGCTACGCCGACAACGCGAAGGTCAACACGGCACTGCTTGCGAACGGCTTCGTGACGCTCCCGGCGTCCGTGCCCGGCTCTGGCGTCTTCTGTGAGGACTTCAACGAGGCACAGCAATGCGGCGCGGCCAGCAATGCCGACGCTTGTGCAGCAAACGCCTCCGTTGGTCTCCCCACCGCAGAAACCACTTGTGGAAACGGCACTGTTGAAGCACTCGAAGAATGCGACCTCGGCGCAGCAAACGGCGGCCTCCCGGCTACCTGCTCCACCGCTTGCCGCTTCAACCAGTAATCGCATAGTCACTCGAATCGTATTCGTCCTGTAAAGAAGCGGCGTCTCCTTCGAGGGGTGCCGCTTCGCCTTTTTTGAAACAGTGCCCCGTAACAATCTGTTGTGCGCCGCGTTTCGTTTCACGCCATTACCGACGTTTGTGCGTAGGCACAAGCCCATTCCGAAAGTCGGAAACTGGGAAATCTATCGGGGTTCAACGTAGCGGCTCGAACGCAGGCGCCGTAACGGCTCATCACCCAAGGAGCGGAGCGTCTTGGCATTGTCATCAATTCGCCGCGCTCGCGTTTCACACTACAGATAAGAGATTGCCCCTTTCGCAGCCCATCGCATGAGCCCTCCGCATGACACCGCACCATCAGGAATCGGCCCAATCTGTCGGCGTACGTCATGTCCAGACGCGCGCAAAGCACGGTCGCCCGCTCCTGATTGCGGGTGTAGTTCTGCTGTTGGGTGTTACCTGCGTGGGGGCGGCGCTGGCTTACTACGGCACTGACGGTTACCTTCGCGTGGGATACAGACCGGTTCAGCCGATTGAGTTCAGTCACAAGCTGCATTCCGGTGAACTTGGGCTTGATTGTCGGTTTTGTCATACCGGCGCTGAGCGCGGCGTTCACGCGAACCTACCCGCGTCCAAGCTCTGCATGGACTGCCATGACAAGGTTCTACCAGAGAGCTTGAAGCTATTGCCACTGCGCGCAACCTACGCCGAGAACCGACCCATTCGTTGGATTAGGGTAACAAAACTCCCTGAATATACCTATTTTCACCATGGGATACACCTGTTGGTAGGGGTCGGTTGTTCCACTTGCCATGGTGAAGTCGACAAGATGACGCAAACGGAACAAGGGCTCTCGCTGTCGATGGGGTTTTGTGTCGAATGCCATCGCAACCCGGCTCCATTCTTGCGACCCGCTCGCTATATCACTCGATCGGATTTTCCACCAAGTAGCGTGAATGGTGCAATTGCCGTCAAGGCCGTTTCGCCGGAAGGGCGCGTCCTTTCTCCACCATTGCATTGCGGAGGGTGTCACCGATGACCGAACGGCAAGCGTCTCGCCGTGATTTCCTCGCGTTTTTGACGGCTCTCGGCGCGCAGGCAAGTGTGACCGCGTGCCGGCAGACGGAAGAATCCGTAGTCCCGCAAGTCCGCAATTCGCAGCCCCTCACGGGAAGTGAGAGCTTGCATTTTGCGACCGCATTGCCGTTCCTCGACACGGCCCTCGGCGTGATTGTGGAAAGCCGCGACGCCCGCCCAGTGAAGGTCGAGGGAAATCCGAAACATCCGGAATCGCTTGGTAGAACGAATAGCTTTGCGCAAGCCACGCTCTACAACCTCTACGATCCAGACCGAAGTTGTGGCCCAAAACAACAAGGCACAAGTCGCACCTGGGGCGAAGCCCAGCAGATGCTGAGCAATTGGGCGAAGGCCTTAGATCAATCGAACGGCGCAAAGACCGCTATTTTGACCGATTGCCAACGCTCACCGACGATGCTTGCGGCGTTAGCGGCGCTCCGCAAGCAATACCCGCTCTTGCGCGTTACGACGCATGAACCCCTGGAGCAGTTGAACGCACGCGAGGGCGCAAGCATCGCCTTCGGCGAAGCGTACGAATTCTTGCCCAATTGGGGCTCGGCTGAAACCGTGCTCATTTTGGACGGTGATCCCTTTGGTCTAGAAGGCGGCGCGGTGCGTGCCGCTCATGATTGGGCGGTTCGCCCCGACGCGGGTGACCGTCGAACGAATCGCCTCATCGTCGTCGAAAGCTGTCTATCGCTCACAGGCTCCATTGCGGATCATCGCTTTCCTTGTGAAAGCCGCAACATCCTGCACCTGGTGAGTGCTTTGGCGCTTGCACTCGTAAAGCAACAGGCAATAACGGCAAGCGAGAGCCTGCTTGGGGCATTCACAAAACTTGTCACAGTCTGGGGTGACGCCAAGTGGACTAAGCGCATCGATGTATTGGCGAAGGAACTCGCCGAAAAGCGCGAACGGTCGCTCATTTTCGTAGGCATGCGACAGCCACCACTGGTGCATGCGCTGGCGTATTGGCTAAACTCGCAGTTGGGCAATCTAGAGCACAGTGGAGCCTTCTGGAAGTCACAACCTAGTGAGACAGGAGGCGCTTTGGCTTTGGGGCAATTGGCGACGCTCCTTCGTGACGGGCAGGTGGAAGAGCTGCTCATCATTGGCACGAACCCGGTATTTTCGGCCCCCGGAGATGTGAACTTTGCCGGCGCGCTAAAGCACGCCAAACGTTCGGTTCACCTGGGCGAGTATTACGATGAAACCGCTCAACGGTGCGCTTGGCATCTCAATCTTGCACATGTGCTTGAGTCGTTCAGCGATGTTACCGCTCGGGACGGAACCTCATCGATTATTCAACCGTTAATCGCTCCGCTTTGGGGCTCGAAAACGGCCGCAGAAGTGCTGATGCACCTGGTCGGTCAGAACCGTTCCGCTTCCGACCTGGTTCGTGACACCTGGCGGACTTTGCTCGGCGCGGACGGGTTTGACGTGAAGTTTCGGCAAGGGCTGCTGAACGGCACAATTGGCGATGCCGTGGGCGCAGTCACTGTGCCGGCTCCAGATGAAACTCGCATCCTGGCTCACTTTGCACACGTTGATCCGATTGTCCCGGACGCCCTCGAAGTGGTCTTTGTCCCAGGCCATTCCACTCTGGACGGTCGCTACGCCAACAACGGGTGGTTGCAAGAGCTGCCCTGTCCAATTACCAAGGTAACTTGGGGCAATCCCGCATGGGTTTCAGCCGATCTGGCGCGCCGCCTGAATCTCATAGATGGACGCGTCGTAACGATCCACGCGAATGGCAGGACGCAGTCGTTCCCCGTCGCGGTCGTTCCCGGACAGGCAGCAAACAGCATTACGTTGACCTTGGGCCACGGTCATGAGGCGTTCGGCAAGATTGCTAACGGTATCGGGAATAACGCCTACGTGCTCTGCACTGAAGCCCACCGCTTCATGGCGAGCGTCGATCGACTAGAGGTCACGGCAACTCTAGCGCCTCTTGCGCGCACCCAAACCCATTTCGACGATGAGGGCCGAAGGCTTGCTCGAGAGTCGACGTCGGGTTCACCCGCAGCAGCGGCAACTACCGGTCCGGGCAATGATCCGCAGCGGGCGCTTGGGCCGCGCTCCTACGAGGGGCGCGCCTGGGGCATGGCAATCGATCTGAATCGTTGCACGGGCTGCAGCACTTGTGTTGTGGCATGCCAAGTGGAAAACAACATCCCGGTCGTGGGTAAAGAGGGCATTTTGCGCGGCCGCGGCATGCATTGGCTCCGGGTCGATCGATACTTCTCTGAGCATGCGGAGGGGGTCACGACGATGGCTCAACCCATCCCTTGTCAGCAATGCGAGAACGCACCCTGTGAGACCGTATGCCCAGTGGGCGCCACCGCGCACAGCCCGGAGGGTCTCAACGACATGGTGTACAACCGCTGTGTCGGTTCTCGCTACTGCGCCAACAATTGCCCGTTCAAGGTGCGCAAGTTCAACTACTTCGAGTACGGCAATCCGACGGATGACTTGGTGAAGCTGCGAATGAATCCGGATGTGACGGTGCGCTCGCGCGGCGTGATGGAGAAGTGCACGTTCTGCGTTCAGCGGATCAATGACGCGAAGATTTCCGCCAAACTCCATGGTGATTCCACGATTCGGGATGAAAGCTTCACCACAGCCTGTGCCCAAGCCTGTCCCACCGACGCTATCGTCTTTGGTGATTTGAGTGACCCTTCGAGCCGGGTTTCTGCGTTGCGGAAGTCAGCTCGGTCCTATGAGCTCCTTGCCGAATTGGGGCTAATGCCGCGAGTCACCTACCTGTCCAAGATTCGCAACCCCAACTCTGAGATGTAGGTTTCGATGACGCAAGCCCAAGCCTTTGACGACGAGTTTGCAGCCGCAAAAAGCCCGCCGCTCAATCTTGAGCAGCTGAGCGAGCGGGTCAGCCTTCTGGTTGAGCGGAAAGCTCGCCCTGGTTTCTGGCTCATGGTCGCAATAGGCGCGACCGTTGTTGGGCTTTTGGTGGCTTCTTTGGGCCTGGTTACCGGCAAGGGAATTGGAGTTTGGGGTAACGATCAGACAGTGGGCTGGGCCTGCGACATCACCGGATTTGTCTTCTGGATTGGCATTGGGCACGCCGGAACGCTTATCAGTGCCATCCTGTTTCTATTTCGACAGCGCTGGCGCACCACCATCAATCGTGCGGCTGAGGCCATGACCCTTTTCGCGGTCATGGCCGCTGCAATCTATCCCGTATTCCACTTAGGAAGGGTCTGGCTTGGCTATTGGTTGCTACCGGCACCCAATCAGATGCTGGTGTGGCCCAACTTCAAGAGCCCGCTTACCTGGGACGTATTTGCCATCAGTACTTACTTCCTGGTAAGTGTCATTTTCTGGTACCTGGGCCTCATTCCGGATCTGGCACAGTTGCGCGATCGAGCGCAACTCGGCACGCGCAAACGCGTCTTGTCGCGATTGTCACTGGGCTGGAACGGGTCCCAACGACATTGGCAATACTACGAACGAGCGTATTTGACGCTGGCCGGACTTGCAACACCCCTCGTCGTAAGCGTTCATACGATAGTGTCGTTCGATTTCGCGGTTGCAGTGTTGCCCGGTTGGCATAGCACGCTATTTCCCCCCTATTTCGTAGCCGGCGCCATTCTTAGTGGTTCGGCGTGGGTGGGCGCGCTCTTGGTGCTGGTGCGTGACTACTGCGGACTCAAAGATGCAATAACGGTCGGTCACATTGAGAAGCTCAATCAGCTCGTGCTGGCAACTGGCACCCTGGTTGGCGGCTCCTATCTAATCGAGTTCTACCTGGGTTTCGCCGGCGAAGATGCGTTCGAAAGGGCGGTGTTATTCGATCGACTGCTAGGCGGAAAGGCTCTGGCCTTCGCGGTCATGGTAGGTTGCAATGTGCTTCTGCCGCAGCTCTACTGGTTCTCCAAGCTAAGAAGAAGTCTGGTTGTCACTGTCGTCATTGGCATCGGCGTCAATATCGGCATGTGGTTTGAGCGCTACGTCATCGTAACCGGTAGCCTTGAACGAAGCTTTTTGCCTTCTACCCTCTCACGCTTTGCGCCGACTGCTGTCGACATTGCAATGCTAGTAGGGACAATTGGACTCTTCTTTACGCTCTTTCTGTTGTTCTTGCGCTACGCTCCGGTACTCAGCCTGCATGAACTTCGGTCCGACCGTCACCTAGCTCGAACTGAGATCCATCCTTCGCAGGGCGTTGCCGCAGCGCCATTTGCCAACGTGGAAAAGGAGGGAGACACTTCGGACACCGATCCGACCCTGATTTTCAAAGGATGGCCTGTGGAATCGCGCAAACGAAGCGTGTCGACATCGCAGCAGCCCGCGTCAGACCCGACTGTGCAAGTGGTTGAAGTACGGTCATCGCACGAGGTGCGGTCATCGCATGGCACCTCCGATGGTTCGCTCCGTCGGGCGCCGAAGCTTTCAGTACTGCGCGGTGCACCTGAGTCAAGTGAGTCGGCAAATGCAGTCGTTGGATTGTGCCGTGACCTTCCCGCGTTGCTCGCCGCTTGCGAGCAACTACAAGCGATGTCGCCTTTGCAGTTTGATGTCTACGCGCCCTATCCAATTCATGAAACCCACCGCTATGTTGGGCAAGATAGCTCGCGCATTGCGTTATCAGCACTGCTTGGTGGTTGCCTCGGCGCTGGGCTCGCGATAGGCCTGCAGTACTACGCACAGGTAATCGGCTACCCCATGGCGCTTGGAAATCACGCCGCCTGGGCGTGGCAATTCGCCGTACCGGTCACATTTGAGGTCGCTGTTCTTTTCGCTGCGCTTGGCTGTTTTCTTTCCTTCTTGCACTCTTGCGGCCTGCCCGCACCGCGCGACAGTGCGCTCGACGCCTGTCTGACGGAGCGCAGCGGTGAAGGCCTCCTGGTTGTCAGAATTGAATGTGGACTCTCGGACGTACGAAAGGTTGTGTCGCTGCTTGAGCATGGCAACGCAAGCGGCCTCGCGGAGGCAATCAAGTGAGGGCAATGGGCAGCTTTCCGTGCGGGTGGCATTTGCGCTCGGCCGTGCTTTTTGCACTTGTTGCAATGTGCGACGCTTGTCGCGGTCGCCCCACCTCTAACCCGCCAATGCGTGTCGTCAAGGACATGGTAAGTCAACCGCGGGCGCTGGCTCAGAGTGAGCTGCTGTCGCGCCGTTTGACGCCTGTCGGCACCGGGGCACTATCTTCGGTGGTGGCGCAGGAACAAGCCTTTATGGACGACGGTTTTCACACCGGCAAGGATCCGCAGGGGTTTCTCAAGGTAAGTCCAGTCCACGTGGATTCTGCGGTTTTGGTGCGAGGCGAGGAGCGGTTCGACGCCTTCTGCAGCCCGTGTCACGATCGCGCGGGTGGCGCCAGGGGACCCGTGGTGCGCCGAGGGTTCCCGTCGCCCGTCGATCTGACTTCCGAGGGGACCGTACGCCGAACTGACGGGGAGTTGTTCAACGTTATTTCGAAGGGGTTCGGAAACATGCCTCCGCTTTCCGAACAGCTTGACGCACGTGATCGCTGGAACATCGTGGCGTGGGTTCGGGTACTCCAACGCAGTCAACACGCAACGTTAGCCGACGTTACGCAGTCGGCTCGGGCATTTGTCCGACCCGAGGAGGCAGTCAAGCCATGATGCGAAAGACCTCTTCTGGTTCGACACCACGGAAGGTGGTACCGGTCCTTGGGAAGTCGACCCTGCTCGCCATCTGGGTTGCAACACTCGAGGCCGCGTTTGCCGCGTACCTGGTGGACGACGCCAGGTTCATGGCAGCGTACACGGTCGCGTTCGCGTTCGGAATAACGCTTGGCATAGGCGCACTATTCTTCGTGATTCTTCACCACCTGGTTGGTGCAAGGTGGTCCGTTCTTGCCGCTAAACGAATGGCGCGCATCGCTCAGGTTCTTCATTTCGGTCCAATACTCTTCGTACCGATTGTCATCTCCAACAAGGCCGGAACGCCTTGGCACCACTCAAGCGGGGAAATCGCGCGAGGACTACTCGCGAACGATCATCACTTTGAGCTTCCTCTGTTCTGCTTGCGTGCCACGGTCTACCTGGGTGTCTGGGGTGTGCTTGCCGCCTTCTATCGCACGGGTTCCAAGGCGCGCACTTGGGATGAACAGCAAGTGCGGACGGCTCGCCTGCGTCGATTCGCGGGACCGTCCATGTTGGGCTTTGGTCTAGCAACCGTATTCGCTTCCTTCGACTGGTGGATGCGGCTCACGCCCCACTTTCACTCAGCTGTATTCGGCGTTTACATTTTCGCAGGAGCAGTCGTTTCGTCGCTTGCCCTGCTCACTCTCGTCACAACATGGCTTACGCCATTTGACTTACGCCTATCTTCTGTCGCAACCAACGAACGCCATGACATCAGCAAACTGGTCTTCGGATTCGTTGTGTTTTGGGCATACATTGCTTATAGCCAATTCTTGTTGATTGACTACGCGAACCTGCCAAACGAGGTTGCGTTTTATGCGTTGCGGTCGAAGGCACCGTGGAAGACGCTCACAGCGGCACTCATCACGTGCCACTTTGCGATTCCGTTCGTGCTGCTACTGCCGCAGCGAATGAAGCAGTCACCGCGCGTGGTGGTGACCGTTTCTGCACTCCTGCTCGTTGCGCACTACCTGGACATTACCTGGGTGATTCTGCCCGCTCTACGACCTAGCGGCACGCTTGCGTGGGGCTTCGAAGAGTTTGCGGCAACCTGCTTCGTTGTCTTCTCCGGGGTCTGCGCATTCTACGGATCCGGGAAGGCCGAGCCCGCCGATTTGCCGGTCTTGCCGCGGCCGGCTGAATCAGATCTAGTTTACTCGGCCACGGTGGGCGTGGCCGGCGCGCGCGCGGTTGAGGTAGTTCCAATTCGTGCTGTGGACACAAGAGCGGACAATGCCTTGGTGTCAAATTCCGGGTTTGCCATTTTCACTCGACTCGGGCCGATCGCTGCGCTTTGCGCGACAATCGGCGGCGTCTTCGTCGCGTCTCAGTTTGAAGCCAAAGTTCGCAGTGCCGCAACCCGCGCAAATGCGAACTCAGGGAAGGCGGCGCTCACTTCTGCGCAACGCGATGAATTCGTGCGTCGGGGAGAATACCGCTGGCTAAGTCAGAAGGACGGAACGCTGCGCATACCAATCGAACGTGCGCGCGCGCTGTACCTCGCAGAAACGCACCCGGTCGAAGTTACGCCGACTCAAACAAATGCGGGGCAGGCGACGCCATGACACAGCATATCGCATCGTCACTACTGGACGCATCGCGACTGGTTCGCAATTTACGCGGCTGGATAGATAACCACAATCCAACCGTGGTTGCGTTGGTGTTGCTTGGCCTTGTAGCTCTCCTAATGCTTAGCGTTGCCGTTGCAATCGCACTTCTGAACGATCAACCGAGAAAAGTGCTGAACCGAGCACTCGTTGGGTATTTCCCTGTGGGCGGTCTCGTTTTGTGGCTGCTCTACAATGGCGATAGCAAGCTCTACCTGGAGCAGATTGTTCCACTTGCGGACGCTACGGTGGTAGAGGGGGTTTGGAGTGGCACTGGGTGGAGCTTTACCTATCCCAATTCGATTGTAAGGCGCGATCAACTGGTGCTTGCCGCAGGTCGCCCCACTCGTCTTCTGCTAAGCGCCACACAGGGCTCACAGACAATGCGCTTAGGCTGCAATGGGCCTACTGCAATCGCGGTCGCAGGTCGTTACGCAAGCATCGCGTACACACCTCCGCGCGAGCAACGAACCCAATTGAGTTGCGATGAAGGCTGCCGCGGCAGTGCAGTCACAAAGGGTTCCGATAGCTTGTCTTACTCCGACAAATCCAATTCTTCAGGCTCGCTTGTCGTGCTCGCGGGCTCGGACTTTGACAAGTGGCTTACCCTGGCGGCACAACCGCGAGTCGCGGCTGCTCGGAACTAGACCCATGTCGAGAATGGATCCAGGTCCGGTGACTCACTCCTACACGCAAGAACTGAAGGACGTCTCCAGAGTCGAGGTAGCGTCTCCTACCCAGTCTAATCGAGTCTCCTTACGGTCCCTTTCACTTTGGGTTGCCGCGGCTGTATCGGCTGTTGCATTGCAAGCGGTGCTTACGACGCGATGTGATAGCGCCTTGCGCGGAGTCGCGGATCCCTTCTTGGACGACACTCCAGCCGACGTCAATCGTCCCTTCGTGGCAACGCGACGCGAGCAGCAGATCCGAGCGAGGTACAAGGAGCCCGTGATCGCTCCGGCTCCCGCTCAATCCGCCGTTGCGCGACCCCGACCGCCCGAGCTCAATGACGCGTTGCTCGCCAAGGCGCGCAAGTTCTACGACGTGCGATGCGCCTCTTGCCACGGTGCCAAGGGCAACGGAAACGGTCCCGCTGCGGAAATGATCAAACCTGCGCCAAGGAACTTCCTGGACACTGGCTGGCAGAAAACCACAACGGACGAGACAATCTACAAGACGATCTTGAAGGGTGGTCAGGCCGTCGGAAAGAGTTACATGATGCCCGCCACGTTCGACCTGAACGGCAAGCCTGATATGGTCAATGCGTTGGTCTACGTGGTGCGCTCGTTTTCGGACAATCCGTGACCCCCCATCCACATTCCTGCCGTGAGTCTCCGCTAGTTGCAATCGGCGGTGACTGATCGCGTCGTCCAGAATTCGAATAGCAACCTCCGAAAATCGGTCACACCGAACCTACGATGCACCATTCTATGTCCTGTGCCGTTCTCGACCCATCGACTAGAGCAGAAACAACGCCTGCGTTGATAATTGGGACATTGTCTCGGTTTGTGCGTCGTCTGTGGAGCGAGAGCGTTCGTCTGCACAAGCAATTCTGCGGTAAACGCGAAAAGCATATCAAAGCATTCATTGTCGATAGTGGTGCAGAGCACGCGAGGGCGCTCACTCAGCCTGGGCAGTTCGTTGTGCGAAGTGAATCTCGCGCACGTGGCATGCGTATTGCAGAAGGGCCATGCCTATTTATAGACGAAGTGCTTTCGATGCATAGTCTGCCGACACGTTTCCGTGGATCTGGCTTACGCCGGAATTCGTTTGGCGCGCTGCGTCCGAGGGTGTTGTATTCAGTAGCGTTTGCAGGGGCCTGGGCTGTGGTTGGATGCGGTGATGGAGAATCTGGTGGGCTATCTCACTTCATGGGCTCAGCGCGCGGACGAACTGGCGCCGTACGGTTCGAGGGAACCGCAAATGTTTGCCCGGAAATCTCTCCGCTTAGCGCGGCACCGCTGGAAACGGCAGTCGGATCGACGATTGATCTCGAAGCCTCCGTCTGGGATCCAGACAGTCGGCCGTCGGGTGTCACGGTCAATTGGAGCGCCCCGGATGGCTTCCTAGCAACCGGGCTGCGCGTGAAGTTTCCGTGCAAGAAACCATCTACGGTTGTTGTAACCGCTACCGTCACTGACGGGGACGTGGGGTGTTTGGTTCCGTCCAAGGACCCCTATGCGCCGCCGGTGACGGCCGACGTGGAGCTAACTTGTCTCGACCCCAGCGTGCCTTAGACTGCACTTGCGTGACAGCATTACGGATTTTAGGTGTGGCCATTCCAAAAGGGCGGTTTCGTGTCAGCTGTGAGACAACATTTCTCGGTTACTCCGTCACGATGTCACAATTTCGTGACTTCGCGACCTCGGTTGCCATGACAAATAACGCGCCTAGGTGAGTACCAGGCTTGCGCCAAAATTCGGCGACCGGGTAGTTCCTTTACCGGAGGCTTTACCAGTGCATCCAAATCAACCTGGCGGTTGGCGCCGCGGCTTACCGCATCGCGATGGCAGCGTGACAGGCGAACTGATTGATGGTGATCCTTCGATCTACGCCCAAGTTGTTGACTCAGACCTCGATGACGAAGGGGCCGAGGTCCAGGACGACGAACTCTTCGTCGATTCTAGTCATGACGTCAAGTTCGAGGCAACGCGCTTTGCCGACGTTGAGCACCTTCGGCAGCGTGAGAATCGCGAACACGCTGTGTTTGACGACTCGGAAGAGACGTGCCTGCATGCAATGCATCCAGGTGACCGCGTTCCGATGGGCCATCGCGACGTCGACGCGCAACAAAGAGAGCGGAACACTTCGCGAATGGGCGGACCCGTAGAACTCCCGCGAGCGCCCGTAGATTACCGAAACACTCATCATAAAGGTGCTATGTCCGGGCGACCGCAGCCCGGGTATCGGGATCGGCGTGAGCCCGCGCAGCCAATGCGCGATGACTTGGACCACTCAAGTTGGGAGCGTTCGCGACGCGGTCCAGTGAAGCCTCAGCAACGCATTTCGGCGCACGGCAGTCTAGGCAAGGGGGACATCTTCCTCGGCCAGTATCGCATTGCCCGG
>Ga0302321_100002673_pt1 | contig 15316 bp, 14 predicted proteins | sample Fen_T0_1_FD_202505 | JGI IMG/M metagenome (GOLD analysis project Ga0302321, IMG submission 202505) | Peat permafrost microbial communities from Stordalen Mire near Abisko, Sweden - Fen_T0_1 | ecosystem: Environmental > Terrestrial > Soil > Wetlands > Permafrost | place: Sweden: Abisko...
CTTTAGCTAACCCATTAACTCCACTCGCACCCCATCTGTAACCAAAACCAGCCGCTGTCTTTGAAAATTGAAAAGTGTTATAAGCATCACCCGCCCCAAAAGTACCAATTCCGGCATGAATAAGACCATGGCTCACCATACCTCCAACAAGGGCAGGAAGTTTTGCTATTAAAGAAAAAAGTATCAGCACCACAACAAAAACAACGGCTAATTCGTGTATATCAATGTTGCCGCTCATTTGTGTAATAAACTGCTCAAGTATTGATTCTGAGACGCCAATTAATAGAATCATTGTCATCAAACTAAGACCAAGTCCGAAAACAGTTTTGAAGTATTGAATGGCAATATCATTCGTCCAATTGCTCCCGCCGAAACCTAAAACAATGCAGCCGCCATAAAGTAAAACCCACGCGGCACAAAATTGAACAGTAAGATTCACAGCCACAATAGAAAGAAGAACAAAAATAGCACCCGCAAAAAAGAGACTTGCCGAAGCTAATATCGGGTGTGTGATGGTAGCTGCCGTTAAGGATTTATCTATTAATAGAAATGCGAGATCAAGAACGGAGGAAGGAGCTGTCAACCCTGATCCCATTGCCCTACCCCCAATTCCTCTTAAACTATCAATGATAGATTTTGCAAATTCCGGCCCATGTTTTAAAAGCCAAAAATAGAAACCAGTTACCAGCATAAAACGGATAAGAACAACGAAAAATTCCTGAATATCTGCTTTTTGTACTGCCAAAAATCCGGCGGACACAGCAAGACTTATGGTTGCTAAATACCAAAAAAGGTTTGACGCATAACCTAAAATAATAGCCCCCCATGTTGAAGAAATTTGATAAAAACGATCGGTTACTGTTGTTAAAACATTTGAATTATCTAAAACTGCAAATGCATCAGAAGAAAAGCCAATCACTAAGATGCTTACCAGAAAACTAACAGTTAGATTTCGCCACCTCAAAGTTCTCATAAAACCACCATTTCTCAATACTTCATATAATCAGGATTTTTAGTTTTTTTATGCGGCCACGCGTAGGTTCTTTTACTATCATCTTGAGGACCCGCGTTATTCTTTGAGCTGTCTTCTTTGTTATCACACCCAACTATAAAGGCCGCAAAAAACATAACAAATATAAGTTTCTTCATCATTCACGTTCCTTTTCAGTATTTAGAAAAATCAACAACGTTTGTTTTTACAAACTTGCCCCGTAACATTGAAGCGTCGGCCGCCTGTGCAATTGCCTCTTTATTGGCAAGAGCTGCATCCCTTGCGGTCTGCGCGTTTTGTTGTTGAAGTAACTGGTTTCGCAAAGCTAGCGCACTGTTACCATTTGCCGCCAGGATTTGATTTTGCACCCCAAGGATTTGATTTGTCCCTGACGCACCTTGCGCCTCACGTTGCAAGGCAGCAAGGGTTTGTGCGTCCTGTTCTAGTTGGTTTTGTCCGATGCTGGCACCATTGGCTTGCGCCCGGTAAGCCATAATTTCATTCTGGTTGGCTTTTTGTTGGCGGTCACGAAGATTCTGCATGTCGGCCGCTGAACAACCAAAGGTTTGAAAGCAAGGCGAATTGCTGTACGCATTAGCATCTTGGTAATTGCTATTAAAAGCACCCAACCCACCCTTATTGGCAAACGCTTGTAGAAAATCAGTCAAGGGCCGCGAAGCCTGATAACGACTTGTGTCACCCCAAATACTGGACGATGTTAGGCTAGTATTTTTCAGCATCATTTGAAGTTGGTTTGCCACCGTCCCCGCCGTTTTTGCCCCATAAGTCACCGCTTCGGTCATCTGGGCCACTGCCGACGGATCGAAAACAACATCACCTATTCCAAAAAGACAGAAACCTTGCGTACTGAAAAAAAGGCCACTAATTAAAGTGAAAATTAAAATTTTCGCTTTCATGAAACACCTCACTGTTTTGAAAAAGCCCGATAAGGGCGGTCAAAGGTCATGTCCTTGACCGGAACAACATTCAAACGATAACCCGCATGAACTTCAATGGTTGGGGCTATGTTTAAATTCTTTTGCAGAACAGCAATCCCGGCGGAGCCAAGTTGTTGGCCCAAGGCCAACGATAAAGCACCACTGGCTGACGGCTGATAACCGTACCCATTCGAAGAACCACCCAAACCTGCTGCTTGTTGGGAATAGCTGGCTCCGGCACTAATTAACGACATCAGCAAGGCATGACCGAAAATGCGGGCATAATGATTATTCACGTCTCCGGTCTCACCTGCGAGACCGGCCCCGTCAGTCGCGGGCATTTCCCCCATATCAAAAGCTTTCCCGTCAGGTAAGATCAAGCGTTGCCAAGCCACAAAAACCCTTTCTTGACCGGCAACTACTTCGTTTGAATAAGCCCCAAATAAACGCGTCCCTTGAGGGATCAATAAAAAACGGCCCCGGGGTGTGTCATAAACATCTTGAGACACTTGCGCGATGACGGGCCCCGGTAATTGGCTATTGATCCCGGAAATCATCAATGCCGGAATCACCGAACCTGTGCGAAGCACATACTGGGTTTCGGGTTCTTCCGTGCGACTGTCCAAGTGCCAACGGTTGGCCTTGTCTAGGGCAACCGTTGAAGCACTAGGCGTTTTAACCTCGGTGCCACCAGGCAAGACACCCCCAGCTTTTAGGCCACTTACTGTCCCACTGCTCGCACTGGTGATAGCTTGTTCAAACTGTTGCGCCTTAAATTGTTTAATATGATCAAGCTGTTCATCTTTAGGTGTCGGTGATTGCAAGGAACCGAGCGGCAATGGGGGATGATCAAGATCGACAGCAGAAACCGAGGCAACTGGCACGGCTTCGCTCTGACTGTCCTGGGGCAAAGGCGGCGTCGATAAAGCCATCGTGCCATTCGGGTAAGCTTTGGTAATGTTTTCAAGCAGGTCTTTTCCGCCGCCGACTTCCGTTTTATCCTCCTGAATGGCTGTGTTAAGATCGCCACGTTTCAAAATTCCGTAAAGCGCCACCCCGCAAAACATCAACACTACAAACGCAATGATAATGGCTGGTATTTTATTCAGCCGCCGGGTCGCCGAACGGAAACCCCCAGGGGATTGGTTCGGTGACATCAGAGTACTCATAACCGCTGCGTCCACGCGCTAGCCGGGAATAAATGATCATTTTTAAACTTGTAAAGCCGTCCTAGGCTTTCATGCCCATAAAACAATGACAGTCGGTAAATCTGGCCTTCTTGTGGGCCTTCATCGAATTGAGACGAACTACCGCCTATTTTATCGAGCACGTAATGGAATTCATGATCCGCAATAAACACGCGACTATTGGCGGAACTATTCGGCAAAAAATAATAACCCGCTTCATACGCTTCGTCTGTTTCTGGCGATACTTTCATCGCTTGTAAAACAAGATCCCTAAACTTATCTTTTTTTACGGCACTCTTAGCGACCCAATGGGGTGCTTCTGAGGGTATTTTTTTGGATTGCACAATGGAGTTTGGCTTTACCTTACAAACGGGAATAAAGCGTGCACTCCCTCCCCGCCTGCCTTCACTCTCTGGAAACCCTGTTGATACTGTCCGACTCGCCGTGTTCCAGGCCGGGTCTAATCGACAAAGTAGCCCCGCTAAAAAAGCATCCTTCGTAAGAAAGGTTTCCAGCATAAAGTGATGATTTTCAACCGGCCAGACGGCCCGTATGGCAAGATTCGCGTCCCCTGCCAACTGATCCTTATAATCATCCGGAAGTTTGGCAAAGCTGCCATACTGTGCAGCGCATCCGTTCAAGATCGCCGCCATGATCAACATGGTAATTAAAGATTTCATGGGGCCGCCCCTTTGGTAATTACCACTTTGCTTTGAAAATCCCCTGCCCCAGCAATCAAAATCAACTGATCCGGAATCGAATCGACGACATAACGATTGCCTTGAACCCGATAATTGACAATGACCTCTTCCGCTTTTTTGCCCCAAGGCAATATTCCATCTTCGCCACGAATGACAAGAAGCGTTGGGGCTTCGCCTTGATGTAGGTTCTTCGGCATTTCAAGAAAGGTTTTATTGCCATCATTAAACACACGATCCGGGCGAAAGCTGGCGTCGCCGTCAATGGTGTATTCAAAACTAAGATTTTTTAAAAGCAGGCTGCCCGGCGCTTCCGTTTCGGTTTTGTCGAAAAGGCGTGACTCATTTTCTTTTTGAAAACCTTTCCATTTCTTGGCTGTATCATCAGGATATTGAAAACTGACCCTCGGCATATAATCGGTACGATGACTAACCAACCCGATATAATAGGTTCGGCGATTGGTCGTAATAATCATACTAGTCCGAAGTCCCACATCAAGCGGCTTGATGATAATATGTTCAATCTCGCCCTCGCCGGATCCAGACCGGGCGGGTTCAATCCGCCATCTGACCATGTCACCGACGTGGAAATTACTGATAACTTCACCCGACTGAAGTTCAATATCGCACACTTGCAACGGCGCACATACAATACTCGGTTGGGTATCACCGAAGACAAATTGAACCGTACCATCAGTTCCGGCGACAGGTTTGACACCGGATGCACTGGCCGCCCTCCATTTATTGCCGATGCGAAGAGCTTCTTTTTCTTGTCGGGTCAGAATCGGATCAGACCCAGTAAAATATTTTTCCGTTAAATCCTCACCCTCCCATGCCAGTCCTGCGAACGGCAAGAGCAAAAGAATTAAGCAAGTTATTCGTTTCATACAGGTGACCTCATTTTTATGACTGACGAGAATAGGTAAATTCCGTGATGTAAATGCCTAGGGGATTAAGCCTGACGTCATCAGCTTCACGATGTTCTTTTTCCGCCGCTGTCATATAATGAACAGTCAAATTTGTCCGCCATGCCCTGACACTTCTTATATGGCCTTCTAAATCCGATGTGGTTTCTTTCCAGTCAACCAACCACGTTGTCTTTTCAGGATTTTGAGGTAAAGCTGTAATTATTTCCGGGTTCACTGTTTCCTTAGCAACCTGCACCCTTTCCTTCGGGGCGTTAACCGGGTCACTGTAATAATCCACAATCTTTCTCAAGGCCGGGTCTTTCTGCCTTAACATTGCCCACACATGTTTAATGGCATCTTTTTGAATGGTGCCGTCAATTGTTATTCTTCTCCAATTGATGACCCAATCCTCAACATAACGTTGAACCACAGCCGGTTGATCTGCGCCCGCACCATCCCCAACCATCAAAGCAGCAAAGGTATGGCCTAAGTGATCCACTGGAATAAATACGGGTTCATATTTCGACTTTGATCCCATGTAAAAAATGCCGCCGCCCGCTAAACCTGCCAAGATCAAACAAAAAACCCCGAAAAACTGCCAAAATCGTACGGTCGCGACCGAAGCATCTATCAACCCGGCATAATGTTGACGAGCCGATAAATAGGGGTTTTCAACCTTGTCTATTTTATCGTCATTATTCAAGCCGCTCATACATAATCCTCAAGCCTTAAATTCTTTGAACGCAAGTATTCATGAACCCATTGGTCGCCAAATTTTGCAACGCATTGTTTGATTTTTGCCACGCTGTCCTTATCGCTCACACCCACAAAAGCCAATGCTAAAGGTCCTAAAGCTAAGTCAAATAAACGCTGCCCTTCGTCCGAAGTAACGTAATATTGTTTTTTAGGAACTGCGGTGGCTATAATATCAATCTGGCGTTCATTCAAGCCAAACCGTTGATAAAGCACTGCAGCTTCTTCCTCTTTGGCGGATTGGTTCGGCAAGAAAATCTTTGTCGCCGTATCCGAAATTATTACGTCAGCAATATCCGAACGGGTAAAATCAGAAAGGCTCTGTGTTGCCATGATGACGGCACAATTGGCTTTGCGCATAGTTTTTAGCCATTCATGTATTTTTGCTTTAAAGACGGGATGCTGAAGCATGAGCCACGCCTCATCCAACAAAATAACGCTGGGTTGTCCTTTTAGTGATTTTTCAATCCGCCGGAAAAGATAAAGCAATACTGGCAAACAATATCTTTCACCTAGGTTCATTAACTCTTCAATTTCAAAGGTCATAAACCGTCCCATAGCGAGTCCGTCTCTTTTTGCGTCGAGTAAGTGACCCATTGATCCGGCAACAATATATTGTTGCAAAGCTGAGCGAATAGCTTTGTCTTGGATGGTCAGGCAAAAATCCGTTAGCGAGCGAAGCTGCCCACCCTGTTTATGCATGAGAATAAGAGTAGTCGCGATTTCATTACGTTGTTCGGGCGTCGTTTCCAGGCCGTTCAACGTGAGAATACCATCCAGCCATTCCCCCGCGAAAGCCCGATCACCTTGCGATTCCAGAAATTGTAAAGGACAAAAGGCTAGTGTTTCTTCGTCCCCGGCGACAATGTAATGTTGTCCACCAAGGGCTTTCGTTAAAGCGTACAGACTCATGCCTTTATCAAAGGCAAAGACTTGTGCATTTATATATCGAAGAAAAGAAACCGCCAATATTCCTAACAACGTCGATTTACCGGACCCTGGTTTACCAACAATCTTGGTATGACCTAAATCGCCTACATGAAGATTAAGGCGAAAGGGTGTATGCCCGTCAGTGACGGCATGAAGCAGGGCCGGAGCATTCGGTGAATAAAAAGGGCATGGAGCCGTGGCCCGACCTGTCCAAACGCCGGACGTCGGAATAAAGTGCGCCAAATTTATGGATGTTAAAAGTGGACGACGCACATTCTCAACGCCATGACCAGGCAAACTGCCGAGATAAGCCTCTAGTGTATTGATCGTTTCAATCCGTGCTACAAAACCGAGAGCGTTGATTTCTTGTTGAACCCGTGCCGCATTCGTTTCAACAGTCTTTCGGTCACGATCCATCAGCACCACAACTGACGTATAATAGCCCATTCCGACGCAACCGGAATGCACATCACCCATCAACTCAATAACATCCTGTTCCATTTCTTCTGCATGGAGGTCACGATTTCGCGGCGAGGTATTGAACACTTGGTCAAAAACCCCCCTTATCTTTTGTCCCCATTTTTTCCGGTAGCGGTCCAGTTCAAGTTCAGCTTCGTAACTATCCAGTGGAATAAAACGATTGGCGAAGCGATAAGTGACCGGCAATTGGTTGAGTTTCTCCAAAATCCCCGCCTGACTGACGGCTGGAAAACCTTCAAGCGAAACACATTGAATATAATGCTTCCCAATTTGGGGGATCACACCACCTCGAAGTTCTTGACCGCCGATCAGTGCATCTAAATAAAGAGGGCAATCCGGCAAGCGAACCGGTTGTTCGAAGCCTGTGACACAAAATTGAATGTGGCTGAGAAAATCATCAAAAACTGTCGTACTTCCATCTTCATTGATAACCTGGCGTGATTTTAGCCGTGTTAATTTCATAACATGGCCAGTTGTGAGGGCGTTTTCGAGTTCCTTAATCTTCATTTCAAACTCAGCAATCAACTCGTTCGTTTTTCTTTGGGTATTTCCGCCCTCCCCTTCATCGGTATACAGTAAATCGACGAACTTGCGTTCAGCATGAAGCGGCGGCAAATAGGTTGCCGTCAGTACATACTGACTTTCATATAGGGTGCCAACGCATTCAAAATGTCGACGACGTTCTTCATCCATAGCTAACGAAAGTCGATCAGGGAAAAAACTGGCATTCCTTCTTGGATAACCCGGGGCCGAAGTCCTGACACCATCAAATCCCACAATCCAGCCAGAGCCTAGCTTTGAAAGAGCTGCATTGATAATTTCAGCTAAATAATCTTTGTCCCCAACAGTACAGCTCCCATTATCTGGGCCTTGGTATTTAAACATGGCCATAAAAGACCCGTCTTTACCTAAACAAACCCCATCGGCAACCATGGCCGCATATTTAAGAAGATCGCAAACGCCAGGCGCCAGCGTTCGGTAGGCTTTAAGTTTTCGAGGGCGGACGATCATACATGCCACCCTTGACCAAAACCCTTACGCCCAATTTGCCATGATTTGGTATTGGTCCGCCAAGGCGAGGACCGGGCCGGATAAAAGGCTTTATAAGCGATGTGACGAAGATAAACCCTGCTCAACAAAGGATCGGCTTTTGCCATTTTTTGGAGAAAATACAGGCCAATCAGCCACACCAAAATACCCACTGCAACGCTAACCCATGTTTGCACGGAAAAAATAGCGGCGGCACAGAGTAAGCCTGCAATCATAGTCAATTCACGATCACCACCTAAGAAAAGAATGGGGCGAATTACGGACTGATAAACCGGGGCTTTTAGAGTTTCCATAAAGCCACCTCAATTTCGGAATTGTCTATCGTAGCGCCGCTTATCAAACCCATTCCCGAAAGCAAACTTTGTGAACCCACAATAATTGAAATAACCAGTATCAAATAAATAAGGCTACGGAAAAAATGACCTATTTCTCCGCCGCCTAAAATTAAAGTAGTCCCGGCTACCACAATTCCAATCAAAGAAATAGCCCCTGCCCAAGGGCCAGTCAGTGACGCACTTAATTTTTGTAAGAACGTATCCCATGGCATACCGGAGCCACCCCCGAAACCTCCCGCCTGCACCTCAAAAGACAGTATCAAGCCAAATAAAACTACCATTAAAATGAAAAATCGCTTTGGTTTTGAAACCATTTTCACCCCCTTAAAAATCAACTAGTAATACCAACCGCTAAACACCAAATAAGGGTTTTCTCCCCGATCCTCACTGTTTTGTATTATTTCATCTTGCCCCTTATAGCCGATTAAATTTATAGGCCCCGGTTTTGTAACCTTCAACGGCTATGATTTCTTGAACCCGTCGGCCTCGTGGTGTCTTGACGAGTTGGATCACTATATCAACCGCTTGCGCGATAAGAAGATCGGCGGATTGTGGAGGGTTATTATTTAAACTAACGTAAAAAGCAAGTTTAGAAAGCGCTCCCAAAGCATCATCCGCATGGATTGTGCAAAACCCACCTGAATGACCACTATTCCATGCCAATAAAAGATCAAGTGCCGCCCCGTCTCTCACTTCGCCAACGATTATTCTGTCTGGGTGCCCTCTCATTGCTGAACGCACACCATGCCTTATAGAAAAAGATTCTGTAGCGACATAAGAAACTTTATTCTTCGCCGTACATTGAATCTCTGGGGTATCTTCAATCACAAAAATTCGTTCCGAATGATTGTTTTCAACCATTTCATGTAATAACCCATTGCCAAATGTTGTCTTTCCGCTTCCGGTTCCACCTGAAACCAAGATGTTTTTATGATCCCGAATGGCTGTCTTGATAATCTCGCGATGCTCCGGCTTAAGAATACCTTCAAGAACATACTCGTCGAGCGTAAAAATCTTTGAAGCGGGTTTACGAATTGAGAAAATCGGAGCTGTTACAACTGGCGGGATTTGCGCTGATATTCTACTGCCATCAAAGGGCAAAATACCTTCGAACGAAGGATTTAAAGCCGTCAAAACAGTTTGGGAGGCCGCAGCTACGGTACGAAGAAACATTTCGGCTTGTACTCGTGCCATTTGACCGATGATTTCAGGATCACTACTTAGGCATGTTTGCCAAAGATAACCGTCGGCATTCAGGGCAATATCGGTCGTGGTAGGATGAGCAAGCGCCGCAAGAAGCACATCTCCGGCTTCGTGCATGATTTTGAAAGTTAAACGCTGTTGTGTCTCTGATACGGGGTCTTCAGAATTGATGGCTAACTTTAAAATGTGGGCCGGGGTTTTCATGGAAAGCACCTTGTCAGACGCATCCCTGCGAGTTTTGAAAATGGTCACCAGAATTATAAAAATAACTAATTTCTATATTTTGTAATTACATTACAACATAAATTACATTTTGTAAATTATGTTTATAAAAAATAACTTAAAAAAATATGTATATACGTTTTCCTATTTTATCTGACGACCTAGCGTCGCTACATGTCAAACCCGTGAAACTGCGTCATAATTAGAAGCATGAAGAAACGGAATATTAAAAACACGACCCTCAGTTTTCGTATATCGGAAGAACTAAGTAAAAAGCTCCGCATGTTGGCAGAATTGGAAGGAACGACAATGACAGGTTGGCTAGAAAGAGCCATTAACACAGCAGAAAAGGAGAAGAACGATAAAATGCCCAACACATCCCCTAGTAATAATGCTGAACTTCTGGAATATGTAAGGTCGTCAATAGAGTCCATGATCCTTTTAAGGAACGAAGGAAAGCTGTCGAGCTATAGAAATAAGCTTGCGTCTGTCGATTCTTATACTGTAAGAGAGAATTACCCTCGTCAATTCGAAAGCGAATCACCGCCTATCTCAAAAGAATCTTTGGACGAAGGATATTTACGACTGCGTAACGAACAAGACGTAGCCGAAATATTGAAGAAGATTGATGAAATGGAAACCGCTGGCGGTTTTGTTAATCTCGATGTAGAACTAGGTGATATTGAGTTATGGCGAGACCGTCAAAATAAAAACGAAAAACCGATTGATTTCTTGAGACGAGTCCATGGTAAAAGGATTGATGCCGGTCTTTTTTTTCAAAGTGACTTGGTAGGCCAACGGAAAACACACACAAATCAAAACCCGCGTAAAGGTATTGATCCAACTTTGTATTACAAGCTCATTGAACAGTGCCGTAATGAAAAATTAAAATTATCAAGTGTTCTTCCGAACTACTCAACTAAGAGTGAAAACCATATCCATACTTTGTTACACCGAAGGTTACGTCGTCGTAACGTTGAGCCGCTAGGCGAATAAGTTCAGGGTCAAGTTTGTCAACCGGATCTCCGGTTGGCTAACTTGACATAACCTGCCCTTCTTTTTGACTTTATTAAAATAAGATGACATTTTATATTTTCAGAATCCGCTTAGAAAACATAAAATTCATTGAAAAATGGTTCATACTAAAGATTTAAAAAGAAATATATAGAGGAGACATAAAAACTCTATAAAACTAAATATATATCAAAGGGATTTGGTTAATATCGGCTTTTGTTGGGTGCCTACAGTAAGATTTGCCTAGTCTTGCGCCTACAATGCGCACAAAATTCTATTGACCATTGACAGCTAACAACCTCGGACTGAATCTTGTGTGATGTTTGATAAAAATATGGCAATTTTTGCAGCGGCCATGTGACAATGTCACAACAATAAAACAAAGGTTGACTTATGGAGGGTTAAAAAGACCGTTTGCGCTTTTCTGTATCAACCATTGCTTAAAGATGATCAAAAAAATGGATGATTTTAGCTTCTTTTTGGCGTACTCACTTCTCACAAGTCCGTTAGTACTTTCCAAAAACTCATTTATTAAGTCTGTCTTTAAAGTATCTGGCAATTCCTCGAATTTGGAATACGCCTGAGCTTTTTCTTCGCCTGAAATAACTAGTGTATTAATTAACTGGTCGTCGTCATTATTCTTCATAGCCTTTTCGGTTAATCCTTTTGGAACAATAGCTCTTATTCTCGTTCGTTGCTTTTTTGATAAATCATGTGTACTTGGATGACTCCAATTATTGGCGAGAGATGTGTGCAACCATGCAGCGGGAAACTTAACAGTGCCCTTTTTAAAGGCAATTTCAAGCCCATCAATATGACGACTTATATACTCATAGTTTTGATACTTTTCCAAAATGGAATTTGCAATATCTGGTTTTATTCCAAAACTTATCACTCTGTCATATAGAATTGACCCCCCTGCCCTATCTTTATTTTCTTCTGGAAAAATATCTGTATCCGTAGAATTATTTACATGTTTTGTAATTGTAAATTCAATTTCCCTGACAGTACGTCCAAATTTATACTCCTGCAATTGGACCTGTAAATCTGTTAAAGTATTAATCTCTTCTAAAGCAGGTTTAATGAAATCACGCTTAAAGAACTTATATTCCGGTTTATACTCATGTGACCCAACTATTCTTGGAATCCACCATTCGAGTAAGTGCTTCCCTGTTCTCCCTGGGCCACCTGTTTTATTATTAGTTAAGTATCTAGCACATATCTCATAAAGAGCCAATGACGCTCCTGACCTTGTGAGCTTAGTCATCATCTCCAGATTAATGCGCGTAAAAAACATCGAAGGATCAAGTAACCTATCTTGAATTATGCTGTTTAGTTTCCATGCTACAATTGTGGGATGCCCCTTTCTGGCTATAAATCTTGGTTCATCTATTAAACCAAGCACCCTAGTCTCATCAACAGTCTCATCGATATAGCGCCACTCAAAATCTAATCTTCTTATATCTTTAAATATTTTTTTTACGGTTCTAAAATCAGATGACAAATTGCACAAGTGTAATAGATCATTCAAGACTGCAACATATTCCTCTTGCTTACCCATTTGTTGAGAAAGCAATATCACACCGTTATAAAGTAATCGCATCGTCCCTGAAACGCGTTGCTCTGAAGTCGGCATGATATGAATTAATTCGTTCGGTTTATGAATAATCTTTGTTTTTGCCATAAAATCTAACTTAGGTAAGGTATATGAATTATAGCTTACCTTTAATCTCTCATCTAATGGTTTTTAATTCACTTAGTAACGTAATTTTGGTCACCTATTAAACAAAGGTAGCGCATATGTAACTACCAAGACACGTAATTTTACTCACCTTAATCATCCAAAGTGATTGATACAAAAGAATTTATTTAAACGCTAAACTAATCAAATAGTTATATCAAACTAAACAACGCTTCATAACAGGTATAAACCCTTTATTGAGATTCAATCGTCTAATTTAATATACTTAATCATCATATAAGAACCGATTAAAGGTGAGTAAAATTACGTTATATTCAGTTATTTATATTTTTCTCTTGTTATAATGCATATTATGACTTTAAATATTAAAACTTACTTTATATAGGAATCAATATGGTTCGCCCTAAAAAAGACTTTTCAACTAAAAACGTTCAAGAACCAAATAGTATTGCTAAATCAGTTCTTGCACCTCGCCCTAAACTGTCAATCACTCAAGTAACTAATATTGCATCTGATGCGAGAGCAGTTCTTGAAGCAGTTAGACAAGTTATGCTTGAGCCCTTTCCTAGAAAACTCCCACCAGACTTTACAACTATTCAAGTAGCTGATTTATGCGAAATGACTAAATCTGAATTTAGATCTGCAGAAATTTCTATTGAAAGTACACGAGGCATTGTTAAACAAGGAGATAATTACAAATCATATACTCTTGAAGAGACTATTGAGTTAATTCGTCTTATAGGTAAACTGCCTCCAATACCCAACAAAAAACAAGGTAAAGTTATTGCCATTGCAAGTTACAAAGGTGGCGTAGGTAAAACAACGATTTCAATTTCACTTGCCCAAGCTCTAACATTAAGAGGTTTAAAAGTCCTTTTCATCGATTTAGATCCACAAGGAAGCGCTACAACTCTTTTTGGTATTAGTCCTGAAATTGAAGTTCAATACCAAGAAACTATCATGCCATTTATTTATCAAGATGAACCTGATCTACAATATGCAGTAAAAAAAACATATTGGCATAATCTAGATTTGATTGCTGCATCTTCTGAAGTTTTAGGGGCAGAATATGTTTTACCTTCGAATGTAAGTAAAGACGGATATGTATTCTGGGATCAATTAAACCAAGGCATCAAACCTCTAAGGGATATTTATGATGTTATTGTTCTAGACACGTCTCCCTCACTTGGATATTTAACACAAAACGCTTTAGCAATGGCTGATGGTATTTTGACCCCCTGCCCCCTTGAGGCATTAGATTTTGCTTCTCTTACTCAGTTCTATGGAGTCTTCACAGAAATATCTTCTTTGTTACCTGGATATTTCGAACAAAAGAAATTTGATTTTATTGGTGTCGTAATTAATAAAGCCAAACTCGAAAAAGACGACTTTACTACAGGCAACATTATTAAAAGCTGGATTAAAAATAGCTTTAAAGAATATTTATGGGATGTAATTATTCCTGATTCTAAAATACCTAAAGACACAACTAGTCAATTAAAAACGATCTATGATTTATCATATGATGAGACTAAAACTACTGCATATAAAAGATTCAGAGATCCTATGGACAAGCTTGCAGATCAAGTTCTCTTGGAGCTTCATGAGGCGTGGAGAAGAACATAAACTTTCTGTGAATTAAGAGTCTTAATCATTTTAATTACAATAACTTAGTATATTTTCTATGAAAAAAAATGAAAGATTAATGAGGACTATCGGTATTAGTCCACAACAAACGGATAACTCCACACCTGTTGTTCCAAAATCAGGGCCTGGCGTACTAATGAGCCAACAAAGGACCGCTGTAGAACTTGAGAAAGCTAACGCAGAAATTGAGCAGCTTAAAAATAAACTCCTACCAATCGATCAATTAGTAGGAGTCGATGAAAGAATGCGCAAACTTAAACCAGCTGAATTTGAAGATCTAAAAGCAAATCTAGCCAGCAATTCATTAGTTCATCCAATAATAGTGAGGAAGATAGAAAACGAACGATATGAAATAGTTGCCGGGCATAATAGAGTGGAGGCCTATAGGCAGCTTGGTAAGAGTCATATAGAGGCTGATATAAAAGAAATCCCAGATGAAGCCGTATTTGAAGCAGCTTTCTATTCAAACTTTTTTACATCAGATCTAACTGATTTTGAAAAATATGAAGGATTTAAAATTATTCAAAGTAAGACAAATGAAACGCAAAAATGTATAGCTGAAAGGGCAGGGGTTACACCTGCTCAAATATCATACTTATTCTCATTTGATAAATTACCCAATCAAGCTATTGAGTTAATCAAAAGACGGCCATATTGTCTAGGAGCCACCCAAGCCTCAAAAATTGCAAAAGGTGACGAAGAAAAAATAATTCAGGGCCTAAAAATGCTTTTAGCAGGAGAACTGAGCACTGAAGCTCAGCTTGTTTCATTTGTTCTTAAAAAGGAGGGTTATAAAAACAAAGTAGAATCGACAATCATTAAAACAGGGATGAAAATCTTTGCAGAGGTAACTAGTAGAAATGATATTATTGCAGTTAAGCTAAAAGATGCAACACAAGTTGAAAACATAAGGAAGCAAATAGAAAAGCTGCTTTCAGATGTTGTAGATCGATAAAATTAAGAGTCTTAATTGACTATTTATCAGTTAGTTATAGATTTGAACCAAGTATCAGCACATTTGTATGTAATAAATTTCTTGGTAGGGCAGGGAGGTTAACAATCTATCTCATCAAAGTCGCCGTACATGAGGCAACCAAAAGTTTTGATATCCCAATCGAGAACAGGAAACCCTCCTAAAAAACAAGCCTATTTAGTTCTCTTATTTTGTTTAGCGTCCATCATGCGTATTTTTTCATGTTGGTCATTGAGTGCTTTTTGTAAGTAAGCGTTCTGTAAAGTCACTTCCGCCAACTTTAAT
>Ga0302321_100002674_pt1 | contig 15314 bp, 11 predicted proteins | sample Fen_T0_1_FD_202505 | JGI IMG/M metagenome (GOLD analysis project Ga0302321, IMG submission 202505) | Peat permafrost microbial communities from Stordalen Mire near Abisko, Sweden - Fen_T0_1 | ecosystem: Environmental > Terrestrial > Soil > Wetlands > Permafrost | place: Sweden: Abisko...
CAGCCGCGCATGTCGGTCTGGCTGTCGGCGAGCGGGCCGATGACGGCGATCGTTTTGGTGTCAGCGGAGAGCGGCAGGAGGTTTCTTTCGTTTTTCAGGAGAACCATGCTCTCGGTAGCGAGCTCGCGGGCGACGTTGAGATTTTGTTCGGTGAGCTGGACGCTGGGTTGTTTTGTATCCGTGTACGGGTTGGTGAAAAGGCCGAGACGGAATTTCACGCGCAGGATATGGCGCACGGCGTTGTCGAGCGTGGCGGTTGAAGTCGCGCCGTCCTTGACGAGGGCTTCGCCGTAAGTGCGGTAAGTGGTAGAAACCATTTCCATGTCGACGCCGGCGTTGATGCCGAGGCGGGCAGCGTCGCGTTTATCGGCGGCGAAACCGTGTGGGATGAGTTCCATGACGGATTCCCAGTCGCTGACGACGAAGCCGTCGAAGGCCCATTCGTCGCGGAGGATTTTGCGGAGGGTGAAGGCGTTGCCAGAGGTGGGAACGCCGTTGAGGTCGTTGAAGGCGCTCATGAACGTCTGCACACCGGCGTCGCGTGCGGCCTTGAAGGACGGCAGGTACATGTTGCGTAGTTCGGGTTCGGGGATGAGCGTGGTGTTGTAATCGCGTCCGCCTTCGGTCGCGCCGTAGCCGACGTAGTGTTTGGCGCAGGCGGCGATGCTTTGGGGGTCGGAAAGGGTTTGGCCTTGAAAGCCGCGCACCATGGCGGCGCCGAGGCGCGAGGTGAGCACGGGATCTTCGCCGAGGGTTTCAGCGATGCGGCCCCAGCGTGGATCGTGCGTCAGATCGAGCATCGGCGCGAAGGTCCAGCGAATGCCCTCGGCGGAGGACTCGACGGCGGCGACGCGGGCGGCGGCTTCGATGAGTTGAGGATTCCAGCTGCAGGATTGCGCGAGGGGAATTGGGAAAAGCGTGCGGTATCCGTGGATCACATCGATGCCGAAGATCAGCGGAATCTTCAGGCGGGATTCTTCGACGGCGACCTTTTGGAGCTTGTTGACGGTTGCTGGAGAGTCGGGATTGAGGAAGGAGCCGACCTGACCATTGCGCACGGCGTTGGCCGAGTCGGTGGGGTTCGTCTTCGATTTGGTGTTGTAATGCTGCAGGCTCATCTGACCGAGCTTCTCGGCAAGGGTCATCTGCGAGACGAGTTTCTCGATGGCGGTTTCGATTTCGGCATCGGTCATCGGCGCGGCGGCGAAGGCACTGACGGCGAAAACCAGACCGACAACAGGCAATAAAAAGCGGCGAAAGCTCATGGTGGTAAACAAGGGTTGGCCAAGACGATTGGCAAAGAAACGGCCTTGATCAACCTAACGGCACGCTTACGGACGTTTTTAAAGCAGAATCCGGCATTGACCGCTGGCGCAGGCGTTCCGTAGCTTGACCGATTCCTACACGCAAAACTGTCCGAATTTTTCCAACGTGAACATCGAAATCAAAGATCTGTCCGAAACCCGCAAGAGCCTCGTCGTGACCCTCGATCAGAGCGAAGTCGCCGCTGAGCACCAGGCCACCGTGGCCGAATTCTCCAAGATGGCCAAGCTGCCCGGCTTCCGCCCCGGCAAGGTCCCGGCCGCGATGATCCTGAAGCATTACGGGAAAGAAATCACCGAGGAGTTTAAGCAGAAGGTCATCAGCAAGGCCTACCGCAACGGTCTGGAAGAGTCTAAACTCGAAGTTCTGTCGCTCACCGATGTTCAGCCCGGCGAGATCGATGTGACCAAAGCCGCCGTCGTGACGCTCACGCTCGACGTTCGCCCCACGTTCACCGTTCCTGACTACGTTGGCCTGCCGACTGAAATCGTCTCCGTTGAAGCCACCGATGCCGAAGTCGATCAGGTCGTTGAAGGCATGCGTGCCGAACGCGCCGATTTTAAGGTCGCCGATCGCGCCGCTGCCAAGGGCGATTACGTCAAGCTCGCCTACGAAGGCACCGTCGATGGCAAATCGATTCTCGAAATCGCTCCCGACAAACAAATCTACAGCAAAGTCCCGCAGACGTGGGAAGAAGTCGAAGGCGAACAGGAAGGCCTGATCCCCGGTCTCGGTAAACAACTCGCTGGCCTAAAAGCCGGTGATAAGAAGACCGTCTCAATCACTTTCGCCGCTGACTTCGCCGCCGTGCCCGCGCTCGCAGGCAAGACCGCCGAGTACGCCGTCGACGTTCAAGAGATCCGCGAACGCATCCTTCCTCCGATGGACGCCGAGTTTTTCAAGGCTCAGCAAGTCGAAAACATCGAAGGCCTGAAGGCGAAAATCACCAACGGCCTCAAGGCCCGCAAAGAGCAAACCAACCGCCAGGCTCAGCGCCAGCAGGTCGCCGAAGCGCTCGCCGCCAAGGTCGAATTCTCCGTTCCTGAGAGCATGGTTGATGGCGAGACGCAGAACGTCCTCCGCAACTTCATCGAGGAAAACATGCGCCGCGGTATTCCTCAGGAACAGTTCGAGAAGGACAAAAAGAACCTCTTCGAAAGCGCTAAGAAAGCCGCTTCCGGCCGCGTCAAGACCCAGCTCATCCTGGCCAAGATCGCCGAGCAGGAAAAGATCAGCGTCACCGAAAAGGACATCGACGCTTACATCTACCGCGAAGCGATGATGAACAACGCCCGCCCCGACAAGCTCGTGAAGGATTTGTCGAAGGACCGCGAGCGCCTCCGCTCGGTGCAGCAGGCGATCATTTTCGACAAGACCCTTGATTTACTCGTCTCCAAGGCTACGGTTAAAACCATCTAACCGCAGTTCTGAAACACGCGTAACCAAAGGTTTTTGTGAGCTATTATCTGCCGACTGTCTGGGAAAACAATGGCCGTGAATCACGGCAATGGGATGTCTACAGCCGCCTGCTGAAAGACCGCATCGTTTTTATCGGTTCACCGATCGATGACGTGATCACCAACAACGTCATCGCCCAGTTGTTGTTCCTCCAGATGGAAGATCCGAAGAAGGACATCCATCTCTACATCAACTCTCCGGGTGGCGTCGTCACGGGCGGCATGGCGATCTACGACACGATCAACTTCCTCCAATGCGACGTGGTCACGTATTGCATCGGCATGGCTGCCAGCATGGCGACCGTGATCCTTGCCGCCGGCACGAAGGGCAAACGTTTCGCTCTCCCTAACAGCCGCGTGATGATTCACCAGCCTTCTGGTGGCGCCGGCGGTCAGACCGCTGACATCGCTATCGCCGCGCGCGAAATCCTGCGTTGGCGCAAAGTGCTCAACGAGACCATCGCCAAGCACACGGGCAAAGCGGCCGACCAGATCGAAAAAGATTCTGACCGCGACTACTACATGACTGCCCACGAAGCCAAAGCCTATGGCATCGTCGACCACGTCGTGGAATCGACCCGCGATGTGACGACAATTGTGGCGCCGACTGCGGCTGCTTAAGGTTTTCCCGACGCTCCCGCCTGATACACAGGCGGTTGAGTGGTCTGGCTTATATTTTCCTGCGCCGACTGAACCTCGGCGGCAGATGTGTCGATTAACCGGGGATTAAACTCTCCCCTCGACACCCGTCCGTTTCCGAACTCACTGTTTCTATATGGCCAAATCGTCACGCATGACGCTCTGCTCCTTCTGCGGAAAGTCGCAGTCGGAAGTTAAGAAAATAATCGCCGGCCCTGGCGTTTATATCTGCGACTCGTGCGTCAACGTCTGCAAGACGATCATCGACCGTGAGGTGAAACAAACCACGCCAGAAGCCCGTCCGGCCCTGCGCTTGGTCAAGCCCTCCGAGATCAAGCGGATGCTCGACGATTTCGTGATCGGCCAGGATCACGCCAAAAAAGTTCTCTCGGTCGCCGTCTATAACCACTACACACGCCTCACGTTTGATTCGGCCCAGACGAACAAAGACTCGCTCGCCATGGCGCCCGAGTTCAACGACGTCGAAGTCGAGAAGAGTAACATCCTGCTCGTCGGTCCCACCGGCTCGGGCAAGACGTTGCTCGCCCGCACGCTCGCCCGCATTCTCGAAGTTCCCTTTGCCATTTCCGACGCCACCACGCTCACCGAAGCCGGCTATGTCGGTGAAGACGTTGAAAACGTCGTCCTGCGCCTTCTGCAAGCCGCCAACTACGACGTGAAGAAAGCCGAATGCGGTATCATTTACATCGACGAAATCGACAAGATCGGCCGCAAGACCGAGAACGTTTCCATCACGCGCGACGTCTCCGGCGAAGGCGTGCAACAAGCACTCCTCAAGATTCTCGAAGGCACGGTCTGCAATGTTCCGCCCCAGGGCGGCCGCAAGCACCCGAACCAAGAGTACGTGCAAATCAACACGAGTAACATTCTCTTCATCTGTGGCGGCGCGTACGTCGGTCTCGACCAGATCGTGCAACGCCGCCTGGGCCAGCGCAGCGTGGGTTATTCGGCTATCACGTCACAAAAAGAAACGTCGTTGCACCCCGACGAGATGATGAAGGCGCTGGCGCCGGAGGATCTCATCCGGTTCGGCATGATTCCGGAGTTCATTGGCCGCTTGCCCGTGGTTTCGGTGCTCGACCAGCTTAAGATCGCGGATCTCGAAAAGATTTTACTGAAGACGAAGAACGCGATGGTGAAACAGTACTCGAAACTGTTCGCGATGGACGGTGTTCGCCTGCGCTTCACGCCCGATGCGGTCAAAGCAATTGCCGCGAAAGCGATCGAGCTGAAGACGGGGGCACGCGCCCTGCGTTCGATCATGGAGAACCTTATGCTAGAGGTTATGTACGAGTTGCCGCAGCGCGACGACGTGACCGAAGTGGTGATCGACGCTTCCGTGGTAGCCGGCAAACGCCGCCCCACGCTGAAGAAGACAGCCAAGACCGAAAGCGACCAAGACGCCGCCTGAGGAGGGTGGGGTGGGTCGAAATTGAGTCGCACGCCGCGTGCGACGGGGCTGTCGATTTGGAGACGGGCGCGATGGGGCCTAAATCTCGATCCGCGGGACCAGTGACATCCGGCTACAACGGAGGCGGCGGCATGACGGGAGCCGTTGGTTTGTTCTCACACCTTCGCACCTTCCTTAGACACTGAATTATCTGACGGTGACAGCGCCGCAACGCCGTCTGACAACGTTCCAACTGGCACGTACACGGTCGCAATACACGCTGACCGCTTAGCAATAGAGTCTGACGAACTAAAAACAAACGCTAACATCGCATCATCTTCGTCTCACCTCGAAGCATCTTCCTCTAACAAACCATTTTCTTCCTCTAACAATTCATCTTCTTCGTCTAACACCGAAATTTCTTCGTCTCGCATCGAAATTCTTTGGTCTTCAATTGGAATTCTTTCGTCTCGCAACGAAATTTCTTCGTCTCACACCACTGCAATTGAGACAGGTGACACCGGAATTGACTCATACCGCCAAGCAATTGCCACCTACGGCGCAGCAATGACCACCTCCTGCCCAGAAATAGACACGTACGGACTCTCAACACCCACCTACGATCAAGCAACTCGCACGTGGGGACTCTCAACAAGCACATGGAGACAATAAACATATACCTACGACGGATAAACACGCACCTACGGACGATAAACACACACCTACGGAACATCAATTGGCACGTGCAACTGTGCAATTGCGACGTGAAGCAAGCACTTACGCATTCACGCAAAATCAGTCTCAATAAGTCGCGGTGAGGAGCTGCCTTCGCCTATGACGAAGGGCAGTGATCCAAGTGATGTCAACCGTGCTGATTGATACCGCCAAGGCGCGCTTAGGCGTGCAGGTGTGCTGATTCCAAGTGGATCCCTCGCGCGGCGCTCGGGATGACAGGTAGGGGCGGGGGGCGTGTATCTGATTTTTTCGATCCGGCGCGGACGCGAGGTCCGGCCCTACGAAGAGGATCGGGTGTTTAAACACCTGACTGGACAAAGGGGCGGTTATGACTACGGTTCGGCTCCTTTCATTCATGTCCGCTCTCCGCGCCATCATTATTTCGTCGATTAGCAGCTCGATTATTTCGGGCTGCGGGCCCGGGCATGGAATTGGCGCATAAACTCACTCACAGCCAAATTTCCTAGACCCCGGGCCTTCACCAGCCCGGGGTTTTTTGTTCTCCACTCTTTAGCTTTCCCTCTCAACCTTCCTTTCACGTCCGCCTTTTTTCCCCGCCCATGAATCCTCATCACGTTCTTGTTTACGACACCACCCTCCGCGACGGCACCCAGGGTGAAGGTATCAGCTTTTCGGTTACAGATAAACTTCTCATCGCCGAGAAGCTCGATCAGTTCGGCGTCGACTACATCGAGGGCGGTTATCCGGGCTCCAATCCGCGCGATATCACGTTTTTCCAAGAGGTCAAAAACCTCCATTTCAAACACGCGAAGCTCGCGGCCTTCGGTTCCACGCGTCGCGCCGGCGGCAAGGCGTCCGAAGATCCGCAGCTGCGCACACTTCTCGATAGCAGCGTGCCCGTGCTCACGCTTGTCGGCAAAACGTGGACGTTGCATGTAACAGAGATCTTGCGCACGACGCTCGAAGAGAATTTGGCGATGATCGAGGATTCGGCGGCGTTTCTCGTCGCGAACGGTCGCGAGGTGATCCACGACGCGGAGCATTTCTTCGATGGTTATAAAAACAATCCTGACTACGCGATGCGCACGCTGGCGGCGGCGATCAAGGGCGGCGCGAGCAACCTGACGCTGTGCGATACGAACGGCGGCACGATGGTCGATGAGTTCAAGGACATCGTCGCGCGGGTGGTGAAGGAATTCGGCGCTGAAAAAGTCGGCGTGCATTGTCACAACGACAGCGGCCTCGGCGTGGCGCTGTCGCTTGCGGGCATCACGGCGGGCGCGTTACTCGTGCAAGGCACGGTGAATGGTTATGGCGAACGCACGGGTAACGCCAATCTGATCACGATCCTGCCGAATCTGTTCTTGAAGATGGGCCGCACGGCGAAGTGTGCGGGCAATCTGCATCAGTTGCGCGACCTGTCGTTGTACTTTGATGAACTGGCGAATCTGCGGCCAGATACAAAGGCGGCGTTTGTCGGCGCGTCGTCGTTTGCGCACAAGGGCGGACTGCACGCGAATGCGGCGTTGAAGGTGAAGAGCAGCTACGAACACATCGATCCGGCGTTAGTTGGTAATCGCACGCGCGTGTTGGTGTCGGATCTCGCGGGCCGCAGCAGCATCGCGATGAAGGCGAAAGAACTTGGTTTCGAACTCGATGAAAAGTCGCCCGCGATGAAAGGGCTGATCGACGAGTTGAAGGAACTGGAGTTTCGCGGTTACGAATTCGAAGCGGCGGATGCGTCGTTGAAATTGTTGCTGGCGAAATGGGTCGGTCAGAAGAAATCTTCGTTCGAACTGGAGTCATATCGCGTGATCGTCGAACGACGTGGTGACGCCGGTCTGGTGGCCGAGGCCACAGTGAAGTTGAAGATCAACGGTGAGTCGGTGCACACGGTTTCGGAGTGCACGGGTCCGGTTGGCGCGCTGGACAAGGCGCTGCGACTGGCGTTGGAACGCGTTTACCCGCAGCTGAAGACGACGCGGTTAACGGATTACAAAGTGCGCATCCTCGACAGCAAGCAGAGCACGAATGCTCGGACGCGTGTGTTAATCGAAACCACGGATGGGCATTCCATCTGGGGAACAGTTGGCGTGAGCGACAACATCATCGACGCCAGCTGGGAAGCGCTGCGCGACGCGGTTGAGTACAAGTTGATGCAGGGGTAGGGGATTGGTTATTGGTAACGGGTTACCGCTCATTGCTTATGGGTTATGGGTGCGCCGTTCCGAAGACCCGGCGCGCCCAGCGGTCACGCCCTGCCGAACAATGTTTTGATGCTTCTGGAAAACTCTACGAACACTGCGAAAGCTTGGGGTTGGTTCGGTTTCATGGCCGCTGGTGGAGTATGAAATACTTTCAGCGGATTTGGATCACCGTTGGCATGGATCAAGCAATAGAAAGGGTATGAACCTCCAATAATATAGCTCCGCCAGGTGAGGCTGTCAGGGGCCTCCTTGGCGGGGCTGAGGTTGGTTCGAAATGCGGTGTGCTTCGGGAACGATGTCGTTCGTGATGACGAATGAAGTGAAGGATCACGGGGAGTCTTGAGGTGTTTGGTCTAACCAAGGGTCATTCACTGTGCATACAGTTCCGTCAATTGTAGGAGCCTGCTTGCAGGCGATTCGATTAAGGATCGCCTGCAAGCAGGCTCCTACAGCTCCAGTCACCGGCGTGACTGCGGTGAGGTCGCTTGAACCCTCGCTTGCGGAAGGAACACGGGGCGGTCAAAGGTAGGTTGTGCTTCGTCGCGTCGGATATCTTTTGGTTGGTCTGCTTCTCGTGGTGAGCCGCGGGCTGGCGGCCGGGGCGTATCCGTCGATCGAAGGCGTGGTGACGGGCGAACTGAAACTTTTTGCACAAAATCCCGGTTTCACGCTGCCGTGGAAATGCACTTTTAACCCTGCCACTGACGGCGGGCAGGCATTCACTTTTGCAATTGATGGAGCGGGCGCGCAGCTGCGGGCGACCGGACAGATGGACTTGGTGACAGGTGAAGGTTTGTGGAAAATCGAAGAGGCTCAGATCGATGCGGCGGCGTGGTTCGCGGTTTTCGCAACGCGGTTATCACCGGCGTTGGCGGGCGTGGTGGCGGAAGGCACCTTGAGCGTGACCGGGGCCGGAACAGTTCGCCAGGGCCAGGCGGTCGGGAAGATCAAGATCGTGTGGCGCGACGGGGCGCTGCGTCAGGCGGAGCAGGGCCTGGCGCTGGAAGGCATCTCGTTTCAAGGCGAATTTGAAATCGACAGTGCGACGTTGCGGCTGGTTAGCGTGAGTCCGTTTGAACTGAAAGTGGGTACGGTAACGACGGCGCGTTTTGGCGCACGAAATGCCTTGGTGAATGGGTTGTTGAATGAAAGCTGGGTTTTGGCGGTGGTGGGAGCGCAGGTGGAAATCGCCGGTGGTCAGGTGACGGTCGATCCTTGTGAGGTGCCGTTGAGCCCGCCGGTGGTGGATGCGAATTTACGGATCAGCCGGGTGGGTTTGCAGGATATCGTTTTGCTGGTGCCGACGGCGGGGCTCGCGGATGCGCGCGGTAGGATCGATGGCGTGGTTCGGGTAAAATGGAACGAGACGCTGGGTGTTCAGCTGGGCGTGGGGAGTCTGACGGTGCGCGGTGACGAACCAGCGATTGTACGCATGACGCCCTCGCCAGGACTTTTGACTGGGCGTCTGCCGGAGTATTTTGATTTGTTGCCGACCTGGGCGGGCCCGCTGGCGCGTTGGACGCGTCAGGTGAATCCGGCCTTCGGAAACATGAAGAGCATCGAACTCGGTGACGCCGATTTGCAGGTGAAAACGCTCGAGGTGCAACTCACGCCTGACGGTGACGAACGAGGGCGCTCGGCGGTGGTGCGACTCGTGGCACAACCGGCGCAACCGGGCAGCGCGGTCAAGGAAGTGTCCTTCGACGTGAATGTGGCGGGCCCGCTGAATGCGGTGTTGAAGCTGGGAATTGATCGGGGGTTCACCCTTGGCGTTCATTGAGTAATCGCTGTTGCCAGTGGCGCTTTTTCGGGAAAACATCTGCTCATGCGCCGCCTTCTTTTTCTCCTCGGATGCACTCTGCTTTTAAGTGGTTGTATCACGGTCAAGCTTCAGCCGGTCGAGGCCCACATCACGGTCGATGTGAACGTGAAGGTCGACAAGGCGCTCGACGATATCTTTGGCGATCTCGACAAGAAATCGGCCACGCTCACGGCCACTCCCGCCATCCCGGCTAAACCTTGAGCTTCATTTTATTTTATCCCATGAAAACGAATTTTCTTCGCATTGTGTTTTTTGCTGCGGCGCTTTGTCTCGTTTCAGCGGTTCGCGCTGAGGAGGTTGGCGCGGTCAAAGCGCGGGTAGAGCAACGCATGCCGCAGGTGGACGCCTTGAAGGCGAAAGGGGCGGTTGGTGAAAATAACCGTGGATTTTTAGAAGTACGTGGCGGTTCGGCTGACGCGGGCCCGGTGGTCGCGGCGGAGAACAAAGACCGTGAAGCTCTGTACACCGCAGTGGCGCAAAGGACTGGTTCTTCAGTGGTAAATGTGGGCAAAAAGCGCGCGGCCAGCTTAGCCCAGAATAGCGTCTCCGGTGTATGGGTGCAGGACGAGGCGGGTAATTGGAAGAAGAAGTAGTTATTTCCTGCGGGTTCTTGGTTAGCGGCAAAACAACACTTCGTTGAAAATCAAACCCAGTTTAATCACGCTGCTGGTTTTGTTCATGCCTGGTGTCATTTGCGCGACGGATGATTTTGATGGGCACGATTTCAGCGAAATCGAGGTAATAACCAACACCCACACCCACGCATATAATGTCGGTTGGGTGAAGGAAACGTGGAAGGATGACTGGGTGTCGGAGCGATTTGGCTTGGGGGTGCTCGGGATTCAGAAGGCCAAAGGCGTTTATGGAGCAGCGGCGGGGAGCCTTCGTTTCAACGTACCTTATTACGTTTCGCCGTTTGTCGGTTTTGGCGCAATGATTGGTGTCGGTTGGGATCGTGGCTCAGAGGCGCGCTATAATCACGACCACACTCAATCGACGGATCCCTACAGCAACGGCAACAACAACCAATCTCGCGGACTCTACGGATATATTCTGGCGTGTTATCCGGAGGCAGGCTTGCGGATCTGGCTGGGACGCCAGGCGTCGATTTCAGGGAGTGTACGGTATCTGGTGACCAGCGACGGACGCTCGACCGATACGCTTTTGTACGGGGGAAGCTTGAATTTGAGATTCTAAACGGCGCTACATCAGCATTCCGGCCACGCACGCGGTGAGGAAGCATGCGATGCTACCGCCGAGGAGTGCGCGCCAGCCGAGTCGGGCCAGGTTCTCGCGCTGGCCCGGTGCGAGTGCGCTAATGCCGCCAACCTGGATGCCGATGGAAACGATGTTGGAGAAGCCGCTCAGCGCGTACGTGAGCACGAGGATAGCGCGCGGATCGTGGAGCACGCCGGTTTCTTTGAGCTTGGCCATCGAGCTGTAGGCAACGAATTCGTTGAGCACGGTCTTTTCGCCGAGGAGCTGGCCGGCGATGAAGAGCTGTCCGGAGTCGACTCCGATTAACCAGGCGAAAGGTGTGCCGATCAGGCCGAGGATAAACTGGAGGTTGAACACCGGATACTGGCCGCCGCTGATTGAGGCAGCCCAGGCGTTGAGGCCGAACCAGTCGCCAAGTGTGTGAGAAATGGCGCCGTTGCACAGGGCGATCAGGCCGGTGAAGGCGATGAGCATCGCGCCGACGTTGAGCGCGAGTTTGAGGCCGTCGGTCGTGCCGACGCAGATGGCGTCGATCAGGTTGGTGCCGATCTGTTCCTTAGAGACATAGAGGTTGCGGTCGATTTCCTCGGTCTGCGGGTAGAGGAGTTTCGCGACGACGATCGCGGCGGGAGCCGAGATGATCGACTGGATCAACATGTGCAGCGCAAAGAACTTTCTCGATTCCTCGGAGGCGCCGCCGAGCAGCCCGATATAACCAGCCAGTACGCCACCAGCGGTGTTGGCCATGCCGCCGATCATCACGCAGAGTACTTCGGACTTCGTCATGCGCTCGAGGTAGGGTTTTACCATCAGCGGTGCCTCGGTCTGGCCGACGAAGATGTTTGCCGCGGTCGAAAGGCTTTCTGTGCCGGAGAGTTTCATCGTCTTTGACAGCACCCACGCGATGCCGTGCACGACGCGTTGGAGAATGCCGAGGTAATACAGCGCCGAGGTGAGCGCAGAGAAAAAGATAATCGTCGGCAGAATGCTGAAAGCGAAAATGAAACCGAACGCCGTGCGGTCGGAGGACAGACGGCCAAACACAAAGCTCGCGCCCTCGCCGGAGAAATCGACGACCCACACGAACGCGCTGGCGAGTCCGTCCATGCCGGACTTGAACCAACCGACATGCAACACGAGCGCCGCAAAGACGATTTGCAGGCCCATGCCGGTCGCGATGAGTCGCCAATTGATGGCGCGGCGATTATTGCTGAAGAGCAGCGCGAGACCGAGGAACGCCACGAGACCTAAAAGACCGCGGAATACGTGTGTTAATTGTTCCATATAACAGGCGGGAAGTTGAAAGCAGGAGGTGGCTGAGCTTGCGAAACGAAAATGGCCGGGCGAGAACGAAGTCATGACCGTCGAAGAACGTCTTGCCGCGCATCTCTCCAAAACGCCCGACATTGCCCAAGCTAGTTGGGTGGCTGCCAACGCGACCGTGGTTGGCGATGTTACACTCGGGCCGAAGAGCAGTGTGTTTTATGGCGCGGTGTTGCGCGGTGACATTGCGCGAATCGTGGTCGGCGAAGGGAGCAATATTCAGGACAACGTGGTCGTTCATCTGGCCGACGACATGGACGCGATCATTGGAAAATGGGTCACGATCGGCCACGCGGCGATCGTTCACGCCTGCACGATCGAGGACGAATGCTTGATCGGCATGGGTGCGACGGTGCTCGATGGCGCGCGCATCGGCGCACGCAGCATCGTGGGCGCTGGTGCGGTGGTGACGCCCCGCACGGTGATTCCGCCTGGCTCGATGGTGCTCGGCGCACCGGCCAAAGTTGTTCGTCAACTGAGTGATGAGGAGCAACGTGGGTTGAAAAAATGGGCTGAAAAATACACCGTGGTGTCGGCCGCGCATGCGGCCCTGAAGCGGTAGTTGAATCTGGCGCGTAAGAGCGCGCTGGTGAAGTCGTTGTATCGGCAGCCGGGGCGTTTTAACGCCCGGCGTTGGCCGCTGTTGACCTCGCTGATAGCTGTTCGACGGGAGGTGCTCGTCCAGCATCGGCTTTCGACGCGGACCATTTGGCTGGGTTCAACAACAGGGGAAACCCCTAATGTGAATGAATTGCGCTTCCGGTGAAAATTCTCATCTTTTTATGAAACGTTCACCGCTTTATTACATATATACAGAGTGACGGTGGCCTTCACGACGAAGGTTGCCGCTTTTCGATCACAATGTTTTTACGGATTCATCAGCGCGCCCTTCTTCTCGCCGGTTTAGCGGCGGGTGTTTTTGTGGCGTCTTTGTTGATTAATCGCGGGACGGACGCTATCGGCAAAACGGCGCGGTCGCAATCGGGTGAACTCCCTAGAATTGAAGCCACGCAGGTTATGGCGGTTCAAACGGTTGGGCTCGCATCAGCTTCTGTTTCGCAGCGCGTGAAGAATGAAGCGATCTCGGTTTCAGTCCGACAGATTTTGCCACGGCTCGAGCAGAATGTTGCCGACTGGCGTGGCTATCAGCCGCAGAAGATGACAATCGCTCCGTACGCCGACCTGGCACTGGAGTTCGAGATGACGTCAGTCCGGCAGGAAAACGGCCGCACGATCTGGCGCGGACGAAACGCGCTGAGCGGGGCGTTTCTTGTTACTGTGGCCACGCAGAACGAATGGCACGCGGTGTTGGAAGTCCCGGCGGCGGGCAGTTTTGAATTTCATATTTCTGGGCATACAGCGACCGTGACTGAGACCGATCCCACGGTGCTTTGCGGAAACGACAAGCTCGTGGCGGCTGCAGCTGTGGCGGGTGTTATGGACGTGGCGGTGAGTCCTACTTCTGACCCCACGTCGACGGGTACCAATACTTCTGCGGGTGCGGTGAACACGGTCGACGTTCTTTTTTTCTACGACGACGCCACGCTCACGGCTAACGATAACAACACCCAGCGGATTGAGACAACGATTGCGGGCCTGGTCGAGTCGGCCAACTCGGTGCTCCAGAACAGCGGCGTGAATAATCTGCACTGGAACTTTGTCGCGGCGTATCCGGTTCCTACTTACGTTGCCACCGGAAATTTGCAGGATGATCTTAACCAGATGTCCAATTCCAGCAATGCAGTGGGCAAGCTCGTGGCGGAAAAGTGCGCGCTGCATGGAGTTGACCAGGCGATGCTTTTCGTGGGGAACATGCGCGCTGATAACTACGATGGGTTAGCCTGGATTCCCAGTAGCTCGACAGCGGTTGCGCATAGTTCTGTGATAGTCTGGAACAGCGGCTACGTGGTTCTCGCGCATGAGTTGGCGCATAACTTTGGTTGCCGTCATGACCGCCAGACAGAGGGCGCGGCTGCGGGCGACGGCAAGTATAGCTACGGATTCCGCTTTGACCTCAATGGCACGGATACCGGCACCGTCATGTCGTATGCGCCGACCCGCGTTCCTTTCTTCAGTAATCCGAATCGCGTGTATGACGGAGTTGTCTTGGGTTCGGCAGCGGTAAGCGGTGACGAAGCCAACAACTCGCGGGTTCTTTCCGAGCACGCGCAGGCAATGGCCGCTTCTCGTGATGCCGAGCAGAAGCCGATCATCACGAATCAGCCGAAATCGACCAAGGCCAACCGGGGAGCAGAAATTTCTCTCTCCGTATCAGCGACGGGCATCGATCTGAATTATCAGTGGAAAAAAGACGGCGTTGATCTGCCGGGTGCAACCGCTGCCGTTTTTACGAAAGCGAGCGCGGCGGGAACCGATGAAGGTGCGTACAGCGTCGTCGTATCGAATGCCCTGGGGCAGGCTGCAAGTGATAACGCCACCGTGGCAGTGGCCGAAACGGCTGTTGCAGCGACTCCGGCTGCGAGCGGAAACAGCAACAGTTCAGCCAGCGGCGGCGGCGGGGCCGTTTCTCCGTGGGTGTTGATGGCTCTTGCGGCGCTTGGTTCGTTGCGTTTGATCGGCCGCGCGCGTCGCTGCCGGTGATCGCAATCAACCGCTTTTTACGGGTGCGCGAATTGGATTTATGGTGGCGAATCATGCGGGCCGATAACGACGGTTTGATGAATGAAAATCGGTCAAAAGGCCGTATAAAACAGAGCAGAGCGATGGCTTGGACTGGATTTGCTCAGGCGGAGATTGCCCTCTCACCGGTATCGGTACAAACCTCTGGTTCGACCCTTGTTCGCGGTACGGATGCGGCTCATGGCTCATTTGCCAGGAGTTGTTTTTCTAGCCCTCGATGAGGGCAAAATTCATTCGCTTTCATGAAGACTCACACCCGGATTTCGCTCGTCGTTTGCGCTGCCATTGCCGTGGCCGGCGTGGTTATTTCTCTTAGTCGCAAGGTTACTCAATCGTCGGTCTCTTTGGCTGTGCCGGTTGCTATCAGTTCGGTCGAGCTCGGGTCGGGTCCGGCGGTTAAAGCGACCGCGCCGCAGACCACCGACGTGCAAAAGCAACAACCTGTTTCCAAGCTGGCCGTTTCGAACAGCATCGCCCAGGCATTGCCCAGCCTCAAGCAGCCGGTGACCAACTGGCGTGAGTACAAGCCGGCGAAGATTACGATCGCGCCGTATCCGGATACGCCGATGGAGTTTCAA
>Ga0302321_100002676_pt1 | contig 15313 bp, 16 predicted proteins | sample Fen_T0_1_FD_202505 | JGI IMG/M metagenome (GOLD analysis project Ga0302321, IMG submission 202505) | Peat permafrost microbial communities from Stordalen Mire near Abisko, Sweden - Fen_T0_1 | ecosystem: Environmental > Terrestrial > Soil > Wetlands > Permafrost | place: Sweden: Abisko...
TGGCGAAAGGCACCATCGTGACGTTGGCATGGGGAAGTCGGGCCAGGGCCTCGGCGATCGAGTCGGCCGTGCGGTCGTGGAGCAACCGGTGCCACACGCGTCGGTACACCCGGTGCGGCAGCAGGACCGAGACCTCGGTCGCGCCGTCGGCGGTCTCGGCGGCCACGATCTCGAGCGCCGAACGATCGACCCGGCGGTCGGGACAGTCGACGAGCTCGAGCGGGACCCGGGAGAGCCCCAGACGCTGCCACTCCTCGGCGAGATCGGCCGCGAACCGCCGGTCGACCGCAACGTGGACGGCCCGCATGTCATCCGGGGTGAGCGCGCGCGCGTACTGGATTGCCCGCGCCGTGCTCTGGTCCAGGCGGCCGACGAAGACCAGTACGACGTGCCGGCGCATGATCGGCGCCGTTGCCGCCTTCGCGGCGTCGCGCTCGAGCTGCCGGGCCTCGTTCTCGTACTGCTTGTTGAGGCGAGTGAGCAGGTACACCATGACCGGGACGATGATCACGATGACGAATGCGCCGTGGGTGAACTTCGTGACGAGCACGATGACCGTCACGATGCCCGAGAGCACGGCGCCGATGAGGTTGATCACCAGCCCGCCCTTCCAGCCGGGCTCCTTCTTGGTGATGTGGTGCTTCGCCATGCCCGACTGCGACAGCGTGAACGAGGTGAACACGCCGACGGCGTAGAGCGGGATCAGTCGGTCGACCTTGGCTCCCGTGAACACCACGAGCACCGCCGCCGAGAGCGCCAAGAAGATGATCCCGTTCGAGAAGACCAGGCGATGGCCCCGCTGGGTGAGCTGCTTCGGCATGAAGTTGTCGCCGGCATGGAACGACGCCAGGCGCGGGAAGTCGGCGAACGACGTGTTGGCGGCGAGGACGAGGATCAGCAGCGTTCCCGCCTGCAGGGCCAGGAACAGCGCGTGACCGCCGGGACTGGTGCCGAAGACGAGCTTGCCGACCTGCGAGATCACCGTCGGGGTGCCCTCGGTGTAGGGCACGGCGTGCACCTTCGACGCGAGGATCGAGAGGCCCAGGAACAAGGTGCCGAGCGTCGCACCCATGATGACGAGCGTGACCCGGGCGTTCTTCCACTCGGGCTTCTTGAACGCGGTGACCCCGTTGGAGATGGCCTCGACGCCGGTGACCGCCGCACCACCGGACGCGAACGCGTGGGCCACCACGTACAAGCTGGCCCCGTAGAAGATCGCGTCCGAGACCGACTTGCCCATGGGCAACATGCCCTTCTTGTTCGTCGCCTGCACGGCAAGGTCGCCCATGCCGTACTTGACGAACCCGATGAGCAGCAGCAGGCCCATGATCCCCATGAAGAAGTACGTGGGGATCGCGAACACCTGGCCCGACTCGCGCACGCCCTTGAGGTTGCCGAACGCGATCAGCGCGATGAACGACAACGAGATCGGCACCGCGTAGGACGACAGTCCCGGTACCGCCGAGACGAGCGCCGCGGTTCCGGCCGAGACCGACACCGCGACCGTGAGCACATAGTCGGTGAGCAGCGACACCCCGGCGACCTGCGCAGGCAGGAGCCCGAAGTTGTCGCGCGTGACCATGTACGCGCCACCGGCCGTGGGGTACTCCTTGATCGTCTCCCGGTAGGAGAGGATCAGGAAGACCAGCACGACGATCATCGCGACGGTCAGCGGCACCACCATGCTGAACGCGGCCAGCCCGATGGCCGGGATAAGGACCCGCAGGATCTCCTCGGTCGCGTACGCCGACGACGAGATGCAGTCGGACGAGAAGACGGCGAGGGCGACGGGGATCCCGAGACGCTCGTGCTCGAGCTGATCGGTCTCGAGCGGCGGGCCGAGCAGCTTGTTCTTGACCCGGAACTTCAGGGTCTCGGGGATCTCGATCTCCGGCGCCGGCGGGATCGGCCGCGGCTCCCGGCGGACTGGCGCCCCGCTCGCCGGCTTGGCACCGTCGGCCGGCTTCTCGGTCATCGTCATGGGAAATAGTCAACCAGACGCGTCGAGCCCACTCGCAACGTGGGGCAGAGCCGGTAATCCTGCCGTAACAAGCCCCGGCCCGACCCGCGGCGGGTTACCTGAGTAGCATCCGCGGGTTCACTCCATGTCGAGGACTGGGGCCCGAGTGTGCATGTGATCGTCGTCGGCTGCGGCCGAGTCGGCTCCGAGCTGGCCGGCATCCTGGAGAAGAGCGGCCACACCGTCGCCATCATCGACAAGAAGCCGGACGCCTTCCGTCGGCTCCCCACCGGCTTCGGCGGCCAGCTGATCGAAGGGTTCGGGTTCGACCGGGACACGCTCATCACGGCAGGGGCGGAGAACGCGGGTGCGCTCGCGGCCGTCACCAGCGGCGACAACAGCAACATCATGGCGGCGCGGGTGGCCCGTGAGGTGTTCTCGATCGAGCAGGTGGTGGCCCGAATCTACGACCCGCGACGCGCCGCGATCTACGAACGCCTCGGCATCCCCACCGTGGCCACGGTGGCCTGGACCACAGACCAGATCTTGCGCCGGCTGGTCCCCGACGAGCACGAGCCCGTGTGGGTCGATCCCAGCGGCCGGGTCTGCCTGGTGGAGCGGCAGCTCCCGAAGTCGTGGGCAGGGCAGAAGCTCGTCGCGCTGCAGGAGCCGGGCAAGTTCCTCATCGTCGCGGTCGACCGGATCGGCGCGTCGCGGGTCTTCGACCCCGCACTCGTCGGTCAGGAGGGCGACACGTTGCGCATCATGGTCGAGGTCGACGCGTTCGATGCGCTCGAGAACCGGCTGACCGATGCACCCGAGACCACCGGAGGTCACTGATGCGGGTCGGGGTAGCAGGCGCCGGCAACGTCGGTCTGTTCATCGCCAACGAGCTCGCCGACAACGGCCACGATGTGCTCCTGCTCGAGCAGCAGCCGGCGGTCGCGGGCCGAGTCGCGAAGCGCACGCGACTCGAGGTGCGCGTCGCCGACGCGTGCGAGGTCGCGTCGTTGCGCGAGGCGGGCCTCGAGACGTGCGATGTGCTGGTCGCGGCGACGGGCGACGACGAGGACAACCTGGTCGCCTCGCTGCTGGCGAAGCAGGAGTTCGCCGTGCCGCGGGTCATCGCGCGCATCAACCACCCGAAGAACGCGTGGATGTTCAACGAGACGTGGGGCGTCGACCTGTCGGTCTCGACACCGCATCTCATCACGGCGCTGGTCGAAGAAGCGCTGAGCGTCGGTCGTCTCGTCCGGCTCTTCCAGCTCGAAGGCGGTCAGGTCGGCCTCGTGGAGGTCACCTTGGCCGATGACTCACCGGTCGCGAACCGCGAGATCCGCGAGCTCGAGATACCGCGGGATTCGACGATCGTGGCGGTCGTCCGCGACGATCATGTCGTGATGCCCCGCGGCGACACAACGTTGCTGCCTGGCGACGAGGTCCTGGCGCTCGTCACCACCGAGTCGGAAGAGCGCGTCCGACAGATGCTCATCGGCGAGTAGCGCGACACGAATTCGCGGAGGCGGCCCCGTATCCTGACCCGGTGCCGCTTCGAGTCCCCCCTCCTCGCGCGGCCCGGACGACGCCGAGATCGGCGCGTCGGGCTGCCCGGATCGCCGTCGCTACGCTCCTCTCCGTCGTCACCGTGGGCGGCGTCTCCCCGGCGTTCGCGGCCAAGAAGCCCACGCCCGTCGTGACGATGACGTCCGGTGACGTGACCGTCTACAAGGTCGGCGACGCGCCCGACACCATCCCCGACGACGTCCGCACCGCGGTGATTGCGACGCTCACGGGCTACGTCAACGCCGCGACGGTCATGCCGCTCCAGCAGGGCGCGGTCGACGACGCCGGCCTCGCGACGGCGCTCGCTCCCGCAGTGGCCGCGCGACTCGCGGGCCCCGACCGCGCGGTGCTCGTCGACGAAGGCCTCCCGAGGGCGAAGCCGACGTCGAAGGTCAAGGTCACCGCGACGCCGGTCGCGCTCACCGGGCTCGCCGACGGCGCCGGCTCCGTCGTGGTCGTCACCGCCACCGTCGACACGACCACCACGGCCAAGACCACCAAGGGCAAGCTCGTCATCAAGCGGACGGGCGACCTGGTGCTCGAACCCGACAACGGCACCTGGAAGATCACCGGCTACACGCTGAACGTCGACCGGGCCGGGAAGGCCGTGCGGCCGACCACCACCACCACCGTGCCGGTCGCCCCTGCGGCGGCCCCGACCCCCGTGACGGCAGCCCGATGAAGCACCCCCTCGTCCGCCTCCTGATCGCCGTCCCGCTGACCGGCATGCTCCTCGCGGGAACGCTCACGGCCGCGTGGCTCGCGCTCGGTGCACCGAAGGTCGCCAGCGCCACCACGTGGTTCACCGTGCACCACGTCGGCGGTGCTGCGAGCTTCGCCGAGTCGCCCGACGCCCCCTTCTATGTGCTCGTGCTCGGCAACGACTCCAACCCCGACGACCGGGACCGCCCCGAGCCCGGCCTCGGCGACGCCATCCACGTGATCGGGGTGAACCCGGCGACGGGTGACTCGAGCATCATCGACGTGCCCCGGGACACCGAGGCGCCCGGTGGCGGGAAGATCAACGCGTACAACGCGACGGGAGGGCTGCCCGCGATCGTCGGTCAGCTCGAGCGGATGATGGGCATCGACATCTCGTACGCGATCACCGCCGGCTTCCCCGGCTTCACCGCGATGGTCGACGAGATCGGCGGGGTCGACATCACCGTCACCGAGCCCATGGTCGACCACGACTCCGGCGCCGACTTCCAACCTGGCCCGTACAAGATGAGCGGCGACTCGTTGCTCGCATACAGCCGCGACCGCAAGAGCTATCCCGCCGAGGGCGACCGTCAGCGGACCGTGAACCAGGGCAAGGCGATCATCGCCGCGCTCACCACACTGCGAGCCCAGAGCCCGGGCGCGGCCGGCACCGCGAAGCTCGTCGCCACGCTGGCCCGCCACGTGAAGACCGACGGCATGGACCTCACCCAGCTCTACGACCTCGGCCGGCTCGCGCTGACGCTCGATCCCGCACGGGTGAAGAACGTGCTGCTCCCCACGGGGCAGGGCAGCGGGACCAACCTCGCCGTCGCCGCCAGCGCGCAGGATCTGTTCGCCGACTTCCGCGACGACGCCATCCTGCAGAACCACTGACCGACTGACCGACTGAACGGCTGACCGGCTGAGCGACGCGGTCACGGCGCCGGGATCACCGGCCCGTCCACCTCCGCGCTCGACCGGACGCGCGCGACCCGACCCAGCACCGGCGCGCCGACCTCGACGGTCACGGTCACCCGCGGCCCGTCGCACTCGCACCCGACGAGCCGCGCGCCGTTGTCGGCCGCGGTGGCCGCAGCATCGCCGGTGGCCGCCGCCGTCCCACCGCCGAGAGCCAGCGCGTCGGCGGCCGCGAGTGCCGCGGCGTCGGCGGCGGTCTGGGCCCGGGCCCGGGTCAGCAACGCCGCACCCACGCGCGCCGCGCCGACGGTGAGCACCATGCCGACGACGAACACCGCGAGCAGCACGACGGTGGTACCGCCCCGGGCGCCCCTGCCGCGGGTCGGCGTCACCGTTCCACCCGCATCACCGCGCGGCTGTGCAGCACGGGGTCGGGGAAGAGCAGCCCCACGAGGGGAAGATCCGTGACCGACCGGTAGGAGACCTCGACCGAGATGGGGTGGCCGACCTCCGGACGGGGACCGACGTCGACGTCGACGCCCGGGAGCGTGCGCCGGGCGGCGGCGACCGCACGCGCCGGATCGGGTTCGACGCTCGCTTCCCGCACCGCCTCACGAGCGGCATGCACCACGGCGAGGTGGTCGCGGACGACCAGCGCGACCTGGATGAGGGCCATCATCGCCATCACCACCAGCGGCAGGACGAGCGCGAACTCGACCGTCGCCTGACCGGACGACCCGCGACCGCGGGTCGTCCGGCCGAGCGACCGGATCACGGGAGGATCTTCCCGAGCACCTCGTCGAAGAGCTTGCCGATGGCATGGCTCTTCGTCGCCCACGCGATGAGCAGGGTGCCCACCGCGGCCGCGCCGAGGATGACGAGCGCGTACTCGGCGGTGGTCTGACCCGCGGCATCTGCGACGCGCGCGGTCGCGCGCTGGAGCAGGCCATCGACGGCGAGCCGCAGCCGCGCGGCCAGTCGGTACAGGATGTGCATGTCTCTCTCCTCAGGTGTTGCGCAGGCCGGCTGCCAGTGCAGGAACCACCGTCAGCAGACCGAACGCCGGAAGCACGAGGAAGACGAGGGGGAAGAGGAGACGGACCGGCACCCGCCGGGCGTGGGTCTCGGCCCGGCGCCGCAGGGTCGACCGCGCGTCGTCGGCGAGTCGGGCGAGGAGGTCGGCGATCGGTGCGCCGCTGCGCTCGGCGACCGCCAAACCGTCGGTGAGGCCGCGCAGCGCGGGTTGCTCGCGACCGACGTGGTCGAGCGCGTCGGCGAACGCCGCGCCGAGCCGGCAGCGCTGCTCCACCGCGGCGAGCGCCCGGGCCACGTCGTCGGGACTCCACCGCGCCGCCGCGTCGACGGCGAGGCGTGGCGTGTACCCGGCGCGCGCCGCCATCGTCAGGACGTCGAGCGCGAGCGGCACCCCGCGCTCCACCAGGCGCGCACGGTCGCGGTCGCGCACTCGGGCCCACGCGCCGATCAGGACACGACGGACGCGTCCACCGTGACCGATGCCGTGCAAGGACACCCGTCGCGCGTCGCGGCGCCCGAACCGGCCGGGTCGGCGGCGGGGGCCGGCCAGCGCCACGGTGCGGGCGCGGGTGCCGCCGACGCGCGCCCGCGCGGCGATCGGGACCGCGAGCGCGATGCCCCACGCGGCGCCGAGCGCCAGCGCGGGGTTCACGCCTCGCTCCGAACGATCCAGCGCATCCACAGCGCGCCCAGCGCATCGAGCCCGAGGCCGGTGACCAGGCAGATGCGCCCGAGCGGCGTGGTCACCAGGACTGCGGAAGCACCCGGATCGACCGCCGACGCGAACGCCACGTAGGCGATCGGCGCGACCCCGACCACCACGGCCGACATCCGGGCCTGGGCCGACAGTGCTGCGGCCTCGGCCCGGGCCCCGAGCTGGTCGCGCATCGACCGCGCCAGCCCTTCGAGTGCGTCCGCCGCGGCGCCCCCGGTGGCCGCGGCCACCGCGAGTGCGCCGGCGACGGCGCGCACGGCATCGTGACGGCGGTCGGACGCCCACCACTCGAGCGAGGTCTCGAGCGGCTCTCCGAGCCCGACCCGCCGCAACACCCGCCGGACGTCGGGCGCGACGGGATCGTCGGCCTCGGCGGCATCGGCGATCGCGGTGGCGACCGTGTGCCCGCTGCGAAGGCGCGCGGCCACGAGGTCGACGAAGCCCGGCAGCGCGGCCATGAAGCGGCGCTGGCCCCGCCCACGCGCCAGGACCAGCGCGACGGGCCCGCCGACCGCGGCCGCGAGCCCGGCGGGGATCGCGAGCGTCAGCGAGAACGCCGACGCGAGGAACGCGACCACCACCACTGCGGTGGCCGCGGCGCCGACCGCGTCCTCGGGCGACAGCCCGACCTGCGCCTCGTCCAGCGCGCGGGCCAGCGGCACCCGGACCGACGCCGGCAGCGTGCGCCGGGCCCGGGGCCGGGCGTTGCGCAGCCGTGTCCGCGTGGGGTCGCGCCACGCCGCCCGTGCGAGCACGGCCGCGGTGAGGAGCCCGGCCAGCGCGCAGGCGACGCTCAGCACGCGAACCACGCCGGATCGAGGGGGGCGGCGTCGGGGCGGCGCGGCGCACGGGTCGGCCGGGCCACCGCCGCGAGCGCGCCGGCCTCCCACACGTACAGGGGCACGACCGCCACGCCGTCGGCCCCGCGCCGCACCTCGGCCACGGCCTGGAGCCGACGCCGGCCGTCGCGGCGCACGACGTGGACGACGTAGTCGAGGGCCTCGGCGATCTGGAGGTGGGCCGCCGCGGCGGGGACCCCCGTACCGGCGAGGAGCACGAGCGCAGTGAGCCGGTCGACCACGGCGTCGACGCCGTTCGCGTGCACCGTGGTGAGGGAGCCGTCGTGACCCGTGTTGAGCGCCTGGAGGAGGTCGAACGCCTCGCCGCCGCGCACCTCACCGACGACGATCCGGTCCGGTCGCATCCGCAGCGCGGCGCGGACCAGCGCCCGCACCGGGACGCCGCCCGCGCCCTCGGCGTTGGGCGGGCGGGCCTCGAGCCGCACGACGTGGGGTACGGGCAGCCGCAGCTCCGCGGTCTCCTCGATGGTGACCACGCGGTCGCCGACCGGCACCGCGCCGGCGAGTGCGTTGCACAGGGTCGTCTTGCCCGCTGACGTGCCGCCCGAGACGACGATGTTGGCGCCGTTCGCAACCGCCCACCGAAGGAACGCGGCCGGGGCGCCCACGACGCCGAACCCGTCGAGGTCGACGCCGTCGGCGACGAAGCGCCGGATGGTGACGCAGGGACCGTCGACGGCGAGCGGCGGGATGACCGCGTGCAACCGCGACCCGTCGGGGAGGCGGGCGTCGACGATGGGCGATGACCGGTCGAGGCGCAGACCCAGGGGTCCGATGATCCGCTCGACCAGCCGCAACGTCACGTCGACGCCGAGCGCCATCGGGACCGGCTCCACCCGGCCGTGACGCTCGACGTACACGCGGTCGGTGCCGTTGATCATCACCTCCGACACCGCGGCGTCGGCGAACAGGGGCTGCAGCGGCCCGAGCCCCGACACCTCGTGGACGAGCTCGTCCACCAGCGCGTCGTGGCGGCGGTGCGCGAGCAACGGCGCCTCGGAGCGGAGCAGCTCGGCGATGGTGCCGCGCAACCGCGCCGCCGACCGCCCGGCCGGGTCGGTGTCGGTGTCGGCGCCCGCCGCCGCGAGCAGCCGGAGATGCACGCGGCGCTTGAGCTCGGCCTCGGTGCCCGACGCGACCGCGCCGACCGGCTCGGTCGTCACCGTCATGGCGTGCCCCGCCCGCCGACGCTCGTGAGCTCCACGCGCTCGAGCAGGCGGGCCGCCGCACGGGCGAGCGGCTCGGGGGTCCGCACCGCCAGGATCCCCGCGTCGACCGCGCGGGCGATCGCCGGCCTGACCGGGACCCGGGCCAGCACCGGCCGGTCGAGGACGTCGCGGGCCTCGGCGGCCCCGAGGGCGCGACCGGGCTCGTCGACGAACGCGATGCCGGTGGCCTGCACGGTGAGCGGCGCGTGCACCGCCCGCCGCAGCGTCAGGTAGCAGCCGCGGACGACGAGCACGGCAGCGTCCGCGACCTCGACCACCATCCGGCTCGCCGGATCGTCGGCCCGGCCCGCGTCGACGACGCACGGCTCGGGGGCCGCCCGCAGGGCCGCGGCGAGCGCCGCGCCCGCCGCCGCGGCTGCGTGCGGGGCGAGGAGGCGACGGGTGCCCGGCGGCCCGAGGTGGAGGCCCGGCGCGACCTCGACGGCGAGGCGGTCGAGGGCCTCGACCGGGGCTTCGGGTCCGGCCGCGAGCCAGTCGGCGATGCCGGTGCCGGGGTCGGCGCCGAGACCGAGGATGGCCGGCTGGTCACCGGCGAGGTCGGCCAGCCGGCACGGGCCGGTCCGGGCGAGGGTGGCCGCGCACGCGGCCGCGAGCACCGAGGTGCCGGAGCCCCCCTTGGGGGACCACAGGGCGAGGAGCACGGAGTGCCTCCCGAGATCGTGCGCCGCGCCGACGCGGGCGCGGTGCGATCAATCGGGGGAGTGCTCGGGGAAGGTGTCGAGTTTCGGCCGGGCCGGACGATTCGTGCGTCGGGGGCCGACGCCGGGCAACCTATTGCCCGTGGGGCAACCGGTCAAGACCCGAGGTCAGGCGTCGCGCACCTTCTTGGCCACGGCGACGCCGATGGCGACCAGGATCAAGAGGACGATGATCTTCTTCATCGGATCTCCCGCGTTCTTCGGTGGGGCCGAGCCGGATCCGGCTCGTCGGGAATCGTAGCCCCGTCGTGACCGTCTGGCACCCGCCGGTCCTGTACGAGGAGCGCCTGCGGCCACGGGGACGGGCGTGGTGGTGGCTGCTCGTGATCTGCGTGATCACGCTGTTCACCCTCGGCCTCGTGATCGTCCCCATCGCGCTCGCGGCGTGGTTCGTGAACGTCGGGCGCTTCGCCCGCACCCGCATCAAGGTCGACTCCGAGCGGATCTGGGTCGGGAGCCGCTCCCTGCGCCTCACCGCCCTCGACCTCGACGACATCGGCCGCGCCACCAATCCCCGGCCGTGGCGGGTGTTCAGCCCGCGCTACCTCGGCGGCAACCCGGTGTGGACCAGCGACAGCATCGGGATCAAGGGCCGCGAGGGCACCAAGAGGTGCTGGGTGTCGGTGGGCACGAACCGCCGGGACGAGCTCGTGGCGGCGCTGCACGCCGCGGCGAGCGCCGCTCGTGAGCGCCGCGATGCGGCCGCCCTCGCGTACGGCGACCGACCTCTTCCCGCGCCTGGTTGGTACGACGACCCGTGGGACCCCCTGCGGATCCGCTGGTGGGACGGCGAGCAGTGGTCGGGCTACGCGGCTCCCCACCCCAGCGCCGGAGCCCATCCGTGATCCCCTTCGCCGACGAGACCCCGGGACGCCGGTTCCCGTGGGTGACGGTCGTGCTGATCGCGCTGTGCATCATCGTGTTCTTCGCGGTGCAGCCCACCCACATCACGACCGACCACATCCTCACGCCCGACCTCGAGCTGGTCGACAGCAACGACCTGCAGTTCCTGGTCGACAACGCGGCGATCCCGTGCGAGATCGTGAAGGGTCGGCCGCTCACCGAGCGCGAGTACCGCGACACCTTCGCCTACGGCGACAACAGCGCGTGCAGCAACCACGACGGCAAGCGCCACAGCGCGGGGAAGATCGTGTACCTCGCGTTGCTCACGTCGATGTTCCTGCACGGCTCACCGGCCCACCTGTTCGGCAACCTCCTGTTCCTCTGGGTCTTCGGCAACGACATCGAGCACCGGTGGGGCCGTTGGCGCTACCTCCTCCTGTACCTGCTCGGTGGGGTCGTCGCGAGCCTTGCCCACGTGCTCTCCGATCCGAACTCGACGGTGCCGATGATCGGCGCGTCGGGCGCGATCGCCGCGGTGATGGGTGCGTACCTCGTGTGCTACCCCGCCAACCGCGTCAAGACGATCATCTTCTTCGGGTTCATGCTGCTGCGGAAGGTGAAGGCGTTCTGGTTGATGCTCGTCTGGCTCGCGACCAACCTGCTGCTGATCGGCGGCAGCTCCGGCATCGCGTGGGCCGCGCACGTGGGCGGCTTCCTGTTCGGCGTGCTCGTCGGCCTGCTCTGGCGACGGCGCGGGCGCGAGAACGAGATCACGCCCGCGGCGCCGACGCCCGACGTCGCCGCGCTGCCCGCCGCGTGATTCCCGAACGCCGTCGGACCCCCCTGCCAGACTGAGCCGATGCCGCGAACCCGCCGGATCGGTGCCTCGATCCTCGCCGTCCTGACCGCGATCCTGCTCCTGCTCAGCTCACTCGGCTGGTGGGCCAACAACTACCTCCTCGACTCCCCGCAGTTCACCAAGAGCGCGAACGAGGTGCTCGACCAGGAGCACGTGCAGACCGCGCTCGCCGCCGCGATCACCGACCAGATCAGCCACGCGGCCGGCACCGACCTGCAGTTCGCGGAGCCGTTCATCAACTCGATCGTGAGCGGCGTCGTCCAGAGCAGCCAGTTCCAGACGGTGTTCGACAACGCGGTGCTGCACGCGCACAAGGCGATCGTCGGCGGCGGTGCCCGCGCGGCGGTGCTCGACCTGACCGACGTCGTCGACCGCGTCCGCGCGTCCATCGAGCCGATCGCACCGAAGATCGCCGACCAGATCCCGAGCGGCGAGAAGCTGCGGTTCCGGCTGCTCGACAAGACCCAGGTCAACTCCTTCTACGACACGCTGAACACGGTCAAGGACCTCGTCGTCGTCCTCACGATCCTGACGGTCCTGTGCTTCGCCGGTGCGCTCGCCCTCTCGCCGCGCCGCTGGCGCACGCTGGCCCTCACCGGCTGGGTGGTGCTCGGCCTCTTCTCGGTCCGGCTGCTCGCGCAGCACATCGGGCGCGGGATCGTGGGTGGCCTCTCGTCGCGCGCGGAGTACTCGAGCGCGGCCAAGGCTGCGTACACGGTCATCCTCCACGGCCTGGCGGTGCAGACGATCGTCATCATCGCGATCGCACTCGCCGTCGCCCTGTTCGCCGGCTGGACCGACCGGCACGGCGGCTGGGCCGCGGTGACCGCGGCCGTCCGCCGAGGCATCGCGTGGATTCGGGCCCAGCTCCCCGAGCGGACCCCCGCACCCGCACCGGCGCTTGCGACCGCGGACGGTGCGGTGGTAGCCGACAGCGACGCAACCGGCGCGGCTTCCGGGACCCCGCACACCGCGATCGCCGTGGTCGAGGGTGCCCTGGCTCCGCGCCTCCCGCCGCCGAAGACCTCCCCACGCAGCGCGCACTGGTGGCGCGCCGCGGGCCTGCTCGCGCTCGGCCTGTTCGCGGTGTTCAGCCCGGGCAGCCTCACGACGCTGATCGTGGTGCTGATCGGGATCGCCGCCATCTACCTCGCGGTCACCGAGGCCGTCGCCGCGTGGGGCACGCCCCGCGAGCCCGAGGTGACCGAAGACGCCTGATCCGCGCTCGCCCGACGGCGATGGCGGAGGTGGCAGGAATCGAACCCACCGAACGAGGATCACCCGTTCCACTCGTTTTGAAGACGAGGGGGGCCACCAGGCCCCGTTCACCTCCGAGACGGGTCTACCACGCTCACGCTGGCCGGCCGGCGTCCAGCCACCCGGTCACGCGCTCGTACAGCGCGACGACCGCGACGCCGATGAGCGCGCCGAACGCCCATCCGCCCACGACATCGGCCGGGAAGTGCACGCCGTGCACGATGCGCGCGATCCCCACGAGCGCGACGACGACCGCGAGCCACGGGCGGGCTCGACGCGGGAGCGCGACCATGACGACGGTGAGCGTCGCCGCCGCGGTGGCCGAGTGACCCGACAGGTACCCGAGCCCGTGCCCTCCGCCCGAGCCTTCGCGTACCACGAGGTCGGGGAGGTACACGCTCGGACGGCCGCGGCCGACGGCGTGCTTGACCACCCGCGCCCCGAACCACGCGATCACCCCGGCGAGCACCACACACACGGCGAGCACCCAGTCGCGCCGGAACACCCCGACCACCGCAGCGAGGACGAACACGGCGAACAACGTCCCGAGCTGCATGACCGGCCAGAGCCCGTGGGCGACCCAGTCGGGCGCGTCGCTCAGGCGGCGGGTGAGGTCGATCTCCCAGCTCGGCACCGGCCGGTGGCGGGCGACGAGCCAGGAGCCGAGCAGCGCCACCGCGGCGACTGCGGCCACCACCCCGGGGTGGGCCAGCCCGCGATCCGGGTCCCCGCGACGCGCCGCCATGCCGGGCCCGACGCTACTTCGCCGGCCCGAGCACGACGATCGCCGCCCGCGCCGCAGTTTCCCCGGGCCGGGCGGCTACAAAGGGGTCCGCTCAGGGCGGCCCGACGGCCGCGTGACGAAGGGGTCTCTCCATGCGCCGTCGACGGGCCGGTCTCGCGGTCGGCACTGCCATCGCCGCGGTCACGGTGGTCGCAGCGCTCGTCGCGCCCGCGACCACGGCCGCTGCGGCCGAACCGGTGACCGACATCGCGGCCAAGGCCACCGGAGCGGCGATCCCGATCCAGTTCGTCAACCTCGACGCCACGTCGTCGACCACGGCCGCCCGTCAGGGCGTCAACGCCGCGGTGAAGGAGCTCAACCGCACCGGCGGCATCGCCGGACGGCCCATCGCGGTCACGGAGTGCCTCACCGACCAGACGGCCGAGAAGGGCAAGGCGTGCGTCGACGCGGCCATCGCCGCGAAGCCGGCCGCGGTGTTCGCAGTGCAGCCCGGGACCGCCGCGGACAATCTGCCCGCACTCACCACGGCGGGGATCCCGTTCGTGGGCCAGACCTGCAACCAGAGCGCGACGCTCGGCGGCCAGTACACGTCCTTCTGCTTCGGCTCCGACTTCGTCGGCCTCTACTCGTCGGCGGCCAACTACCTGAAGACCCTGGGCACGGTGAAGAAGGCCGCGCTGCCGTACATCAACGTCCCCGCGGCGGCAACGGGCATCAAGGCCTACGCCGACCCGATCCTCGCCCGCGCGGGGATCACGCCGATCGAGGTGCCCATCCCGGAGGGGACGGCCGACGTCACCGCGACGATCACCCCCGCGCTCCAGGCCAACCCCGACGCCGTGATCTCGCTCCTCACCGGACCGGGCTGCGTGAACACGATGAAGCTGAAGGCGAGCCTGAACGCGGCCGAGCCCTTCGTGTTCCCCGCGATGTGCACCGACCCCGACGTCGTGTCCGACGGCGGCACCGGGGCGAAGGGTTCACTGTTCGTGCGCCAGACGATCGAGCTCGACAAGAAGGACGCCGACGGGAGGGCCTACCGCAGGGCGATGGCGCGCTTCGCCCCGAACGCCGACCCCGACGACGTGTACGTGCAGGCCGGCTTCGCGGGGATGATGAACCTCGCGTCGGCCCTGCGGCTCGTCCCGAGCGGCACGCCGATCGACGCCACCAGCACTACCGCCGCGCTCCGGGCCGCGAAGCAGGTGCCGATGTTCCTCACCCCGGGTGCCACCTACACCTGCGACGGGAGTGCGTTCGCCGGGTTGAAGTCGCTGTGCTCGATCCAGTCGCACGTCGTGGAGTACCGCGGCAAGGATGCCTTCACCGACAAGGGCGTCTTCTGACCCGAGGGAGATCATGATGGAGGTGGGCATCTACCTCGACGGGCGCAACCCGCCGCAGTGGGCGCGCCCGTGGCCCGAGCACTACGCCCGCACGCTCGAGCTCGTCGAAGAGGCGGAGCGGCTCGGCGCCGCGTCGGTCTGGCTCTCCGAGCACCACTTCTTCGAGGATGGCTACCTCCCCCAGCCCCTCACGTTCGCCGCCGCGATCGCCGCCCGCACGCAGTCGATCCGGATCGGCACCGCCGTGCTCCTCGCCGCGCTGCGCACGCCCGCGCAGCTCGCGGAGGAGGCCGCGATGGTCGACATCCTGAGCAACGGTCGGCTCGACCTCGGGGTGGGCCTCGGATACCGCGTGCCGGAGTACGAGGGCTTCGAGCGCACCTTCGACCGCCGGTTCGCGCAGACCGAGGCCGTGCTGCGCGAGGTGCTGCGGCTCTGGGCCGAGGGCGGCGTCACCCCGGTGCCGGTCCAGCAGCCGATGTCGCTGTGGGGCGGGTTCTTCGGGCCCCGGGGCGCGCGGCTCGCGGGCGAGCTCGGGGCCGGGCTCCTGGCCGTCGACCCCGCGCTGATGGCCCCCTATCGC
>Ga0302321_100002677_pt1 | contig 15310 bp, 28 predicted proteins | sample Fen_T0_1_FD_202505 | JGI IMG/M metagenome (GOLD analysis project Ga0302321, IMG submission 202505) | Peat permafrost microbial communities from Stordalen Mire near Abisko, Sweden - Fen_T0_1 | ecosystem: Environmental > Terrestrial > Soil > Wetlands > Permafrost | place: Sweden: Abisko...
TCTACTCTATCAACTATATCTTGTGATGCTCTCAGTCTTGTATCCTCTTTCTCTCATGTCATAGCTATTGTATATATCATATTCTTGGCGTTTGATAGTCTATCCTCTATTTCTGCCTTAATGTTAGGTTTTGTTAAGTTTTCACATCCTATTGATCTTTGGGTTAGATTTGTCTTGGCTTTATATCATGCTCTCCTTACAGCTTCTGTTGCATTACCTGTTTCTACTACAGCATCTACAAACTTCCTTTGCTTTATTGTCAGATGTCTTTTATGTCAGGACTTATCTATATATATTTTCTCTTTGGGTTTCTTCTTATCCATCTCTTTATGAGTTTAGGAGGTTAAAAAATTATATCATTCTACTTAGTAGAAATAGTCTTGCTTTCTCTATAGGAGTTCTTTCTTCTCTTCTTTGCTCATCCTCAAACTCTTCTCTTATGTACCAATCTTTCTCATCTTTACTTTCTCGTATGTCTTTATCTGTTGTAGGGAAGTAGTCTTTCTTCTCTATCTGATTCCTTCAGTTTACTTTCTTCATGGGTCTGGTTTGATATGTAAAATATTATCTAATATATAACTTGTTTTGTTTCTTTATCTCTGAACCTTCATAGACTACTTTTTTGATGCTCTCCATCTTCCATATCTTTCCATACCTCTAATCAAGATATTTCCATATATTCATCTTGTATTTCGTTTAACATATTACTCATTTGCATTTAATTTATTAGATAAATACTTCCAGAAATCACTTAAGTTTACATTATTTGTTGAATAAATATTGTCTTCTTCCTGATCTATTCATTCATTTTTAAACTTTATAAATTCTAATATAAATTCTTGGGTATCTTTAATCTTCTTAGATAATGATTGATTTTGTAGGTCATTATTGCTCTGTAGTTTATTTACTACATCGAATGCTATACTTTGATCTATATTCTTCTCATTCATTAAGAATTTCATTCTGCGAACTTCGTTATCAAGATATTTATCATATATTGCAAGGTTTAATAGTCTATTATTTTCTATATCTCAGTTTATATGTGTTATGTGTGTTTTAAATTTATCTATATCTAATCAATTGAATGTACAATATACTAATTTACTTACCGTAGTATGTTTTTGCTTATATCTTCCATTATACAATACATAGTTATTTAATCTTACTCTTATATGTCAGTTTGATAATCTATCCTGTTTTAATATAATACTTTTATATACAACCTTTTTATCATAGACCTCTCATTTCTTGTTTGTTTTCTTAGTATATGAGATTCTTTCTACTGTTCTTACTCTTCCAAGATCGGAACATTGAAAATATCATTCATATCAGATTATATCCTTTCGTATTTCCATACATAATATAAATAATCTAAAGGGATTATCTCTAACCCCATACTCTTAAACAGCAACGTTACGGAGTGATAAACAAGATAGCGTATTGTGCATATGTTCGTATTGATTATATTCTTATTGGGTTGCTTTACTAGTGAAAGTTAAATAATCTGATACTTTGTTTGTGCAGTTAGTAATTGATGTTTCGTTTGTTGTTCCTTTACATATTTTATTTTATGTATAAGAAAGTATAATAATTCTCTTGCAATTATTTCTTTTTTGATTATACTCTAATCAATGAAAGATCCTGAGAAAATCTTTTCTTATATCCGATGTACCCGTGGAGTATGGGTTCTCTAGCAATAGAGATGGTGGAACGGATTAAGCTCGCAAGTCTTCTCAGGATCCTTGCGGGCTTTTTGTTTATTTATAACTTTATATAATGATTTGAGCTAAAAAAAGGTTTGAAGTACTGAAAAGAGATTGATTCAGGTGTAAATACTGTTGAAAGAATGGAAAAGATGTATCTCTTGAAGTAGACCACATTATTTCTAAAAAACAATGATGAGATGACTCTTTAGATAATCTTGTATGTTGTTGTCGTGAATGTAATATATGAAAATGATCTGATAATATAGAAAACCCAGCTAAAAACCTTTATAAACAAAAAATAGACGATTGTTCTTATAAAGTTAGAAACTATTTCTATTCAGAATGGAATAAATGATTCTTATGATCTATAGACAAGCAAACAGCTACATTATTAGTTATGTATGTAAACCACCATATTAAAGATGATAATATTTATTGTACTCGATTGACATATCCTCCATTATATTGAGAAAATTCACCACATTGAAAAAACCGAAGAGATGTAAAAGATGTTGATATGGATATAATATTTAAAAGATGAGAACAATTTTGTGATGATATATTAAATATAATGTATGAAGAAATTACGGAACAATATATAAATTCCCTTATTGAGGAAGTAATGGATGATAGTATATGGATACCAAAAAACAACAAACATCCATGAAAATTCACAAATAGATTAAATTATAAACTAACTGAGGATCTATGTGAAATATATGAAGATAAAAAATATATACTATCAAGATTTACTTTACATCCTAAATTTCTAAAAGATGAGTAAAAGACGCTATGTTTCTACATCATTTTGGGATGACTGATATATTATTGAAGCAGATCCAATAGAAAAACTATTATTTCTATATTTTTTAACTAATACACTAACTAACGTTGCCTGAATATATGAAATAGCAATAAAAAGAATATCATATGATACATGAATAGATAAAGAGATGGTATTAAAAATTATTGATAGATTTTCAAAAGTTTGAAAGATATTTTATATTGATGGATGGATATATATAAGAAATTTTCAAAAGCACCAAAATTTAGAAAATTCTAAAATAAAAAAATGAATAGATGAGATAATGAAGTCTATACCTATAGATATAATAAAAAAAATATGAGTCATAGATGAGTCATATATAAGTCATACATGACTCTCGATATATTCTGATATTGATTTAGATTCTGACTCTGATACAAAAAAATCTACCTCAGACAAAAAAATTGATACTATTCCTAAAAAGAATTTTTCTCTGTCACTGGAGGAGCAACGAGATTGACTTACTCAGGAAAATAAAGATAAATACAAATCCTATAAAGATAAATTCTTCATACATTATACTGAAACAAATAGTAAAGGTAAACAAAAACGACAATTAGAAAAAACCTGGAGTATTGTTTGAAGATTAACGACATGGAAAGATAGAGCAGATACAAACTTTTGAAGAAACAAACCATCAAACTATGAAACCGTAGAGTGATTTGATAAATGAATGCGTACAGGTGAGCGTAATAAAATGGTAGAGATATTGGGTGAAGATAAATATAGAGAGGTAAAAGCTAAACGAAAAGAAGATCCTTTATATCTTAATTCACCTTGGCAATGAACATAGAGTATAACGCTTCAACCAACTTTACTCTATGACTACAGGTTTTAGATAGACGCTTTGGTTGTCCATGAGAGAGAGAACTTATAATCTTATTTGGATTTATGAGTTCAGGAAAAACTGAGTTTGCTTATTTCCTAGCTAGGAAAAATACAGCTATTGGGAACAAGGTTGTTTTTATATCGCTTGAATTACCTGAGTATGATATGAAGTTGAGAATATGTAGAAAGCGTGCAGGAGTAAGTAAATATGATTTCCAGAAAAAGAAATACACAGAACAGCAAAAGGAGATTATGGAATGAACACGAGCAGAGATAAAAAATAACAGAGTACAGATCCTAGAATGAAAAGAAGATAAGAGTTTAGATAACATTATAAGCACTATACGCTTCTTAAATGAAACCCAAGAGATGAAAATGTTTATTATAGATAATCTCGATAAAATAGCGGGCAATGAGAGAGAGGATGAGATGAGTAGATATGCAAGAATAACTAGCAAACTGCAAGACTTAAAAAACGAATTAAATCTTTGTATTATACTTATACATCATGCAAACAAACCCAGCAAGAAAGATACTTATAGTCAAGCAGGTATAGCAGGGATGAGAGGAAGCCAAAAGATTATGGATAACGCAACCCAAGTATTTGAGATCTATAGAGATCTTGATCCAATGTGTAGCAATGAAGAAAAGAGAATAGTAGAGATAAGCCAACTAAAAGACACTTTTGAATGAGCCAACTGATTTATAAAGCTAATGTTTGATAAAGGTGAATATAAAGAAATAGAATACAACGAGCCAAGGAAAGAAAACAATCCATTTTAATTTATAATTATACTATCATGTTTGTAAAAGTAAAAGATGAGAACTATGTAAATGTAAATACTATCACTTGGATCTGAACTACACTACAAGACTGACTTGAATGTATACAAATGTCGTTTATTTGATGAGAACAACAGACAATAAGCTATAAACATATATCCGATAGAGATCAAATATTGAAAGATATTTTATTAGTAAAGAAGTAGCCTCCTCCCCCCAGTACATGAAAGTACCTTTTAACTCCTAATATACATATGTAGATATGGAAACAACTGATAAGATTACTATACTGGAATGTATTTATATTTCTTTATGTTTATTACAGCCTTACGCTATTATTTTCTTTATAATATTCGCAAAAGAAAAAACATTTAATCTAATTGATAGACTTTTACCTAATAACCCTACACCAAATGAAACTAAGTAGACTAATGGAAAAAGCACATCATATTGTAGACAATTATTATTATAAAAACCTTTATAAACTTTCTCGCAAACAAACCAAAGAATATTACGAATTATGTGAGAAACAATGGGAAGAAATACTAGCACTTAAAGTAGTTATAGAGCTTTTACAATCTAAAAAGACACCAAATGAATAAAGAAACTATATCAAACGCAGTAAATGAAATATATTTAGTATATAAAGATAATATATCATATTATGATAGTAAAATAATTGAAGAAATTTTATTTAAACATCTCCTAAAGGAAGAAGACCAATATCAAATAATAATATGAGATAATAAAGTGTTTTCTGCTAGTCCTATGGTTGTGCAAACAAAAGATTATAAATTTGATACAACTAAATATAAAAAAATCCTAAAGGAAGAAGAACAAAAGAAAATATATATAACCGATAGAAAGCAAACTAATATGGATAAGATATTTGAATTTATCAATAACCTATAATCTACCATGAGTAAAGTAATACCAATCACACCCTACGAGAAAGAGATAAAACAGTATAATAACTATGTTAAAATTCATACAATCAGAAAAGATAACAAGGATATACACCTATTACGTACAGCCTTAAAAGATTATAAGTATGATCCATTACGTCCCCATAAAATGAGAGTAGGGATAGATGAAGTTAGAAGGATTTATTTTTCTATCGTGAAATAAATGGAAAATGGATATAAAGTTTGGATCAAAGGTAAAAATAACCAACGAAGACACAAGTCCTTCTTATCTATAGAAGAAGCTACAGAGTGGTGTAATTCAAATAATGGTAATTATATCAGCCAGATAGGAAATCGATCACCAAATGAAATAAGACAATGGAATGAAGCACATACTTTTATTTGAGGTAAAATCACATGAAAAACTATAAATCAGAAATAATACTAAGTGATATTCAGATAAAATCTTTAGAGAAAGCTAAACTACTTGCTGAATGTATTAGGATAATAGAAGAAGAGTGTTGTATTGGTACGACAAAGATAACTATACAAAAAAGCTTTATCTGTCCAGAGATAGATATAGATAAACTTACTGATACAAAAATGGAATTACATCTTAGAGATATTTTACTTCAATTATTATGATAATGACTAAAACAGAAGAGAAGATCCAAAGAATAATATCTATATCCAAGATGAATAAGATATACGCTCCAATGGTAGAAGCATATGAGAAAGGGGAAATGGGGGAATTAGATTTGATTTTGTCCTATAATGCCGTATATTCAAATAATCGAAGAGCTGGTTTTAAAACTTTACAACAAGCACATGAAGAAATCAAAAACAAACAAACTAACAAAGACAGAGAAACTAAAGAGATTAGCTGAGAGGAGAAGAGTTAGTATAGAGAAAGCAAAAGCTAAACTAGAAAAAAACAAATCTGAGAGGTATGAAAAGATCAGACTACAGTATGAAGCACTCAAGCAAAAGAAAATAGCTCAGATTACTGCATACTATGAAAGGAAGCTAGAAAAAAGACTATGAAAAGTACAGAAAATGCAAAAGCAAATGGAGGTGAATAAAGTAAAGAAAATTAGAAAACAGGAAATAAAAATAAAGGTAGTAAAGGATAAGAGCTATAGACAAAAAGCGTTTGATTCTATATGCTACCTATCAAAGATTATGAGAGCAGATAGAGATTGAATGGTAATCCAGATAGACACAGGAAATAGAGTACATTGGTCTGAGTGTGTAGGAGGACATATATTTCCAAAGGGTAATTATGGGCATATTGCTACATTTCTTGATAATGTATGGCCTATCTCAGTTTATTGCAATAGGAAACAATTAGATTCGATAGGATATAATTGGTGGAAGAAAACACCACTATCCGAAGATAGACTTAATGCACTACAAGAATTAGCAGACAATAAAATACTAAAGAACTGACTCAGAGATGAGATGTATTGGAGAAATGAATACGAAAGACTCCAAATAAGGATAAAAGAGGAAGAAGAAAGACTAGGTATAATCCAGTAATTTATACTTTGTATGAAAAAAGTATAAAAATCTCTTGCATTTAGAATAAAAATCCTTATACTTATTTCACTGATGGGGACATAATGTTGAAACAACTTAGGAGTAAACACGTTGCCGTCTATAGAAGTATTTACATCCAAACACAAACAAAATGATTAAACTAATGATTATCCTTACAATGACTTGCTACGTATTATATACAAGTAATGTTGTTGTTGGTCTACTTCTTTTATCTTTCTTACTTATTATCGAATGAAACTTACAGAAAAACAAAAGAGCCTCTTAGAGATGTACGCAAAGAAAGCTCATCTATCTACCAAAGAAGTAATAAACTGGGTAGAAACAGGAGCTGTCACTATTTCAGAGATTTCTCTAGGGATTCTTGGAGTTCCACACATAGAGAAGAGAGAAAAAAATTTTAATCACTTTAACTGGATGCAATAATGAAATTCACAGATAGAAGTAAAAGAAATCCATTCACTATGGAAGATAATGTTTGAAGAGTTGTATATTTCAATGACTGATCGTCAGAATACATCTCAGAGAATATTACACAGGATCAGATGCAATCAATAGAAGAATATAAATATGAAGAAGTTATGAATTAGTTTTATTATATTATTATTATAACCATGACAACAACAGCAACAGGTAGCCAGAGTTCAACTCCTAGAGAGTTATTAGAGGCAGGAAGTTTTGTAGCAAGATGTTATTCATTTATTGACTATGGAACACATCAAAACACTAAATTTGTTACTAAAGATGGTAGCCCAGTAGAACAAAGAAAGATTAGATTAGCTTTTGAATTACCTACAGAAATGAAAGTATTTGATGAAGCTAAAGGTGAGCAACCACTTGTTCTTGGTAAGAAATATACATTATCATTATCAGACAAAGCGTTTCTTAGACAAGATTTGGAAAGCCGAAGAGGTAAACCATTTACAAAAGAAGAATTAAAAGGATTCAATCTATCTAATTTGATTTGAGTACCATGTATTTTATCTGTATGAGTAAATAAGTTTGATGATAGAGAATTTAATCAGATCAATGGAATTAGTCCACTTATGAAAGGACAAGTAGTAGATAAACAAATCAATCCATCAGTAATATTTGATCTTGATAATTATACTATAGAACAATTCAATACACTTCCTAAATTTGTAAAGAAAGAAATATCAACAAGTAATGAAGGAGTTCTATGTGACTATAAAGAAGAAAATAACGAGTTATTTATGACAAAGAAGGTAGTAAAAGAAGAAAAGAAAGAAACAAAGAAAGAATAAGATAGTACACCATTCTAGTTTGCTACAATCATACATACATGGAGGGTTAGATTCCCTCCCTCCTTTTAATTCTTAAACTAACCTATGGATGTTCTAAAGACAGATAAACAGACTATTGATCTACTAATAACAAGACATGAGGAATTCAAGGTGAAGCAAAGAAGTCTTTCCCTTGATGATCTCTTTGAGTGGAACTCATTACTAGAATTATTTATGGATACAAGAACACAAGCACAGAGTGAATATATAGAATCTAAGAACAAGCTAGAGAATAAAGTATCAGTAAGAAAGGCTGTACTAAGAAACGAAAAAGATGATGCAGGAAAGAAAAAGAATACAGAGAGCTGAATAGATGATACTGTAGCAATAGAATTTGATGAAGATTATGTAGAACTAGCTATAAAAAAGACGTTGATAGAGTTTATGACAAACAAGATCACTACTATACCTGAATACATAAATTTGGGTAAGAAATTTAATCCTAATTAGATAAGATGACTAAAACATACAAACTAGCACACGATATATACAAGACTATCCGTACAGAGTATTGTAAGAGGATATTGGGGTACTGAAAGAAGACCCTCCAAGATGGGATCAAGAATAAGAAGTTCACACCAAAGCAAGAAGAACAGATAAGGGAGGTGTTTAGAGAATGGATAGATGATATCCAATCAAGATATATGGAATGCTTTAAATAGTTTTTATTCTTTTAATTATATTTTAATGAAAACAAAAAGAATCTTCAAACAATGTTCATGCTGTGGTAGAAATAAAGAAGCTAACGATAAGAACTTCTATACTTGTACTTATGGTGATGGATTAAGGAGTATTTGTAAGGAATGTACATCAGATAAGATGAAGCAATATAGATACAAGAAAGTCACAGGTAAACTAGATGTGTTGAAAGAAATAAAAGCTCCAAAGATCAATACAGTAGCTATAGAGAAAGCAATACTAGATATGAAGGAAATGGAAAATACTATACAATATAGAATAAACAACTTCAATAAAGTAAAACTCCAGAGAAATATATCTATTATACTAAACGTATTGATTATTGGTGCGAGCGTTGCTTTTAGATTATTACATAAGTAATGGAATATGGAACAATTCAAACAAAATTATCTAAATTGGAAATTATTTTTGTTATTACTTGTTGTCTTATTGTCAGTTTATGTGTTGGTTCTAACTGTGAAAAGTCACTCAATACAGAGCCAACTAACTTATTACTCCAAGACATACAGACTTGATGAATGACTAAAGGTATACAGAAAGGAATACAACAAATTGGTAGCATCAAAACAGGATGAGAAATCACTAGACCTAGACAAATCAGCTCAAATTGAAGCACTAAAAGCAGGGATAGAATCATACAAAGAGTCGATAGTAAATACAAGGAATCTATATCTACAATAACATGAGTAAATGAATGTATGCAGAAACCTCTTGATATAGTTAGTAAAGAGTTTTGATTAGACAAAAGATACTATGCTGTAATTGGCTTCGCAGAGAACATTAGAAATCCCTGAGCCGTATGAGATCATTGATGCAGTAATTGAGCCTACCAGTTCAATTCATGTCCTGGAAAACGTAAAAGTACACGATGGTATGGGATGTATTTTGTTCCTTGTAGTAAGGATCCATTATGTAGCACAAGAATGCTAGCAGAAAAGATAAGAGATGTATATGGATGTAAAATTGTAGATGGTAAACTAGAGGATTATAGATGTCTTTATAAACATAATGGAGTAAATCCTCCTCAATGGTATAGAAACAAGATAGATAAGTATTACAATTTATTATTCTAACAAGTAAGTAAACAATGAAACGATACGTTATAAAAGAGATATTCGATTATATTGGAGAAACTTTTGTTTGATTTCTTCTATGGTCATTTATTATATTAATAATATTTTTAATTATTGCTTGATAAACAATGAAACACTATATACGATATGAAAGATTTATAAGTTTATGTATATTATTTACATGATTATGATTGCGACTAATAATAAGTAGATTTGTTTTTAACGAACACTTCTTAGAAAAAGATACTCCAGAATATAAAATACAACAACGCCTAGATAGAATAGATTCTTGACTCCTTGAGGTATCTAAGTATGTGAGTGCTTGTATGAAGTAAGTTTTTATTTATTTAAGTTATTATAGGATGAAAGAATATCATAAAATAATAGGAATCTATGTTTTTGATGAAAAAACACATAAGCCTATTCCAGAAATTATGGAGTATTTCCAACCAATGAAGGATTGGCAATGGATATTTACCGAAAAAATTGACTGAACCAATATACGTGTTTTTTGGGACTGACATAGAGTAAGCTTTGGTTGACGTACAGATAATGCACAAGTACCCACTAGATTATTAAATAGATTGCAAGATATTTTTATGGAAGAACTATTTGAACAAAAGTTTTGAGAAACTCCCGTTACTCTTTATGGTGAATGATATGGCGGTAAAATACAGAAATGAATAAACGATTATAAAGATGAAGAAGATTTTATATTATTTGATGTAGAGATAAATTGAGTACGATTAGAGAGAGAAAATATAGAGGGCATCGCAAAGTCTTTCAATATAAATTGCGTTCCTATTATACTTACATGAACACTATATCATTGAATAGATTGGGTATTACAAAAGAAGAAAGACGATAATCAGAAAAGCAAACAAATCTCTGAATGACTAGTTTGAGTTCCTATAGGTGGCTATTTAGATAGATTAGGTAAAAGAATTATAGTAAAGATAAAGCAAGAACATTTTAAATCTTAATAAATAAGATGCCTATATACAAAAATTATGAGTAAATATGAGGATTGGTAGATTTAATATATCCAAACCGCAAAAAATGGTTGGTTTCTAAATGAATGAAAACAAATACAATAGATAAGCTTATAAGAACTAATAAGTGAGATATTAGATCTGTAGTTGGCATTATAAAATTTGTAAAAGAATATGAAAAACACATGGAAGAATTAAAAGAATATATATTACAATTGAAAAAAGAGATAAAAAGAATAGCTGATATAGAAATATAAAACCAAAACTCCAGCAGAGGGGATATACCTCTGCATATATGGGAAATTAGCTTATAGAAAGCAAGGAAGGAACAACCTGTTGTGATTATCAACCATCACATTTCCCTTCTCACTGAAAGTAAGTCGCACCAATTGTATCAAGCATACAATACGACACTGCTTTCGATAGTGAGTTTTACTTCCATTACCTTCGAGAATGACCGATAAACTTATAGAGGACTTATTAGAAAAGATAGAAATAGTCTGTGATAGTAATTGATATTGTTTCCCTACTGAACTTGTGAGACCTATTATCCAAAAGCACCTCACAGAATCCAGCGAGAATAAGGTGGAGATAAAGATAGGAGATAAAAGTTGTTTTTGTTGATTTATGCGATTAAATAACACAATGAATTATTGTCCGTGATGCGGAAAGAAAATTATATGGATTGATTAGCTTTAACTTCCTAAATTAAGAGAGAGAATGACACCAACTCGAAAAGATACAAAACGAACGACTAACGAAGTATTGAGAATGTTATTATATGGATTACTTTTATGAATATCTATATGACTAATGTTTAGATAATTTTTAAAATTTCATCCCTCCCTCATGAAAACTAAACAACCTACCGAACTTAATAAGATATATTGTTGAGATTGCCTAGAGATTATGAAGGAGTTTTCAAATTGATTTATAGATTTGACAGTAACTTCTCCTCCATATGATAATCTAAGAACATATAATGGATTCACTTGGGATTTTGAATGAATAGCTAAAGAACTATATAGGATTACTAAGGATTGAGGTGTTGTTGTGTGGATTGTATGAGATGCAACAATTAAGTGAAGTGAAACAGGAACATCATTCAAACAAGCATTATATTTCAAAGAGATAGGATTTAATTTACACGATACTATGATTTGGAATAAGAATTGTTTTTCTGCTGTTTGAGCCTTACAAAATAGATATGCTCCTGTATTTGAATATATGTTTATTTTATCAAAATGATTTCCTAAAACATTTAATCCAATTAAAGATAGAAAAAATATATATGGAGGAAAAAAAGTAAATGGTACAATAAGAAACAAAGATGGGACAATGAAAAAATTCAGTAAGGAAGTAATAGTAAACGATTTTGGACAAAGATATAATATACGATTACAAATACCTCATAGACAAAAGTGATGACACCCTGCTCCATTTCCTGAGAATTTAGCACAAGACCATATCCTATCTTGGAGTAATGAATGAGATTTGGTATTTGACCCTTTCTTATGAAGTTGAACTACAGCAAAATTAGCTAAAGTAAATAATAGAAATTATTTATGAATAGATATAAGTCAAGAATATATAAATATAGCAAATAAAAGAATAGAGTCTTTATCTCAGTAAATCTATAGGTGATGCAACGAAAACAAAGGATAAAAAGAAGTCTAATTCGGAACAGCACAAGTATGTCTTTACTGCATATGCTTACAATATTCTTTGGTATATTTAAACATAATGATTATTGATATTGGATATATCCATTTTTAAGTATATTATTTATTGTATACTGATTATTTATAGCCAAGCGATTAGATTGATATGATTCATATAAAGACGTTTTAACATCTAATAAATAGGTGATGCAAACATCAAAACTATTATGAACAGACACAGAAGATTGAATAACTTGTGAAATACGAGGATATTGGAAAGATTGAATCTGTTATGTGAAAGATGTGATAAATAAAAGAAGTGAAGAAACTCTTCCAGAGGAATCTCCATCAGATATAGGAGATAGAATCGAAAAGTTTATTAGAATTTACAAAGAAATAGATAAGAATAAAATACACGTTGAAACAAGATTTGTTTTGGAAGACCCTCAAGAACTCAAAGATAATATTGAAACTGAAATAGAAAGTGCTTATTGTATGATGAAAACTCATAGAAAAAATATTTAAATAGCTCTTTATCCTTCCTAAATTAAGAGAGAGAATGACACCAACTAAGTAATATTTTAATTTATTATATATTACAATGCTAGAACTTAAAGACAACAATGGTAAATTATTATCAAAAAAAGTACAGAAAAGAGTTAATGATTTTATAGACCATTTAAAAGAAATTTCACGATTTAAACCTTCTAAAGATTTACAAAAATCTGAAGTGGAGAAACAGGTAAAATTTACTTTGAAATGTTTTGGAATAGAAGCGGAGATAGAATATAGAAAACTATCTACACACAAAGACTGGGATTCTGCTTGTTATTCTGCTTTGGATTCTGCTTGGGCTTCTGCTAGGGCTTCTGCTTGGGATTCTGCTTGGGCTTCTGCTAGGGATTCTGCTTTGGATTCTGCTAGGGATTCTGCTTGTGATTCTGCTAGGGCTTCTGCTTGGGCTTCTGCTAGGGCTTCTGCTTTGGATTCTGCTTTGGATTCTGCTAGGGATTCTGCTTGTGATTCTGCTTGTGATTCTGCTAGGGCTTCTGCTTGGGCTTCTGCTAGGGCTTCTGCTTTGGATTCTGCTTTGGATTCTGCTAGGGATTCTGCTTGTGATTCTGCTTGTGATTCTGCTTGGGCTTCTGCTAGGGCTTCTGCTTGTTATTCTGCTTTGGATTCTGCTTGGGATTCTGCTTTGGCTTCTGCTAGGGCTTCTGCTTGGGCTTCTGCAGAAATATTATTAAAAGATAATAAACAATTTAAAGAAAAATACCCTAAGGGGGCATTTATTCAACTAATGAAAATTTTTGAAATGTGATTGTATCCTGTAGGAATATTAGAAGAAAATAAAAAATTTGTAATATATGTTCCTTCTATACCTAGTAGGGTTCCAAAAGATTTTAATTAATTTTACCATCTAATGCATCCTCCCTCATGGAAACTAAACAACCTACCGAGAAGCCTAGAAAACGATATTGTCATCTATGTGTAAAGTTAGTAGAACCTATAAGAATAGGAAGAGCTCACTATGAGTGTCCTCTGTGTAAAACAGATATGACTCTTGATATAGTATATCAAGCAGAACTAATAGAAGAAAGTAAACCTTTATCTCAGTAAATCTATAGGTGATGCAAACATCAAAACAAGAAAAGGATTGGATAGAAATTATGGTAGACAACCTTTCGGTAATACCGAAACATACAAGACTACCATACGCTAGAAATGTAATAAAACGACATACACCAAAAGTTCCAGAGGAATCTCCATCAGATATAGGAGAGAAAGATAATCTAGTAAATCAAATAGAATGTATGCAGGTAGATAAGGAATCTATGAGAATGAAAGTAGATAAACTCATAAAGAAACGGAAAAATACATTAAAAGAAAAATTAAACGACTCTTATGAAGAAGAACGATGTATGCAAACTATAATATCAGAATTACAAGAACTAAAGGACTCTTTATCTATAACCAAAAACTAATGTGAAATAAAAGTGTATGAAGAGGTAATCGCATGGAGCGAGTAGAAGAAAACCAACCAGCTCTATCTAAATACCTATTGGAGGAAAATAGTGAGAGAAATTGGAATATAGTCACCTCAAACAAATCTGAAAAAGAGAAAGAGTTGAAATTTAGAAAGGAGGAAAGATTCTTCGTTAGACGTTTGGCGTTAGTTTTACTTGGGATATAGAATAGTTTTATAATCTTAAATTCTATATATCGGTTATCCCGAACATCTTACGTAAAGCATCGTTGGTTGTGTGCATAGAGAAGTGATAAGCATCTACATTATCCATTAAATCATATCTATGATACTGTAATCCATTACTAACTATATCTTGTCTAGCTTGTTGATAGAGTTTAATCTTCTGGAATGATCCTGTATTGTCTTTATCTATTATCACGTAGGCTGAAAATAATCTCCATATATCAGCATAAGATATATATGAGTATCAGTTATCTCACCAATCGGCTCAGAAACTACCACAATTTATAAATCTTTTTAATGTATCATCATATCATATAAGATTAAAACAATGAGAAACTGTAGCATAGAAACCTGTAGTGGTCCATTGAACACATTCCTTAGGGAATGAGTATTGTCTTCCCCAATCTATCCCTTTTCCTCATGTATTTATATAGTTCCCTATATCTATAGCTTTCTTGAATAGATTTACCCTATTATCGTTATCTTTCTGTAAACATACAGGTATAGAGGTATATCACTCTATCATTCAAGCATTTTTTAGAAACTTAACTCAGTCTATTATTTGATATGTATGTACTTTCTGTTGGTTCCATAGAGTCAGAGGATCTTTCTGTTGATAGATTTGTCAGTTCTGATCGTACTCAATAATATTCTGGCCGTTGTTTATTATCGTAGGTGAGTAAAATGTACAAGCTCATACATTTCATTGATCCTGTATAGTTATAGTATGATATGGTCGTGTTTTATCTACAGCTACACTTTCT
>Ga0302321_100002678_pt1 | contig 15308 bp, 15 predicted proteins | sample Fen_T0_1_FD_202505 | JGI IMG/M metagenome (GOLD analysis project Ga0302321, IMG submission 202505) | Peat permafrost microbial communities from Stordalen Mire near Abisko, Sweden - Fen_T0_1 | ecosystem: Environmental > Terrestrial > Soil > Wetlands > Permafrost | place: Sweden: Abisko...
CCGCCCGAGGAATTAAGCGTCGTAAATGTGCCTGTATTGGGCGTGGTTGCGCCCACCGTACCATTAATCGCCCCACTAGTTGTGGTAACAGTTCCAAGGGTTTGATTGGAGTTGATAGAAAATGCGTTTCCTGCCAATCCAAGCCCAGTTCCTGCTGTGTAGGTCGTTGAGGCACTGAACTGGCTGAACACTATGGGGTCGGTCCCCAGCACGGTGGGTTGCGTCTGAATCGTCCAACCAGTGGAACCCTGCGTAGTACCAAGGGACACGAAGTAGTAATAGCCAACCTTCAATTGTCCTGCCGTATTGGAATCGGAGGCGCGGGACCATGCCCCTGCCGCCGTAATGTAGATACCGTTGTTTTGTGAAAGAGCCTGATTCTTAACCAGGACTCGACTGGCACTCGTCAAAACGCCATCAATCGTTTGCTCGCCTGAAAGAGTGATGCTCGCCGTGGTTGCAATCTGAACGCCAGTGCGTTGAACCAAACCAATCGTAAAATTGTCCACATAGGTCTTTGTGGCCACATCTGTAGAGTTGGTCGGAGATGGCATTCCGGTAATTGATCCACCGGAAATCGAAACTGATCCTGAGTTTTGGATCGCCATTGTCCCAATTGAACCAGCGGCGACAGAGGTTAATCCGGGCGCAGATGTAACGCCGAAAGGGAGCGCGGATCCAGTAAGGGTGCCCGCTGCGGCAGGAACAGTAATGTTAGCAGACCCATCAAAAGAGACGCCGTTAATGGTCCGAGGGGTCGAGAGCGATTCCGCCGTCGCTGCCGTGGTGGCGCTCGTTGCCGTAGTGGCGCTCGTTGCCGTAGTGGCTGCGATCGTTCCGGTTCCCGTGGTCGATACCGAATGCCCTGAATCAATTACTATATTATCCAGAATCGCCTTCGTCTGGATATTCTGCCTTACAGCCTGAACTGGAGTTGGCTGAGCAAAAACGGCCTGCATGAGCAGGGAAGCGATGACAAAAAGATGAACAATTTTTTTCATGGATTATGCAACCTGAGTCCAGATTTTTGCATTGGTTGAAGCGTTGTAATCGTTCGGCTGCTGCACTCCCGGTCCCGTAGGCGTGGTGCCGACAGTCAAAATCCACCATTGCTGAGCGCCGCCGATAAGGGCTACTACCATATAGGGCAAGTAGGGTGCATTCATCGCTACGGTTGGAATTGCCGCCAAGGCCGATGCACCCACTCCAGTCAATTGCGTAACCCCAGGCATAAATGCCACGGCTATGGCCCCAAGCGAAAGCAGCGGCGCAGGAAGGCCGGCGCTCGGACCAGTGGCCCCCACGAGATCAGGGAAAAGAACCGCAAAGTTGGGCGGATTACAGAATGTTGGAATTTCGCAACTCATGTGGCATTGATTGTTACGGGAACGCTGATCTGGAATACTTGGCCGGATGAATCAGTGATCGTATCCCGCCACGTTGCGTTGAACGTCGCTGCCCCGGAAAGGGTTCCTCTCGCCCAAACACACAGAGGGATATTTGTCGGAGAAAGTGGGTATATGGCTGAGTCTCCCGACAGAAATGCCCACGAATGAGAATACGGACCCAGACCACCGCTCGGGCTGACTGTCACTGAATTTGTTATTACAGTCCCGCCACCAACTCCCGTTCCGCTCGCGGACGATGGGCTCACAGTCGCAGAAAGCGCCGCACCGAAAACCTGCTTCCATGCGCCAGCGACGTTGACGTAAATAGCAGAGACGGTTTTCCACACGCCACCCACTTTATAGGAGACGCCGTACATCGTTTTCCACACGCCACCGACTTTAACTGAGGTCGAAAAACTCATGGAACATATTGATACCATATCTGCCCATCGACGCCTCCAGACGGCCCAGTTGCCGAGATAGTTGCGAGCACCGCGCCCGTTGCGCCAGTGGCTCCAATTGGGCCAGATGGACCGCCAGATGGCCCAGTAGCCCCAACGGGACCCGTCGCGCCAACAGGACCAGCGGGGCCGGTAGGACCACCGGAAGGACCAGTGGGGCCAAGCGGACCTGAAGCGCCAGTTGCGCCGACCGGACCGATATTCCCTGTTACGCCAGTTGGACCGACAGGACCAGTCGCGCCAATTCCAGTTGGACCTTGAACACCCGTGGCACCCACGGGACCAGCAACGCCCGCAGCACCCATTGGGCCAGTGGGACCAGCAGCACCCGTCGCGCCAGCACCGCTCGGGCCGATCGGACCGATAGGACCCGTAGGGCCGGCAGGTCCAACAGGACCAGTCGGACCCGTAGGGCCACCGCTAGGCCCAGTCGGACCCTGCGGACCTGAAGGGCCGGGAGTTCCTTTGAAAAGGTACGCGACGGTGGGCGGAATTACGCATTGCGGCTGGCAGTCTGACATGCCTCGCAAGATACCGGAATCGCGGGCGTAGGGGCAAATAGGGCGCCGAAATCAGTTGCGATTTAGGCAAAAAAAGAGCCACCCGAAGGTGGCCCTGAGTAGCTCGGTTATTCCAATCCGATTATGGACCAGAAATTCCAGAGCACGCTGCAAGCGAATCATTGATTTGGCAGCGCTTGTAGATGATCGGAAGAACAGCCCATGGAAACAACGGACGGAAGGCGCGACCAACCTGAAAGGCTAGCACGCCGTAATTCCCGAAGAAATTCCGTACCATGTCCGGATATGCTCCAAAGATCACCTCGCCACCAAACATCTGCTGTGCCCACTTCGTCTTGCCCTCGCCGACCCACTTGGCCGGAACTTGGCGCTCGAACGAATTTTTGGCGAATAGGAAGCCGACTTCATATTCCGCCACGAGCCAGCCCGGATTGACCTGCTCCACAGTGCCGGTCGAACCAGCAACCGCGACGTAGGGTTCCACGAACTGATACGCACCGCCCGAGAAGTTGGCGCGCATCGGACGTTGATCTTCGCCGAGGTCAATGCCGCGATACAGCGGCTTGAACAAGTAGCCATTGAGGCCGAGCTTGGCCTGTTCGCTGCCAGAAATGGCGCTCGCGGACAGAGGCCCGAGAGGCTGGGTAACGAAGGTGCCGGGACCGGCCGCGCCGCCGAGATCTTGGCGCAGGCTCTCCAGGATGTCAGCCGAGCCAATGAAACGTAGGTGGGCCGCTTCGCCGCTGCCGAACTTCGTGAGCAGGAGATCCTGCGTCATGTAGCGGGCGTAGCGATGGAGCAGATTCCACGTCAGGCGCGTGTCCGATGCCACGGTGGGCGTCGGCTGGTCGATGATGCCTTGGCCACCCGTGATGGTGGAATAGAAGGCAACAGACGACTGCACGACAGCTTTGATGCCCGATCGGACGAACATATCGCCGCGGGTATCAGCGTTGATGAGTTCCTTGGAATACTGCTGGACAGCATCAAGTTGAGCCGTAAGCGATTCCTTGAAAGCATTGTACGCGACGTTGAGCGCGATGACATCAGAGAAATCCTGATAAATCTTCGCGACATACTGCCACGCATTCGTGCCGGACTTACTATTGCCGGCGTTGGAACCGATGTCGGTCACGGTGCCCATGGTCGCCATCACCGGAAACACCATGGAGGTGCCGGGGACTGTACGGCCTTGAACAACAGAGACGTGAATCGGGGAAACTTGCGCCTCAAATGTCTTCTGAGGAACAACGGAGAGATAAGGCACATCGGCCGCGAGGCTTGCGCCGATCGGAGCGATGATGCGGGTCGGGTCAGTCTGGAACAACTGAACCGCCGTAGGAAGATTAACGACAGCCATGGAAGGATGCGAAAAAGGATTGCGGTTGTGGGCACGATTGCCCGTTTCTCCGGCACGGGTGGGTTCTCCCGATCCTGTTAGACCCTTTTCTCCCCCGGACTGGTAGTGCTCTTGCGAGCGGGCGACCCTTGCGGGCTAGACCACCGGATGCCCCTATATACCATAACGCTATGCGCCAGGTCAAATTGCCTACGCCAGCACTTCCCTGATTAGTGTGCGCGGAGTCTTGCCGCCTGTCATGCCCCCAATGTATGGCACATTCAGATCAGTGGGCCGATCAAGACCGCCACGCGACCACATTTGGAGCACTGGATTCGGAAACTCAATGAGTGAGCGCGGATAAGCTCCCGGCTCATCCAAATTCACCCAATGGAAAGTGTCGCGCATGTATTCCCATGCGTAAGAGCCGAGTATATTGGTCTCGCTGGTATCGCGATGGCGCTGACAGTTCTCCACAATAACCTGATCGAATGGTTTTTTGTGATATGCCTCGACGTGCTGGCGAACACGCCGATAAAGCTCGGGCGTGGCTACGGTAGGCACTCGCCGCATGGTCTCGATCGGAGTGTGGTGAAACCCAAGGATTCGCTCCGTGCTGGCCTTCCATGGAATCGTCGCCGGGTGATGAATCTTCAGGTGCGCGTAGCTGTTATAGAGCATCACCGGATTTCCGTCTTTGAAAAAAGGCCCAGGCGTCCACTTGGATCCAACGATACAATCAGACCCCATGAGAAATATAAAATCCGCCTCGGGGCACATCTCATCACAGTGGAGCATCGCCAGTTGCGCTCGATCCATGCCGCGCCCGTCCAGAACCTTAACCTGCGCCTCGGGCCAAATGTCCCGGCAGATTCCCGCGAATTGATGGTAGTCCGCCAAACTCACGCAGACCATGGGAGGCAGGAAACCTTCGCAGTATTTTCTCATGCTCGCCAAAGAGCACGTGAACCAGTCGGCGTCCCGCCAATAAGATGCGACAAAGATTTGCGCCTTCACTGTTTGGCTCGGAAAAAGTGAATCATAACTCGCGACTTCGGCGATCCTGGCGCGAATAATGAGCATGCAGCCCTTGAGAAATGAACCGTCTGCGAATTTAGCCAGCCTTCACTCCCGATGTCTTTGACGATTTCCAGCGTCTTCACGGCGTCGCGCTTGCCGCTCATGAAATCGGCCAAACCTTCTCGATCCGCCTGCACGAAAGTATCGCCAAGACCCATCACCGTCACGCCGTCCTGCCGAGTCAATCGGTTCGGCGTGAATCCACGCCTCGGGAGAACGTCGATGTCGCAATGGACGCCGCCGCCAGTGTGCTCAAATGCAAGCCAGCGATAGATGCGCGCCGCCTCCTGTTTCGGAAGATTGGAAATCTGCGCCTTAACCTTCTCATAGCGCGTATTCTTTGCGGCATCGTAACGGTTATTTACAATGGGATTCCACCCTTCTTCCTTCCATGCGTCCTTCCAGACTTCAAGGCACGCCTGCTGCTCTGAAACGTCGCTCCCTACAGTGGGATCAAAGTATGTCGTGATCGTCTTGCTCGCGAGGTCTGATTCGCCGGTTTTGTCGATGAATCTGGCCCGCACCGCAGTCTGTGCCGAGAGATCTTTCACTCCATGCAGATAGGCCGGAAACTGTCCCATCTTCTGAATCGAAAATAGGTCTCTGGCCGTGATGGTCTTTCGAGCAAAATCCATCACCATAAGTGGCGTATCCTTGGCGATTGGCAAAATGCGTTTGGCATGGTGAAAATCATAAGCAATCGAACCAGGGCCACCAAGTATTTCCATCCCACCCGCTTTCTCAAAAAATTCCATCGAATAGATAGCCGCCCCGTTCAAATGATCCGGTAGGTTTGCCTGAACGTGGTAAACGTGCCCGATTGCAGCCGTAATTCCATCGCTCGATTGAATGCGATACTCATTGGCCAACTTCCATATCCAGTCTGGAGCGAGTGGCGTGCAATCGGCCTCCATATTCAGGAAGGCGTAATACTGCTTGCGCCAATTCTCCTGCCTAAAGAACTCGATTAGATCGTAGAACATTTCATTAGGCCCGTATGGGTAGCCCTTCGCGTTCATGCGGCGGCATCGGTGCTGGTGGACCTTGCCAAATTTGGCCCCCAGCTTTGAAACCACATCTGCATCCATGGGCCGCGCATCATTGCGGGCATAAAGCATGAAATCTGCTTCGGGTGATGGCCGGTCCTGAATATCCGCGATGAGGCGGCAAAGGCTCGCGGCAAAATCCCGATCGCCGTCCCAAAAAGAAAGAACGATCAGCAGCTTCTTGACTGGCAGATTGATTGATGGCTGAGTCGTTGGTGGAACGCCGATATTCTCAGACATCGGCTTGCGGTTTAGAATTTCGTCAAGGGATGGCATTAGTACATGGCCGGAACCGACCGGCGCGTATTGTGGTAGGAGTAACCGCGCTCGCCGATATGAGTCGGGACTACGGCATGGTCAACGAACGTATGATGGCCGGCGCGCAAGGCCCTGGTACAGAAACAAGCGTCCTCGGAGTTTTCCGAATCATCGCCCGTGACGCTGAGTGCATTGAAGAAGCGGTAGCGGTAGCCAAGCTGGCCGGCGAGGATCGTATTCTTGATCTCGATTTCCGGCTGCGTGCGAATGATGTCTTGGAGCACCCTGATATTGACCAGCGTGAAACCGAACCCGACCCAGGGTGTCTCCTCAACGAAATTGCGTGGCCCGGTGTGCGCTGCATCGTCAGCCAGGTTGGACTGGAACGCCGAGGCATACTGAGCGCGGCCATTGTCGGAGCGGCCAAAATAGCAGCCACCGATCAGCGTCCGGTTCTGCTGCAAAAGGCGGGCAATCGGATTGATGTTCGCAAATTCTGGCGGAAAGTTGGGGTTGCCAGTAATCTCGCGGAACCAGCCAACGTCTCCATGCGGCACAACGGTATCATCATCCCACCACAGACCCCATTCACAGCCCGATGCGAGCCAGCGCGACGCCAGTACGTTGCGGCCACGAGTGGGTGGGAAATTAGTCTTCAGTGGAATGAACTGCATCTTATCCCGCTCAAATAGCGTGGCGAAGCACTTCAGCACCCCAAGGTGTGGAGCGCGGTTTGATGGCATCAGAATCGCGATGCGCTTTCCCTCTGGCCACACCCACGGAGCGATTTCTTCGCTCTTTGCAACTGGTTCCTCCCAGCTTTCGGTGACAACGGGAGCACCGATAAGCGTTGAGTCGAACTCGACCAGCTTTTGAAGATCAACTACCGTTGGCTGATTTCCACCAGCTACCCACTTCTCGGGAATTCCGATGTTTTTGCCAATTATTTCAGCGGCTTTCGCGGCCCCATACTTGGTCACGAAAGTCTTTCCAATCTCGGTGAGTTGGGTCATTTCAGGACTCCGCTGCTACGGGCGATCTTGTCCACGATTTCGTCAAAGGAACTGCCGGTCGTGTCTTCATCCTGTTTTGGAGCCGATGCCGGCTTTCCAGCGCCGACTTTTTCGCCAAGCGAGCCCGCGCCCTTCATGGCCTTGATTTGAGCGCGCAGACCTTCAGCTTCCTTCTTCATGGCCTCAAGCTGGCCTTGAACATGCGGCAGAACGTGATCCCGATACAAAATCCCAACACGAGCCGAAATCTGCGCATCCTCGGGACTGGCGGTTTCTTTCTTGATCGCCTCTCCGAGCTTCAGAACGCGCTCATTAAAGGCGGTGATTGCGCGGTCTTTCTCTTTCTTCACCGCAGGCGGATCTTCAGGCTTGGCCGATGGAGGGGGTTGCAAAAAATCAAACTTGTCGGCGTGGCTCTTGAACTCGGATACCATGCGCTTGTTGGCCTGCTCCAACCGTTGCTGCTCTTGAGTCTGCGCTTGCTGCTGGCGTTGCTCAAACGTGGCCTTGAACTCGCCTACCTCGCGCTCCTTATCTTTCGACAGGCGAGTATTCTCGCGGAGCAAATCCTTGATTTCCTCGGCTGACTCGTGCTCTCCGGCCTTTTCCAGCGCCGTGATATGCGCCTCAAGGGTCTTGCGATTCAAGCCGGCTTTCTTGAGCGCATCAACCACGCCGGGAATCTCCTTGCCATCCTTGTCCTTGCCGTAGCCGTTCTGCTGGAGGATGCCCATGATTGCGTCATCGTTTCCAGTAATTTTCTTGTCGTACTTCGCCTTCAGCGTGGGATCGCGTGATGCGTCCAGTTCGCGCACGGTATCACGAAGCTGCTTCAGTTCCTCATCAACTTCCTTGGGGACGCCAGCGGCTTTGGCGGCGGCAAGCTCATCGCGAGCGGCTTTGGCTTCAGCGGCGGCTTTATCGGCAGCATTGCGAGCATCAATGACGGCCTGTTGCTGCGCCTTGAAATGATTCTTGGTCTTCGGACTGGCGTGAGGGTCCAGCTTGGACTCCAACTCCTTTAGGTCCGCGTCGCGATCAGTGGAGGCATCGGGCTTTGCCGCATCTGGCTCCTTTTTTTCAACACCACCCGCATCCTCAATTTTTTTCGCCTCAACCAGCTTTTCGGCAGTCTCGGATTCGGCCTCGGCCGCTTCAGCACCATCGGGCTTTTTTTCTCCATCAGACTTGGTGAACTTACCCGATTCATCGCGTGGAGCGGCCTCCACTTTCTTCATCGACTTGTCGAGGATGTCGCCAAAGTCGGTCTCAAACTTTCCATCTTCGTTTAGATGCCCGCCCAAATCCTCGGGCGTGGTTTCCGACGGATTTGATTCCGGTTGCTGTTCAATGGCGGATTCCGCCGTTTTATCGTTCGGGTCTTCGTCTGGTAGCACGTCGGATGGAGGCATAAATTAGTCGCGAGGATCGAGTAGGATTTTTTCTTGCAGGGAATGGTCCTCTTGTGGTTGCGATTCTTGTGGAATTTTAGCGATCTCCTCAAGACAAATCTCGTAACCATTGCGGACGGAGTAGCGATTTAACTGAGTATGCTGCTGCTCCACGGCGTCAGGATTGCGAGGCTTGCGAAGCTGAAGCGCCAGCAGGAACGCTTTCCCGGCTGGGCTATCGAAAAACCGTATTACCTCCGGTTTGAAGGGATCAGGAATGAACATAAATTAAATGGGGAAGAAGGTGTTTAACCGGAAAAAAGAAATCCTGTCGTAGATTCTCTCTACGCACTATTCCTTTCCCCCAAGGTCATAATTCTGCGGGTTGCGAAACTTTCGCGGCACCCGGAGATTCAAATTGAGTGTCATGGCCGAAATCAGGAACGCCCTCGCCCAGTGGAGCGCCACCAGAAATAGCGCCAGGTATTGCCTTACTTCCGATCGGCTGCGGCGGCACCTTTTGAGTACCTTGACCGACTACCGTTGAAGCGATGTCAGGGTGAGGCATTTCAGCGGCCACGGCGGCGTGAGCATGGATCTGGATAGCCTGCATGAATTGTTCCTTAAAAGTACGGTAGAAGTCGTTTAGAATCTTATACTGCTGATTCTGACTAAGGCCACCACGCTTCAGGTACTCGCCCAAGTGATCCCCAAGGTGATTCAGGCCAAGTTCAGCCTTCTTGAAATCATCCTGCGTGGCGTTGATCTGCGACACCCGAGGCCCGACCGTCTTGAGGGCTTCCATGACAACCGAGCCATGGATAAGGTGATTGTCACGCGGCGAGACCGGCACTGGCTGCTGTAGAGTGGACATCGTGACCAATTCGGAAAGCTGCATCCGTGAGGCTTCGGCAACAACAGTCTGATCCGGCGTCGGAATGCAGAGTGCCGTGGCGGCATCTGGGCCAGCGAGGGCTTCGACCGATCGGCGATCAAGCTCGGGCTGGTCGATATTGGGATTGCCAGAATAGCCCTGTTTCACCGCCAAGATTCCGCGAGAAGTAATCGCGTCGTCAGTATGGGCATATCCCTGCGCAGGAGCGCGGCGCAACATCTTGATCTCATCCTCGGTCAAGCTGTCCTTGAGCATGGAAACGATGGTGCGAATCGCGTCCTTATCGCCCACTGCATCATCATAGAAATCTTCAGTCTCCGGTACGCCGCCAGCAATATCGTCAAAAAACTTCAACGCCTCATCAATGTGCGCATCCGAGCAGGCGCGGGCCTGAGAAACCTGAACCAGCCCCATAAATTGATTCTGCCAGCGGGCCTCGGTGATGTCCTGGGACTCCTCCTCGCGCTGAGCATCCTTCTGGACCTGCGTTGCTGTCTCTGGCTGGCCATTCTGGCGAACGGTGGGTGAAATATATGCGCCCGCCGATTGCGTCATATAGCCGGTAATCCGTTCGTCCATCTTGGCGTATTCCTCGGCATTGCAGGCAAATTTCTGCTGTGAAACGTCAATCGAGGAATCAATAACAATAAAAGGTGCCTGCACGACTGGCTGAAGTTTGTTCCGGTCCTTGGAACTGGCCTTCAGGATCAACATAGAACCAAGAAACGTGTCATCAAAACCCTTGTTGCGCATCTTCTCTGCCGCCACCACGTTGCCAATCAACATGCGACCGAGGCCCTTTGATGAATGGAGGTGGCCGTTGCCGGGTTGGAACGAAAAGAGCGTCACCACATCCTCGAAATTCTTGTAGATCTTAGACGAGAACCGAAGTTTCTCACCATTATCGCGACCGATGATCCAGAACGATACCTTGCCGTCGTATTCACGATTCCATAGCAGGTAGGTCTTCACTACGCGAGGGCCTGACGAGGCGTAGGTAAGCCCAAGCACGCCATCAGAAATCAAATCCGCAAATTTGCGGAAATTTGTCACACTCGCGTCCTCTCGCGGGTCTTTGACTTCAGAATCATGCGCTGCCTTAACGCAATTGTCGATGTCGTAGCCCATTTCCTTGGCCGCTGACTCGTCTTTGAATAGGTCGATAAAATCGTGCAGCAAATAATCCTGCTTTATCATGAAAAACTGCAATTTTGAGGCATGCTGCGGTGATTCATCGGGAACGTAGGCAATATCCTGCTTAAAGAACTGGGGTTTCCATGTCTGCGGGTCCAAGAATACCGCAAACCCATAACCGTGAAGCACGTCCTCCTTCGCCGCGTTGGGAACAAATGTGCCGTATTCGTTCCAGCCCTGAAAAAGCCGGGTCATGTGGATGTCGAAAATGTCAGATTTCTTCTTCCAGTCCGGCCAAGTTGTCGGCAGCGAGCTTCGGGTGAGGTAAACCTGTCCCGTGATCGCCTGCGTGAATTGCAAAACCTTCTGATCCACGATGCCTTGCAGGATTCCGGTGCAGACATTGCTTTGCCAATTCTCCTGCTGCTGTGTTTTGGCTGAAACGCTGAATGGCGGTTGACCTGTGTATTGCAATTCCATGAGCGTTGCTCGCTCTGACCGTAATTTATTGGACTGTTCGGTAGATTTGCAGAGGTTCCACGCTTGGGTAACATCCCGAACTGACGGTGCATCCAGATTTAAACGAGGCGTCTCGGTATCGCCGCTGGATCCCTTGTATGGTGGTGCCTCAATCGTAACCACGCCAGAGGGTGAGAGATTATTGCCCTCTGGTTTCTGAATAGCAGCGTCTTCCATGATTGGTTACTTATAGCAGTTCGCAGTCCCGTGGTCAAAGCGCGGGCCAGAAACCGGCCGGGCACGACTCCGACTTAATCATTACCTTGGCCTCAAGGTAACACTCGCAGTGGCCGCAACGTGGAAATCCGTCGTTCTGGCGGAACCAGAAGCACCCATGACAGGTCTTTAGACGCAGATCAGCCTGCTGCGGCGTAGCCAAGATGGAGCCCTTGTTTACTCCATATCCAATAGCGCGACCGATCGCCTTGATAAATGTGAAGACGGCCCTCACAGCAGGCCAAAATCAACGAGGTAGGTAATGCCCTTGGGCGTCACGACATTGAAACCGGAAGACTGAGCCGCTAGGCCACGCTTAACCAGGGCATCCCGCGCCACCGGATTCTGTATTCGCGAATCAGGAATGGCGGTGATTAGCGATTGGAGTGTCGCAAGAAGCGCGGCGGGCGAGGCGGGGAGTAGCGCCGATTCGACAGTCGGAGCCGGAGCAACAACCGGAACCACGGTCGCGACAGGCTCAAAGAGCGGCTCAACCGCAGGCAATGCAGGAGCCATCAATAATGACGCTCCGCTATCTCCAGCAAGTGCGGGGGATCCAGCAATGCGCCTCGGGATCATGCGTGGGCAACTACCGGCCCCTTTTGCGGCAAAATGATGAGATTGTCTGGCTCGGGTTTATTTTCTTCGTCGGGCCATACCACTCGGAAAACGTGTGGATCAGGAGTGCCTTCAATAGCAACCATGACGACCCAGCTAGCATCGACTTTCTTTTTCTTAGTGCGCTTCGATTCGCTGTGATGAGTAATCACCATCTGAGCTAATTTCTGCGACATTTGTTCCAGGTTAGTCATGGCACCGACTGCCATCACGTTCTCGTGATCCGGCTTCATGACTGCGGGCGTCATCTGTGCAGCACGAACGGCATCGGCATGCGTGAAAATCACAACGGGCGTTGGCACGACCACCATGATTGATTTTAATGGGAAGGTGTCTCTCATATTGTTTCAGCTTTAAGCGGCGCTAATCCCGCTTCGCTTCTGGATTTCAATTCAGCGTCATTCACTTCAACGCGCTTTCCGTTCACGTAACGAATAATGGTGTAGCCAGGTTTGCGACTGCATTTCTTGCCGAAAATACGCTCGTGAGCTTCGCGGGCAGCACGAACTTGCGCGGGCGTTGGCGTTGGGGTGTTATTAGCCGAACTCGTGGCCTTTTGACCGATCCGGCTTGCACTAGGAATTTTCATGGCAACGTAAACCAGTCAGTCAGCCAATACCACAGACGCACGAACCACGGGCGATAGTGCGGTGAAGGAACGTCAACTTTTTGAACAGCACATTTGCGGGCTTCGTCACGCCCTCTCTCCATCTCCTCCAGCTTCCATCTACGAAATTCGGCGGCGCGATCATTGATATATGCTGTTTTTTCTTCCCACAGTTTATTTGTTGGCGTCACTTCACGTAGAGCTTTGCGAATTTGCGCGGGGGTTATGCACTGAATACCCTGGCGATCTTTTTTTAATACTACCTTCTTCTTCGCACTCATAGTCCAGTGAGTGCCCCACCTTTCTTCGCCGGATTCACCGGGGATGGAGGCACGGGAAGTCTTACCGCAAGTGGAGGCGGGCTCTGAAAACTCAATCCCTTCGACGCGAGCGATGCCGCATTGCGGGCCGCAAATAGCTTTTTCTTCTGCTTTGGAGTTGGCATGATTACAGTGGTTTAATCCAGCAACCGGGAGGCAATCGGTCCTTAACCTCAAACGGCTGACGGAGTGGTTTATCAGGCAAAAATACAGCAGTGTCCAGATCATTTCCACAAACCTCGCAACCCAGTATCGCGCTATCCGAGTTCACTGATCGGAGTCGGCGAATCTGAGCAAGAAGCGCCTCGGACGTGCGATTACAGGGCGCGCAATTGGTTTTCCACGCTCGGTTGTACGGACAAGTCTTGCATACTGTCGCCCGCGCCTTAGCGGTGCTGTCATCCACGAGGGCATATCCGCCCTGCGGCATTTCCCGCGTCATCAGCGCCGACCATGTTGCGATGCGCTGTGCCATCGACCGCTTCCTGTCTTCTGGCGTCGGACCATCCCCGGCTTCCGTCAGGCAGGCATTCGGCCACTTGGAACAAACGTACTCATCCACATCCTTGAGCACGTTACCCGGAGACTGGCCATTCCTCATGCGCCACTCCGTTATCATCAAATACAAGATGTCGAAAGTATGGGCATGGAGAACCACACCGGGCGCGACTGGAAAATGGGGGCCGTCTGGCGGCTTTAATCCGTGGTTTACGCGCATAGCTCAGTCTTTATACACGTCCATCTTCACCTCAAGCCCCATATTGAAACCCATATCGACAGGCGCGGCCAACCGAAGGCCATTTTTGGGTTGATCCTGATTAAAGAATAACGACGGCTTTCTTTCTTCCTCAATGATAGTGTTCGGCGCTCGTGGCAACAGTTCCGCCACCGACAGGCGAGCGCACTGCACCATCATGGTAAATCCGTCCGCTCTATCCGGTGACTTGTTTCCGTTGCGCTTCTTGTAGTCGTCCTTCGATTCGACCGCCAACAGTTTGCCCTTGCCTACCGGGGAACCACCACGGCGTGCAACCAACTCGGCAACGGTCTCGGTATCCACGCCGCGTCCAATCCGAATGCAGTCGTATTCAAAAAACTTGGCGGTCGCGTACCATAGTTCAGTTCTAACGCCGTCATACAGATCCTTTGGCGATTTCGTGTCTTCCTCGCTAATCCGATGGATCGTGGCCGACTCGGCATAGTTGATGCCCATGATGTCCACCGTTTCGGTTGATCCCTTGACGCCATCCACCTTCTCTCGCCATTGTCGGCGAATAATGTCATGCGTACCTTGTCCTACGCCGGTACGGTCGATGGCGAATCTTGCCGGCTTGATGCCAAGAATCTTTGACCGCTGCATATATTCGTCGGCCAAATCCTGCGAATCACCGCGAGAAAGAACACCCATTACATCGGCCTGAATTACCCAGCGCGGCTCCTTCAGGTCATGGCGCTTACCTTCGTTGTCAGTCCAACCGATCGCACGGCCAACCCGGCCGGCGCTCATAGTGGGTAAATCTCCCGTGAACGCCACGTCACCACCGGAAACAGGAAATGTCTCGGTCTCAAAAATCCATTCGCCGTGGCTTCGATCAACCCAATGCCGCTGAATGATTGAGGACATCAATCCCTTGGGCGGGAACATGCCGTAAACTTCAGACCAAATCAAAGGGTGCTCAACGTCGCCGCTTACGTCGCGCAACTTCATCTTGTAGCCGTTGAGCGTAAAGAAGCGCGGGAAAATCGTGCGACCCTCGGTGACATTTTCCGACTTCATCGCGTTCAGACGCACGCAATGCCAGCCGGTAGCCGAAGTCCACTCATCTATCGGACTGTCTTTTGTTCGGATGCCGTCCCAACCTTGAACTGGAATGCAGTTCAATCCGTAGCGCGAAAGATCGTCCTTTGGATTTGCTGCCATCACAATTTTCGTGTGCTCAATGTCGTCTTCCTCCATTGATGCGTACAGATTTGGCAGTTCTGAGAAAACGGATGGCTGCACCTCCTGCGCTTCATCTATCAACAAAAATGTCCGACTGCTGGTCCCGAACAATGGATGAGCTGGTCGTGGCTTAACCTTAGAACCCTTGATAGTACCTCCAGCATCTTCGCCGCGAGGGATCACCAAAATAAATATACCTTGGCCCGCCCGCTTCCCCGTCTCTGTCGCAATGCACTCCGCATCAGCCTTCCCTGGCATCGGAATTACCGAACTGGAATACATGCGTTGAATATCCGCAAAAAGATTCAGCTTAACGTGCGCCTCCTTGGTGGAAACGACTCTAACAAGCGTCCACTCAGGATCGAGAACCCAGTCTAAAAGCATTCTGGCAGAGCAGCTAAAAGTTTTGCCCATCGATGCGGCCCCCATAATATTTATTAGCCTTTGAGTTGCGAGCGCATTCCAAATTAGCTTAACTGAACGCGGTTCGGCTGTGAAAATATCCGGCCCCCAACAAAGTGCCGCTGCGGCTTCGTAGTCCCTGCGATAAAGCCACATCA
>Ga0302321_100002679_pt1 | contig 15303 bp, 14 predicted proteins | sample Fen_T0_1_FD_202505 | JGI IMG/M metagenome (GOLD analysis project Ga0302321, IMG submission 202505) | Peat permafrost microbial communities from Stordalen Mire near Abisko, Sweden - Fen_T0_1 | ecosystem: Environmental > Terrestrial > Soil > Wetlands > Permafrost | place: Sweden: Abisko...
GACCCACGTCACCACCATCGGGGCGGACAAGGTCAACGAAATCCGGTTTCTAGCCTCTCGCCGTGGCCTCAGCTTTGCCAACGCCACTGGCGTCGGTGCAGATGTAGGTGGTCCCGGGGTTGATCTTCCCGGTTACGCCTATTTTGGAGAGGATCCTCTCAGCCCTCTCAGCTACATCGAAAAACGATTCCAGGGACTCGATCAATTCAGTTGGACCCTCGGCTCGCACACCATCAAGTTCGGCGGAGAATTCACCGACATCCCGGTTTCGACCGAAGAAAGCGTACAAAGCGGTGGTGGCTACGTTTTTGGCAATACCACTCTCTTCCCCGGCCTACCGGCATTTTCAGCCGTACAGAGCTACGGTTTGGGTCTGCCGTTAACCTTGCTGCAAAGCATCGGCTTAGGTCAGGTCAGCTACTCGAATCGCCGCATCGGGTTTTTCGCCCAAGATTCCTGGAAAGTAAACTCCCGCCTTAAGTTCGACTACGGATTCCGGTATGACGCCGAGTTCAATCCGGCGGCTGAGCCCACTACTGCACTGGCAGCTGCCGGACAAAAGGCGTTGGGAGTCCAAAGCAACGTACCCTTAGACGGGCGCGGAATTGCACCCCGCTTCGGACTGGCATGGGATCCCGCAGGCGACGGCAAGACCATCGTGAAAATGGGTTTTGGCATGTTCTTTGACCATCCTCCCGCAGGGGTTGATGCCTACGCTGCCATTTACAACGGCACCAAGACACCTTTGCTGTTACTCACCGGCGGAACACCGTGTCCCGTGGCGGGAGGTTCCCCAAATCCCTTCAATCTTTCCGCGACCAACACTTTTCAGGGCTCGCTGACCAATAGCAACTGCTACGGTCCACTGCCTGGCTTCGTTCCCAGCCAGCAACGATTCGACCCGATGGATCCCGGCGCGATCGCGCTCTTCTCCCAGCAGGGATATCTCGCCGCGGGCGTTCCCCTGCTTCAGCAACCGACTGGGCAACTGATCGCAAGCCATTTCCGCTATCCCTATTCCCAACAGGCGAGCCTTCAGATTGAACGCGAAATCGGCAAGGATTACATCGTCAGCGTCGGCTACGTTTTCAATGGTGGACATCGTCTGTATCAGCCGCTCGATGCGAACGGCACTCTCGGCACACCGTTAGTCGACAACTGGGAGAGAGCCGTTGCAGCAGGAGCAGCCACGCCCGACTCATCGCCCTACGCGGTTGCGAGCTGCGGAGTAGGTCCGGCCGGAATGTTTGCTCCCGCTGCCCTGCTCAGCTTCTTCCGCCCCTCTGGCATCAACCCTTCGCTCACGGCAGCGTTTGCTCCGTGTATGCCGCTGGCAACTCAAGTGGCGACTGAATTCGGCCTCGGCACTGGTAATCCACCGGTTCCGTTCAGCAGTATCAACGCACTCTCCTCCACGGCGTCATCGCAGTATCACGGCTTCACGGCGGGTCTGCGTCGTCGCATGGGGCCTCATTACCAGTACCAGGCGTCCTACACCTGGTCGCACGCCATCGACAACGCTAACGATTTTTACGTCAACCCGCAGAACGATCTTCAACCCGCCGCTGATCGCTCCAACTCCTCTCTCGATCAGCGCCACCGGTTCGTCTTTAGCGGGATCTACCAGAGCGGAAACGTCGCCGATGGCAAGGGCTGGAACCGCCTTCTCAGTGATTGGACACTGGCCCCGTTGATAGGGATCGGCTCGGGGACACCGTTCAACCTCCTGGTCGGCACTTCCTACGCCGCCCGCCCCAGCATCGCAACTTCCGCCGCGCAAACGGATCTGTGCGGAAATACTGCGGTCGCATCACGTTACTCGCCCACCGGCTACCTCATTGTTCCTTGCACCAACGACGGCGTGTACGACGGAACTGCAACGTTACCCTTCAACGGTACTCTGGGCCGCAACGCAGGCCTGATGCCTAGCACCGTGTTCACGGATTTCCGCGTATCTCGCCGCATTGCATTCTCGGAACGTTTCCATCTCGACGCCAGCACCGACGTTTTCAATGCCATCAACCGCTTCAACGTTTCTGGCGTGAATACGATTTACACCCAGGCAGGAACACCCACAGCAGCCTATGCGCCAAGGGTCCTTCAATTTGGGCTGAAAATTACCTGGTAGGGTAAAAGGCGCGAACCTGGCAAAAAAATACGAAAGAGAAAAAGGGGAATCTAGTTTAGATTCCCCTCTTTAACTAAGCGCTCCGGCAAATCTTGTAACATCCGGCAACTACTCTGAGATCGTGCTCTCTTCACTCTGCGCCCGCAGAACTCGATCCACCGAATACGGCGCACGCTGCGCCGGTTCGTGATAGTGCCGAACCTGCATTTCACCCAGCAGTCCGACGGCCAGCATGTTCAATCCCGCGAGCAGCAGCACCGCCGCAAACATCATCAACGGCCCATGCTGCACCATCACATCCGCAGAATGCAGAATCTTCTGCAGGATCAGCCATGCTGCCACTGCAAATCCGCCCATAATGCTGAACATGCCCACCGTGCCGAAAAAGTGCAATGGGCGCGATAGATACTTCAGCAGAAAGCGGATCGTCAACAAATCGAAAAACACGCGGAACGTTCGCGAAATCCCGTAATGCGAGACCCCACGCTCGCGGTTCACGTTCTTGATGGGAACTTCAATAATCGACGCGCCGTGCCACGAGGCCAGCGCCGGAATAAACCGATGCAGTTCCCCATAGAGAGGAACCTGTCCCAGAATTTCGCGCCGGTAGGCCTTGAAAGTCGTGCCGAAATCGTGAATATCCACGCCGCTCAACTTGGCCATCAGCCAGTTCGCGCAGCGCGACGGAAAGCGGCGCAACCAGAAATTATCTACCCGGTTCTTTCGCCATCCACTGACAATGTCATAGCCCTCGGCGATCTTCTCGAGGAACAGCGGAATATCGGCGGGATCGTGCTGCAGGTCGCCGTCCATGGCGATGATATATTCGCCGCGAGCGTGGTCAAACCCGGCAGCCAGGCCGGCAGTCTGCCCGAAGTTCCGGCGCAACTTCACGATGGTCACCCGGCTATCGACCGCGGCAATCTCTCGCAGCAGTCCGAAGGTTCCGTCGATCGAACCATCGTCCACCAGCACCATCTCAAAGGTTTCACCGCTGGCTTCCATCACAGATTTCAGCCGAGCGTACAGGTCAGTAACGTTCTCCTGTTCGTTATGGAGGGGAACCACAATTGAATACTTAAGCACAGTATCCTAATTATACGGCAGCACATGGCACATACGAGGTGACTACCATGGGCCGCGCGCCGGACTGCTGGCCCACCCGCTGGTCAGCAACTACTTCGTTATGTGCGCCATGAAGTTTCCGAAATTGAACTGGCTATCCATGTACTCTCCGGCCATGGTCGAACCGTCGGCGGAGATGCTCACAGCGGTAAACAAGATCGTTCCGTCCGGAATATTGGCCCCGTACTGCTTCAGCACCGTCGCGAGACTCGCTGTTCCCGTGTCAGCGGACCAGAAGAAGGCTTCGATCCCATCGCCAAACGGGTCGCCGCTCCAGCCCACCACAATTCCATTGTCCGAAATGCCATTCGCAACGCTTTGATCTGTGGGACCGTGGTTAATCGTACCCAGGGAGAGCAGCCCTTTCTTGTCGGAGTAAAGAAACGCCACGCCGTTTCCGTTTGCATCCGGAGCTTGTCCCGCAATCTTCGAGCCATTGCTGTTCACGGCTGTAGCCTCGCCGATCGTTTTCGCTCCAAGAAACAAATCATGCTTTCCGTTGACCCAGCGCACGGGACGACGAGGGCCCGTTGGATCCTCCCAGAAGCCGACAATCATCTTCCCATTGGCCGAAATCGCGCTGGCCCGGCTACTGTGGTTGCCGCCCGGGTGGCCGAGAGAAACATTGCCACCCTTTGCCGTCCACACAAAGCCTTCGGCATACTTGCAAGTCCACGCCAATCCCACGGCAACTTTCCCCGCGGCGCTGACTCCGTAGCCACTGCCCCAGCTATTGCCAATGTCTGTGCAACCGTTCTTGGGATGGCCCAGATCAACCAGACCTTTCGAGTTCCACAGAGTTGGTCTGCTGAAACCATCTGATCCAATGGAACCGCTGATGATGGTCGAACCGTCTCGCGAAATCCCGATCGAAGAAGAATACGGATCGCCCGGCCCAAGATCCTGAAAACCACCCGTTGCCGTCCAACGATAAATCTCGCCGCCGTAGTTCGCGGCCATCACAGTGCCATCGCCGGAGAAGGCAAAGTTCGCCCACGTGCCGGTGACAGGATCAGTAATAATCTGGAAAGTTGCAGTCGTAGCTTGCGCCGACACGCCTAGGATTGAAAACAGACACATTACGCCTGCGTTTACCAGTAGCTTCTTCATGTTTAGGGTCCTCGAAGGTCGCGGGAAGAGTTCGACGCGATCTCATGTGCTCTCGAATGTTCTTACGCCACGATTATACACAGCAGACCAAGCCAGACTGGGCGCGGGACAATGCTTTTCCTGGATTTGATCAACGAATTCAGCTTCTCGTTTCTGCTCACGGCCTGCGTAAAAAACGATCGCGCTTCTACCGCAAAGCAGGTGCCCAGAACAGGGCCCGACTCGGCAAACCGTCGTGCGATAATGTGATTTCATCGCAGTGGCCCCGTAGCTCAGTTGGATAGAGCAGCGGTTTCCTAAACCGTTGGTCGGCGGTTCGACTCCGCCCGGGGCCCCCACTCTTGGTTGCTCCCATCACTTCCTCCCTGAAGAAGCGCGGAAAGTGTAACCATGTGTCCGGGTACGATCTGTTACTTATTGTCTCGGGTCACTCAGTCTTCTGACGCTTCTGTATTCCTAACGGAGCTGTTATAGAACTGAAACCGCCGATTTCATGGGAGGAGCCCTTGCCAGTCTCTCCGAAACAACCGCGCTTCAGGGAGCGCCTCCGCGTGCCGCCTATCTGCTAATCGACTACTGCTTTTGTGCCGATAAACTCATGTGCGGCCCTCCGGGTGGGCAGTTCCCACTCCTGAACGAATCTCATGCCGCTAGAAACAGAGTCGTCAATGGTGCCACTCAGTACAGATCCGCGATGGCCACAGTATCTGTTTAATCTAACCCACGCCCGCCTCAACTATATGGCGACTCAAATGTTAGCCACTCGGCTCACAATGATGGACTGGCAAAAATCCGAGATGAGACGAACCGAGGCCATCGCCATCGTGCGCGACTTCTTCGCCAGCAACCTCACCGTCATGACCAAGGACGCGGAGCTGATCTTCGGCAGGGAGACCCTTACTTCATGAAGTCGTTGATGACAGTCGAGGAGGCATCGCAACTGATCCGCAAGGGTCAGCGCCTGTTTATTTCTGGCGAAGAGAGCTTGCTCTCTCGCCTGCCGAAAGGCGAGTGGGCTGGAGGCACGATTCCCTACTTCATGACCGAAGATGGTGGCATGTGCGCACAGGATAAAGTGCAAGTCGCCGTTCTTCCCGACTTCGTGACCGGCACAACCGTCCAACTTTACGGCGCGGCCGAACTCGGACGAATTCCCGTCGACTACACGCGAAACGGATTCAGCTACATCGTCATTCCTGGAATGACCGAAGCGCATCAAACTTTCGCCAAGGACTGCTCAACATGGCATGGAGTTTTCAACCGTCCTTTGGTGGGATGGGTCGCAGGATCCCACCTCGACAATCTTGGGAAAACACAAGCCAAGGTCGTGAATGGGCAGACAGGAGAAGTCTCCGGTAGCAAAGCGGTCGTAATGCATGTCGATCTGCCAGCCGGCAAGTACGCGCAGGTCAATATCATCAACCTGTTCCAACAAGGCAGTGGCGATGTGATCACGTTTCCAACCGTTGGTTTCGAAGCGAGGGAATGCTTTGTGAACGGTAGGCCGCAGAATCTGGCGCACTATCTGAAATCTGCCAACGTGAACACCCAACTCCCAATGGTCGCCGACTACCGCGGCGTGATGGTCAACGTAGCTTTCCAAAGTGCGGACGCGGAAAATGGTAAAGTCGCATTCGTTGCTCCCGTATTTCCGGGAATGGAATACAAGATCGCGAAGCCCATCGGGAACTACGAAGTCGAATTCAGCTACCAACTAAGCCGACATAATGTTCGGCCAGTGTTCACCTGCAACTGCATTCTGAATTATCTCTACGCGAAACTCGAAGGTAAGAAAACCGGCGGCATCGTCGGCCCGATGACCTTCGGCGAAATTGCGTACATGCTGCTCAACCAGACTCTGGTCTATCTCACCTTCGGAGAAACCTAACTCCCAATCTGCTCACACGAAACAATTGACGTCCTTCCAAACAAACGAAGAAATATCCAATCGAACAATGACTTTGACCGGGGAACCAGCTGTCGGGGCATACCCCCCTCCCCCCCGGGGGTCTAATAGAATCAAGACTTTAAGACAAATTTCCTCCAAAGACTTGAGTGCCAATGACATAGAGTCAAAGTCTTAAAAAATATGGACATAGCGTCATCACGACTTCTCAAAATGGAAATGGAGCGGTTTCGCGAGGTGTCCTTGAAAACCAAGACATCTCTCGAAACTGCTCCTGCTTGAGAATCGCACGAATACAAGAAAGAGTCTGTGATGGCTAACCTTGACATTTTGGGGCCTGCGAACGGGGGGCATGTGCGGAGATTTTCTGCTCTAGCATGGGAAAGGAGCTTCCAGACATGGCTTCACGCGCCGCCCGTTTATCTATTGCACAGCTGTCTACTGCACAGGCGGAGCCACGTAAACAGTATTGCCGCCGACGACGGTTTCCAGGACGTGGACGTTAGCGATGTCCTCGGCGGGTACTTTGAGTGGATTGCGATCCAGCACGATAAGATCAGCGAATTTGCCGACTTCGATTGATCCGGTCGCCTCGTCCTCGTGAAGTTCGTAGGCCGCGTCGATCGTCGCGGCGCGCAATACAGCTTCCCGCGACAAACCCGGATCGTCGCCCAATCGGCCCTTGTACTCGGCCGGTGCGTCTGGAGTATTCGTGCGTGTCACACCTACTTTCAGGGCAAACCATTCATCCAACTTGTCCACCGGCCAGTCGCTGCCAAAAGCAACGCGCGCTCCTGCCGCCGCCAGCAGGCCGCCTGGTTCCAATATCTTCATGCGCGCCGGACCAAAGTAGTCCGTCAGCCCCATCGTATCGCCCGCAGGTTTTTCCCATTGCATGGAGAGCACGGGGATCGTGCCCAGCTCTTTGTAGCGGGCGAAATCCGCGGGAGCCACAATCTCATCGTGCGCGATCGCCGGACGTATGTCCGCCGCAGGCAGTGCCTTCCGGAGTGCTGCGATTCCGTCAAGCGCAGCATGAACTGCGCCGTCGCCATCCGCATGCATGTGCGGATCAATACCCTTACGGCCAAGCTCTACAAGCACCGTCGCCAGCGCATCCGCAGAAAAGTAAACTGCAGGTCCACGGCTGGTACCGGGCACCCAGTTTGGCTTTTCTGGCGTGCCCGCATTCATCCGGTAGGGCTCGATCATTGTCCCCGTCAGTGCCGGAGCGGCGATGACGCCATCGAGGAACAGTTTGGCGTTGCGGACCGTGATGCCAGGAGTGCGGGCAATCGCGCCTTCGTCATACTGCTTGGCGAATGCGACAACCCGAGCGACGGCCGCGGTCAGATTCTTCGCTTCCTCCGGTTCGATCACGGGCGCGAAGTGAGCGCGTGCCGTCAGACCTCCGGCGTGTTTTACCATCGCGAACGCAGCGATGGATTCCGATGGAGCAGCCGCGTCAAGAAAGCTCGTGACGCCTTGACTGTTCATCGCCTTCAACGCCACCGTAGCGGCCGTGACGCATTCCGCATCCGTGGGCTTCGGCAGAAGTTTAGAAACGAAGTCCTGCGCGCCATCTTCGAGAAGTCCGGTAGGCTCACCATGATCGTCGCGCCAGATCTTGCCGCCGACTGGGTCTGGAGTACTGGCGGTAACTTTCGCCAATGCAAGAGCGCGCGAGTTGGCAAGTGCGGTATGCCCGAATGACGAGACGACGAAAATCGGCCGAGTCGTTTTCAGAGCATCCAGTGTGGCGCGGCTTGTCTTCACGCCCGCAGGGCGCATGCTTTCCTGGAACCAACTCACGACCTCGAGCCAGGTATTCGGATCTGCGGATGCCGAGCGGTCGAGACAGGTCTGGATTCGTTGCTGCATTTCGGCGACGGTGAGCGACTCGTAGTTGAGGCTGCATTTCTGAAGCTTGATCCCAGCCTCGAGCGGATGCATGTGTCCGTCCACAAGGCCAGGCATCAGAAACCGGCCCTGCAAATCTATCGACGCCGTCTCGCTACCAACGAATTGTGCTACGCCTTCGTTGCTCCCTACGTAAACAATTCGTCCGTCGCGAATTGCCAAAGCCTCAGCGCTAGAGTTCTTCGCGTCGGCCGTGAAGATGACGCCGTTCCGGTACACGTGGTCGGCGACGCCCGCTGATTTGCCACCAGCAAGCGGCGAGGCGCTCCCTGCCTCAGCCCATGTTTGCGAAGCCACTCCAAACACCGCAATAACCAATGTCCGCGCGAGGAGCGCCCACCCGAGTTGTCTGACCTGATTCAAAAACACAAGCGCACTCGCACCGACTGTCCAACGGGCCCTCATCATGCAGTTCTCCTTGGTCTTCGCACAAGCTTCGCCACCTCTCTATTGTTTCTGCTGGGCCGGGGCTTCCGGTTTCGGCTTAGGCGCTGGTTCGTGGATCTTCGAAACAACATCCTTCATCCGCTTGAACTGGCCTGTCTCGTAGCCATAACTTTGCTGCGGCAACAAACGTGCCTCTCTCTCAATCGCCACTTCGCGATGATCCGGATTCGGATGATCTGACAGGAACTGCGCAAAATTGCCCATCACGCCTTTTCCTGGACTATTGAGCTTGCTGAAAAAGTGCGCAAGCTCCGCCGGATCGTAGCCCGATTCCGCCATCAGATGAGACCCCATTAGATCCGCTTGAGTCTCCGCGCTGCGGGAAAACCCTAACAAAACGCTGTTCGTGCCGAGCCCGACACCCAATTGCGTCAACTGCCCCAACATGGAACCGTTTCCCGACATCTGCGAAGCCAGCATCGCAGGCAATTCAAACAGATTGCGTTTCGACGCCTGATTCGTCCCATGCCGCAGAATGACGTGCGACATCTCGTGTCCCATCACTCCAGCCAGTTGCGATTCGTTTTCCACGGCTCTCAGCAACCCCGTATGAATAAACATGTGTCCACCAGGAAGTGCGAAAGCGTTGATGGAAGGATCGGCCACAACTTCGAACGTGAACGGAAACCCGCTGTCCTGCGCCTCTTTCGCCGCTGCCAACCGCTTCCCTACCCGATTCACGTAGTCGGTCAATACAGGATCATTGATCACGGTCATCTGCTTGCGAACTTGCGCTGCAGACTCTTCGCCCAGTTGCATGTCTTGTTGTTTGGAGAACAGATTGAAGCCTGGTTGAAAACGGTGACCTTGGCCCAACACCGGAATCGATGCCGCAAACAATAGAAAACGCCCGATCATTGCTTTGCTGTGTTTCATAAGAACTCCCCGGATAAATCCAGTCAGATAAATAGTCGTCAGTGTAGCTGCTTTCCCTCAGGGGCTAAAGCCCGCCTCCTTTGCGGCTTCGAGCGGCACGGCTGAAGCCGTGCCCTTCCCAAAACCATAGCGAGACCGCTTCGAATATTGTGCGACATTCTAATGTTATGTAACCAGTTCAGATACTTATGAACCAGTTTTAATTATGAGACCAAGTTCTAATAACGAGAATCGCGACTAGCGAGGGTCGTCACTCCCAAACTGCAACTAAGCCGATCCTCCACCCACAAAATGCACGATCTCCAAAGTGTCGCCATTGTGCAAGGGAGTTTCCGCCCAGCGGTCTCGCGGCACAATGTCGCGGTTGAGTTCGACTGCGACCCGGTCCGCGCGCATGCCAAGTTGTTCGACGAGCGCACTGAGCGTCTCCGCAGAGACGACGCGGCTCTCTCCGTTAATAGTGATATTCATGGGATTAAACGGTTGCAGACTGCAATCTAATTTGTCGGCCGCAACTGGAACTTGCGGGTCGTGGTTCGCCCTGCAACGTTAGCCTGCACCAGCACGGACGAATCGAAGAGCGCCTTCTCCTCCACCTGAACGCTCATCTCAGCGCCACCTTTGGCGTCCGTAAGTACCTGCGCATAATAAGGAGCGGCGTCAGCCCGCGCAAACCGCAGCGTGAGCCGGGCCCCCTGCACTGGCGCACCGCCTTCGGTTACGCGGAGATTCATCAACAGGGCGCCGCTCGCGTGTACCGATTCCGCATTGGTCCACTCCAAGTCCAGTTCTTTGATGGCCGCGAGGGTGTCCGGGGTATCACGCTTGTCCAGGACGGACTCAACCTTACCTTCGCGGATTGCCTCCAGAACCTCGCGATGCAGTTCGCGCAAGACCCTTTCCTTGTGCTGATCGGGATTCTGGTCGCCAGGTTGGTCAGAGGCAGCAATGGACGCGTAGGGCATCGCGCGCTTGCCGATGCAGCGACCACGCACAAAAATCTGCGTCTGCAGCAACTGCTCGCCCTCGCGCGCTTCACTTTGCACGTGGTAAACCGTGTCGCCGTGCTTAATATCGGTGTTGAAACCAAATATCATGCTTTTTTTTCTTCCCTTCGGCCCTGCGAGTTGCTCAGTTGCCGTTAAACTAACGTTAATCTTCTCACTTTGCTTGACACTTGCATCAGCCAAAACTAATCTAGAACGTTTACTAGATAGTGCTTGGCGCGAATTATATATAGCTCGTCCTATGCCCGACAATCACTTTGCCGCTTACCTTCCTCTTCTGATGCACTTCGCGATCGCGTTGGGCCTCGCGAGCGTCATTGTGACCCTGTCGTACTTCGTGGGACAGCATAAACCGAATCGAGCCAAAGTCTCGCCCTACGAGTGCGGCGTCCAACCCATCGGTGACGCCCAAAGCAGATTCTCCGTCAAGTTCTACCTGGTCGGCATGCTCTTCATCCTGTTCGACGTAGAAGCCGTCTTCCTCTATCCGTGGGCAGTCATCCTTCGTGAACTGAAGATGTTCGGATTCTGGGAAATGATGGTGTACATTGCCATCGTGCTCGTCGGCCTCTTCTATGTGTGGAAAAAGGGTGTACTGGACTGGGGCTTGACGCACCCAAGGCGAGGAGACATCTAGTGCCGCTCGCTCCCCCGATTACCGATATCGAGCAACTCAAGTCGCATCCAGCGGTTGCGCGCCTCGTTGGATGGAATGCTGCTGCTGTTCAGGCGGTCAAGTTTGACCGCGACGAACTCACGATCTGGGTTGAAAAAGACGTGCTCCGCGAAGCCTGTGCCATTCTTCGCGATGACACGAATTGTCCGTTCAACTACCTTGCGGACCTGACTTGCGTGGACTGGCATCCATCCGAACCGCGGTTTGAGGTCGTCTACCACCTGCTTTCGATTTCGAAGAAAGAGCGTGTGCGGATCAAGGCACGCCTCGACGGTTCCAGCCCCGCGATTGAGTCCGTAACATCGGTTTGGCCCGCTGCCAATCACTACGAACGCGAGGTGTTCGACCTCTTTGGCGTGCGCTTTACCGGACATCCGAACCTCACACGCATCATGATGCCCGATGACTGGGAAGGCCATCCCTTGCGGAAGGACTACCCAGTGGAAGGGTACCGGTAAATCATGCCGCAGAATCCTGCCATGCTCGCCGAACCCGGTCACGACGGAACCCTTGTACTCAATATGGGTCCGCAGCATCCGTCCACGCACGGCGTGCTGCGACTGGTGCTGGAAATTGATGGCGAAACTGTCATTCGTCTCAAGCCAGAAATTGGCTATCTGCATACGGGGATCGAGAAGACCTGCGAAGCCAAGTTTTACCAGCAGGTGGTGCCGCTGACGGATCGCATCGACTACCTCTGCCCGATGACCAACAACCTGACCTACTGCCTGGCAGTGGAGAAGTTGCTGGGGCTGGAAATCCCTCCGAAAGCGCAGTGGATGCGGGTTTTGATGAATGAGATGACCCGCATCAATTCGCACCTGGTCTGGCTGGGTACGCACGCCATGGACCTGGGTGCGATGACGGTCTTCTTGTATTGCTTCCGCGAGCGCGAGGACATCCTCCGGTTCTTCGAGATGGTTAGCGGCCAGCGGATGATGACGTCGTACTTCCGCATTGGCGGATTGGCGCTCGAGCCGCCGCTCGGATTTTTCGAGAAGCTGAAGAAGTTCGCCGATCGCTTTCCCGGAAATGTAGACGAGTACGAAGGCCTGCTCACCGGCAATCCGATCTTTACTATGCGAACCAAGGGCGTCGCCAAGCTAAGCGCGGAAGATGCGATCGCCATGGGCGCGTGCGGTCCGACGTTGCGTGGCAGCGGAGTGGATATTGACCTTCGTCGCGACGCACCATACACAGGCTACGAAAACTTCAAGTTCAAGGTTCCGGTTTCGACGGAAGGTGATGTATTTGCACGATATGTATGCCGCGTGCAGGAGCTGCGCGAATCGATTGGAATCGTGCAGCAGGCGCTGGCCGGAATGCCTGAAGGCCCGGTGAAAGCCGACGCGCCGAAGGTGGTTTTGCCCGATCGCGAAAAGATGAAGACGCAGATGGAAGCGCTCATCTATCACTTCAAGATCATCACGGAAGGCTTTACGGTTCCCGAGGGCGAGGTTTATCAGGCTGTCGAATCGCCGCGCGGGGAAATGGGCTACTACATCGTCAGCGATGGCACCGCAAAACCGTATCGTGTCCATATGCGTGGTCCGTCATATGCGAACCTGCAGGTCTTGGGAAAAATGTGCGAAGGTGCGCTGCTTGCCGACGTAGTCGCTGCGATTGGAAGCATTGATGTTGTGCTGGGAGATATTGACCGGTAATGCGTTTCTCAGAAGAATTCGAAACTCGTTTCAGCGATATGCTGACGCACTATCCGACGAAGCGCTCGGCGCTGGTGCCAACGCTGCTTTACGCCCAGGACGAGATTGGCTCTTTGACGGATGAGGTCATCGCCGAACTGGCGCAGCGTCTTGACCTGACCGAACTCGAAGTGCGCAACGTGATCAGCTACTACTCCATGCTGGTGACCAAGCCTCGAGGTAAGTACAACGTGCAGGTTTGCACCAATATTGCGTGCATGCTCCGCGGCGGCGAAGAAATTCTCGATCACTGCAAGAAGAGGCTGGGTGTCGGTCACAAGGGAACGACGCCGGACGGACTGTTCTCACTGGAAGAAGTGGAATGCATCGGAGCCTGCAGTTGGGCCGCTGCCGTTCAAGTGAACTACGATTTTCACGAGAACCTGACGATTGAAAAGATGGACAAGGTTCTGGACGAGTATAAGAAGAAGGGTACGCAGTAGGGATTTGGTAATTGGGTAATTTTGAAATTTGGTAATTTGAAAAGCACTTAACCCTTCGTTCCAACGCTGGGCGCAAGGGGTTTTCAAATTACAAAATTACCCGATTGCAAAATTACAAAATGGCAGACTTGGTTTCCCATCCCGATGAAGTACGCGTGATTTCGAAGCGCTTTGGCAAAGGCGCTACGGACATTGACCGCTATGTCGAACTGGACGGCTACAAAGCCGTGCAGAAGGCGCTCGCCATGCAACCGGACGACATTATTAATGAGGTCAAGAATTCCGGCCTGCGTGGGCGTGGCGGCGCCGGGTTCTCGACCGGGATGAAGTGGTCGTTCGTACCCAAGCAATCGGCGAAGCCCAAGTACGTTCTCTGCAACGGCGACGAGAGCGAACCCGGAACCTGCAAAGACCGACTGATTTTCGAGCATGACCCGCACTCGGTCATCGAAGGCGTGATGATTGCCGCGCTGGCCGTGCAGTCGCATACGGGCTACATCTACATTCGCGGCGAATATCGCTACCTGTCGGTCATCATGCAGAAGGCGATCAAGGATGCCTACGCGAAAGGCTTCCTGGGCAAGAACATTTTCGGCAGCGGCTACGACTTGGATATTTACTGGCACGGCGGCGCAGGCGCCTATGAAGTCGGCGAAGAATCCGCGCTGATGGAATCGCTGGAAGGCAAGCGCGGAGTCCCCCGCATCCGGCCTCCGTTCCCTGCTGTCGTAGGACTCTGGGGCGGGCCAACGGTCATTAATAATGCGGAGACACTGGCCGCCGTTCCGCACATCATGTTGGGCGGCGCGGATTGGTACGCCAAGCTCGGCACCCCAAAAAATGGCGGCACCCGCCTGTTCTGCCTGAGTGGCCATCTCAACAAGCCCGGCGTGTACGAATTGCCGATGGGCTACAACCTGAAGAAGATGATTTACGAGGTGGGCGGCGGCATTCCGAATGGTCGCGCGATCAAGGCAGTTGTCCCCGGCGGATCGTCTACTCCGGTTCTACTCCCGGAAGAGATTGATATCCCGATGGACTTCGATGGTGTCGCGAAAGCAGGCTCGATGCTCGGGTCCGGTGGTGTCGTGGTTCTCGACGATACGACTTGCATCGTGAAGTTCGCGCTGCGCACGATCAAGTTCTACCAGCACGAAAGCTGTGGCTGGTGCATTCCCTGCCGTGAAGGTACCGACTGGCTGAAGAAGACCCTGACGCGCTTCCACGCAGGTGCAGGCGTGAAGAAAGACATCGACAACATTTATTACCTGGCGGAGAACATGCTGGGAAAGACGTTCTGCCCGCTCGGCGATGCGGCCGCGATGCCGACGATGGCATTCGTGAAAAAGTTCAGAAAAGAATTTGAAGATCACTTGGAAGGCAAGCCTTGCGCGTTTGAGACGACAGCAGTCCCAGTGCTGGCTTAAGTGTGGATTTTGTAATTTGGTAATCGGGTAATTTTGTAATTTGTGAACCTGATGCCGTCGCAACAAGAGCAACTGCGGGATAGAACGAAGGCTTTTGCGGTTCGAGTGGTGCGTGCTTACAAGACGCTACCGTACAAGACCGATGCCCAAGTACTGGGGAAGCAGTTGTTGCGTTGCGGCACAGCAGTGGCGGCAAACTATCGCGCAGCCTGCCGAGCCCGATCGAAGGCGGAGTGGGTCGCGAAGATTGGTATCGTGGTAGAGGAAACGGACGAAACCGTGTTTTGGCTTGAAATGCTAGCCGACTGCGGAATCGTTAGACCAAAGAAACTGGAACTAATTCTGGCGGAGGCGCACGAGTTGAGCGCTTTGTTCACGGCGTCGCAGCATACGAGCCGAGTAGCGGGACGGTAGTTAAATTACAAAATTACCCGATTACGAAATCACCAAATGCCTGACGTAAATTTAACTGTCGACGGAAAGAAGCTCACGGCTCCAGCCGGAAGCCTTCTTATTGATGCCTGCAAGAACGCCG
>Ga0302321_100002681_pt1 | contig 15297 bp, 14 predicted proteins | sample Fen_T0_1_FD_202505 | JGI IMG/M metagenome (GOLD analysis project Ga0302321, IMG submission 202505) | Peat permafrost microbial communities from Stordalen Mire near Abisko, Sweden - Fen_T0_1 | ecosystem: Environmental > Terrestrial > Soil > Wetlands > Permafrost | place: Sweden: Abisko...
CTACCTTGAAGCCCTTGGCCTCCGCGCGAACTTTGTACGCGCCGGGTTGCAAGTTCGGTGCGGCATAGTCTCCGGACTCATCGGCGGTCACGGAGCGTGTCGTGCCTCGCTGGGTGTCCGTGATAGTAACGGTGGCTCCGCCAACTGCGGCTCCGGATGCGTCCGTGATGGTTCCGAGGATCCGACCCAGGGTACTCTGAGCAAGCGAAGGCACAGTGAGGGCAAAGAGCAGGCAGATGACACCAACTACGCGAATGCCATTCAACGGAGAACGCATTAACGACCTCCAACTCCTCCAGAGAGGATGGGAACAGTTTTTGAAGTCGCGACCCCTGCGACTTCGATTCGAGCTTGGGAAAAAAGCTGGCGATTTGAATGTATAGCTTGACGTGGGCTACCAGTCAAGTAGTAGTGTGGTCCTACCACAGAACCACGTTGGATAATGGGTGCCTGTGGAGCCTCGATCATTTAAGGTTGAACGTCCAGCCTGACCGAGGAGAAAAAAACAGAATGGCAATCGCGACCGTAAACCCCACTACCGGCGAAGTTCTTAAGACGTTTGCGCCGCTCACGCCAACTCAGATCGAGCAGAAGTTGCAACTGGCGGCGTCCGCCTACCAAACCCATCGACGGACTTCCTTTGCCGACCGCGCAGGCAAAATGTTGCGGGCGGCCGAAATCCTGGAAAAGGAAAAGGATGAATGCGCACATCTCATGACGCTCGAGATGGGCAAGCCTCTTAAGGCTGCTGTCGCCGAGGCGTTGAAATGTGCCACGGGATGTCGCTACTACGCCGAAAACGCCGAGAGAATTCTTGCGGACGAAATCGTGAAGACCGGAGCCAAGCGCAGTTCTATCCGCTATCTCCCGATCGGTCCGATCCTGGCAATCATGCCCTGGAATTTTCCTTTCTGGCAGGTATTCCGTTTCGTGGCGCCAGCGCTGATGGCGGGAAACGTGGGCTTACTCAAGCATGCGTCGAACGTTCCACAATGCGCTCTGAAGATTGAGGACATTCTCCGTCGGGCTGGTTTCTTAGAGGGAGTGTTCCAGACATTGCTAATTGGTTCGGGTCCGGTGGACGGGATCCTGAGCGATCGACGCGTGGTCGCTGCGACGTTGACTGGCAGTGAACAGGCGGGCATCCAAGTCGGTGTTTCCGCGGCTAAACGCATCAAGAAGGTGGTTCTCGAGTTGGGTGGCAGCGATCCTTTTATTGTCATGCCGAGCGCCGACCTCGATGCTGCAGTTGCTACCGCAGTGGATGCTCGAGTTCAGAACAACGGACAGTCTTGCATCGCCGCCAAGCGTTTCATCGTCGCAGAAGCAATCGCGGACGAATTCGAGCGCAAGTTCGTAAAGCGCATGCAGGATCTTCGCGTGGGTGATCCGTTTGATGAGACCACTCAACTGGGGCCGTTGGCGAATGCTGATGCCGTAACTTCCCTGGATGCCGATGTTAAAAAGAGCGTGGACGCCGGAGCACGCGTACTGACAGGGGGCCATCCGCTTGACCGTCCGGGCAATTTTTATGCGCCTACAGTCTTAACCGACATTCCAAGAAACTCCCCGGCGTATAACGAGGAATTCTTTGGTCCCGTGGCATCGATCTTCCGGGTCAAAGATGTAGACCATGCCATCCAGATTGCGAACGACAGCCGTTTTGGCTTGGGCGCGAGCGCATGGACCAAAGATCCAACTGAGACAGAAAGATTTATTAACGAACTGGATGCGGGCATGGTTTTTCTGAACAAGATGGTGGCTTCTGATCCGCGACTCCCCTTCGGAGGAGTCAAGTACTCGGGGCATGGGCGGGAACTGGCGGAGAACGGCATTCGAGAGTTTATGAACATCAAGACAGTTTGGGTGGAATAAAGAAAGTCACTAATGGTATAGTGGTATGACCAATAGGCCATATTAGTCCGGACTTTTGGACCTGGGGAGATCATGCGACACGAAATCTTAGATCCTATCTCTGCAAAGCCCGTCTATCGGGCGGTAAAGACTTCGCGCCTGTTTGAGCAAATCGTGCAGCAGGTGGAGGAGTCAATCTTGAGCGGCCAGCTAAAGCCAGGGGACCAGTTGCCTGCGGAACGCGATTTGGCGCAACGCTTCGGCGTCAGTCGTACGGCTGTGCGGGAAGCGGTAAAGACACTTCGTGAAAAAGGCTTGGTGGAGGCCTATTCGGGCCGTGGGACATTTGTAACCAATGGCACTTCGCAAGCGATCCGTCATTCGCTTGACCTGATGATCCGCATCAACCAGCAGGAAGGCTCCGCGAATCTGGCGGAGTTGCGCCTTGTGCTGGAACCGGAAATTGCAGGCCTGGCGGCTTCTCGAATTGAAGATCAGTTGTTGAGCACAATGCGGGAATCGGTCGCCATCATGGACCGCAATTTGCACGACCCCGATGCTTATGTTGAAGCCGATCTCGATTTCCATCTCGCTTTGACTGAGGCGGCGGGGAATCCTTTGATTCTCTCTCTGTTGGATTCCATAGTCGGATTATTGCGCGAGCAGCGGAGCCGGATCTTCAATGTCGATGGTGGACCAGAACGCGGCCAATTTCATCACAAGAGAATTTTGGCCGCGATCGAGAAGCGGGATCCCGATGCGGCACGGGAAGCAATGCGCGCTCACCTCAACCAGGTATTGGCTGATTCCTCTGCTTCGGCTGGAGAAGTTCCGAACAGCGGGCGAAGCAAGTCGCATTTGTAACTGAAGGGAATTCGGAAATGGCGAAACTCGGATTCATCGGCCTGGGGGTGATGGGCGGCAACATGGTGTCCCGGTTGCTGGAAAAGGGACACACCGTAACGGGCTACAACCGCACTCGATCCAAGGCGCAGTGGCTGATCGATAAGGGGATGAAGTTTGCGGAGACTCCGAGAGCGGTCGCGGAGGCGTCAGATATCACCTTTAGTATGGTCACCAATGCGGCGGCGCTGGCAGCCGTAACCGACGGCGCGGACGGATTGCTCGCCGGCATCGGTGCAGGGAAGTTCCACCTTGACATGAGCACCGTCAGCCCTGACGTGAGCCGTGCTCTGGCTGCGCGAGTGCGCGAAAAGGGCGCTGACATGGTCGACGCGCCCGTGTCTGGCAGCGTGATCACGCTGCAACAGGGCAAGCTCTCAGTAATGGTGGGCGGTCACAAGGATACCTTTGAGCGATTGAAGCCGTTGCTTCTCGATGTCGGCCCCAAGGTTACACACGTCGGCGACAACGGGGTCGCGCTCTCGATGAAAATTGCGGTGAACCTGCAACTCGCGGTGCAGATGCTGGCCTTCTGCGAAGGTGTATTGCTGGCAGAGAAGAGTGGAATCCCCCGCGAAGTTGCTGTAGACGTGATGGTCCATAGCGCAATCGCTTCCCCGATGATTGTGTATCGCGGCCCGTTCGTCTTGCAGCAGCCCGAAGAAGCATGGTTTGACTGCAACATGATGCAAAAGGACATGCTGCTGGCAATGGATTTGGGCCGCAAGCTCAATGTTCCTGTTCCCACGACGGCTATTAGTAACGAATTCCTGACGGCTGCGCGCGGCATGGGATGGGAAAAACTCGACTTCGCAGTGATTTTCGATGTGCTGGCGCGGATGTCAGGAGTTCAGAAATGACAATTGCGGAACCGCAAGAAGCATCGGAGAAAGCCGCCCTCTGGCTTCGCATGTATCGCCAGATGTTTGCCATCCGGGAGTTCGAGGCTCAGGTGAATGAGTTGTACACGCGGGCACTGATGCCGGGACTAGCTCATCTCTACATCGGAGAGGAAGCCGTCGCGGTCGGCGTGTGTGAGGCGCTGAATCGTTCCGACTACGTCACCAGTACGCATCGCGGTCACGGACATTGCCTGGCGAAGGGTGCTTCTCCGGACCGTATGTTCGCCGAACTGCTGGGCAAGGAGGCTGGGTACTGCAAGGGCAAGGGTGGTTCGATGCACATTGCGGACCCGGCAACCGGCAATCTCGGAGCGAACGCGATCGTCTGCGGCAGTGCAGGCATCGCTACTGGAGCTGCATTCTCAGCTCAGCGTCTGAAGAATGGTCGTGTCGCGGTGTGTTTCTTTGGCGAAGGCGCGCTCGGGCAAGGCGTGCTTTACGAAGTAATGAACCTTGCGCAGTTGTTCAAGCTCCCAGTCATTTATGTGTGTGAGAACAACCTCTATACCGAGTACACGCACTTTTCAGAGACCACCGCCGGCGACATTCTAATGCGGGCCACCGCCTTTGGAATTGAAGCCGCCAGCGTCGATGGGCAGGACGTACGAGCGGTACACGGCACGGCGCAGCGCATGGTAGACCGCGCGCGCCACGGTGGCGGACCTTCGTTCCTGCTCTGCAACACTTACCGCTACCACGGTCATCATGTGGGCGACATCAATCGCGAATATTACCGCTCAAAGAAGGAAGAACAGCTGTGGAAGACGGAGCGGGATCCAATTGTGAATTTCAGCAAGTGGCTGATTGGAGAGAAGGTCTGTGACGCGACCGCACTAGGCCACGTGCAGGCTGAACTGGAAGCCGAGATGAAGAAAGCGGTCGAGTTTGCGATCGCGGCCCCTTACCCAACGGTCGACGAAGTGAGTGAGGATGTCTATGCCTAGGACGGCCGTTCGTGAGTTAACGTTCGCGCAGGCAATTCGCGAGGCACTGGCCGAAGAGATGCGCCGTGACTCGACGGTTTGCATCATGGGCGAAGACGTAGCCGAGGCTGGTACTCCTTTCAAAGTTCTCTCCGGCCTGCTGGAAGAATTCGGCAAAGACCGAGTTCTCGATACCCCAATTTCCGAAGCTGGCTTCACCGGACTCGCCGTCGGCGCGGCCATGACTGGCATGCGGCCGGTAGTTGACATCATGTTCGGCGATTTCATCACGTTGACGATGGACCAGATGGTCAACCAGGCGGCCAAAGTGCACTACATGTCCGGCGGGAAGTGGAAGGTGCCCATGGTGATGCGCACGACGATGGGCGCGACACGTCGTTCGGCCGCGCAGCATTCGCAATCTCTCCATGCCTGGTACTGTCATGTTCCGGGGTTGAAAGTGATTCTTCCCTCAACGCCATATGACGCGAAAGGCCTGTTGAAGGCGGCGATTCGCGACGAGAATCCTGTCGTATTTTTCGAAGACAAGATGATGTACAAGTTGAAAGGCGAAGTGCCTGAAGGCGACTATACGGTTCCTCTGGGTGTTGCGGACATCAAGCGAGTTGGCGAAGACATTACGCTGGTTGCCACCAGCAGCATGGTGCAGGTCGCGCTCGGCGCGGCTACGATGCTCGGAGAGATCGGCATCAGCGCGGAAGTGGTTGATCCGCGGACGATGTGGCCCCTCGACGAGAAGACTCTTGTCGAGTCGGCGAAGAAAACCTCGCGGGCGATTGTTTTGGACGAAGGTTACGAGCGCTATGGTGTAACCGCCGAACTTGCGTCGGTGATTGCGACCGGCGCATTCTATGACTTGGACGCTCCGGTAAAACGAATGGGCGCGATGCATGTTCCAATTCCGTTCTCGCCGCCTTTAGAAGATGTGACTGTGCCGACCGAGCGGACTGTGTTTGAAGCTGCCCGCGCGCTTTGCGGCCGTTAGCGCGCACCGCCAGACAAGGAGAAATCTATGGCTTTACCAACATACGGATCGATGGCGGTGGACTGGGAGAATCGGGTCGACTTCGATCGCTTGCGACGCGAGCGTCTGGCGCGTGCCAAGGACCTTCTCAAGAAATCCGAAATGGGTGCGCTCCTGTGCTTCGACATGAACAATGTCCGGTATCTGACGGCAACGCATATCGGCACCTGGGCACAAGATAAGGCGAATCGCTTCACGCTCCTTCCGCAAAACGACGAGCCGATTTTGTGGGATTTCGGATCGGCCGCGAAGCATCATCAACTGCACTGTCCCTGGCTCGGAGAGCGTTCTCGCGCGGGGATCTCGGTACTCCGCGGCGCGATGACTCCGGAAATGGGTCGCGCCGAAGATGTAGCCAAGAAGATTCGGATTGAACTCGAGATGCGCGGCTTGCACAAAGAGCCGGTCGGGATCGACATCATTGAATTGCCGGTACTCTTCGCCCTGCAAAAAGAGGGAATCAAGGTCATCGACGGACAGGCCCTGATGTCCGAGGCGCGACTGATCAAGACGCGTGACGAAATCAGCCTGCTCAATCACTCGGCCATGATGGTGGACGCCGCCTACGACGAACTCTATCGGGCGATGAAGCCGGGGATGAGCGAGAACCAGGCCGTCGGCTTGGTCAGCAAAGTTCTCTACGATATGGGCTCAGAGTACGTCGAGGCAGTGAATGCAATTTCGGGCGAGCGTTGCAATCCGCACCCGCACGTATTTTCTGATCGAGCGCTGCGACCCGGGGATCCCGTGTACTACGACATTCTGCATTCCTACATGGGATACCGCACCTGCTATTACCGCTGCTTCACGATCGGCTACGCGTCGCATGCCATGAATGACGCCTATAAACGGTGCAGGGAATACCTGGATGCCGCGATTGAACTGGTGCGCCCGGGACGTACGACTGCCGAGATCGCGTCCGTTTGGCCGAAGGCCCAGGAATTCGGTTTCCCCAACGAAGAAGCGGCATTCGCGCTGCAGTACGGGCACGGCATCGGTCTAGCAATCTGGGAGAAGCCCGTAATCAGCCGCCTTGTGTCTCTGGAACATTCCTGCGAGATCAAGCCGGGAATGGTGTTTGCCCTCGAAACGTTCTGGCCCTCCACGGACGGCTGGAGCGCAGCCCGCATTGAGGAAGAAATTGTAGTGACAGAAACCGGGCACGAGGTCATTACGCGATTCCCAGCTGAACAGTTGCTGGTCGCAGGCCGCCACTATTTCACGGTGGACGGACCACTCCCGGCAATTCGCGAGAGTGAAGCAAAGCCGAGCCAACGAGTCCGCGAAATGATTGAGGCAAGCTCCAAGCAAGAACGCGTCGGTGTGGGCGATTAGCGAATCATTTCCTGTAGAGACGCGGCTTGCCGCGTCTCGTGACTACCACACCGTACAGCGTCAACCACGGCTCCATGTGTCGGTAGTGCGAGACGAGGCAAGCCTCGTCTCTACTATGGTTATCCATTTATGGCTATCAGCGTTGTTATGCCCGCGCTCGAAATGGCTCAGGAAACGGGCAAACTCGTTTCATGGTTGAAGAAGGAAGGCGAGGCAGTCGCCAAAGGCGAACCGCTGCTCGAAGTCGAAACCGACAAGGCCGTCATGGAGATTGAATCTCCTGGCGACGGTGTGCTTGCCGCGGTCAAAGTTCAAGCCGGAGCCGAAGTGCCCGTCGGCCAGACAATCGCCTGGATCGTGAAGCCGGGCGAGGTGCCTCCAGCCGATGAAGTCGCAACCAAGTCGGGAAGAACAAATACCCTCTTATCCCCGTCCAGTGCTCCGTCATCAAATCAGTCAGGGGCTACTGCGTCCCCCGCAACGCAGTCAGCTAAGATTTCTCCCAAAGCGCGACGTCTCGCCAGCGAAAAGGGGGTGGACCTTGCCCAGGTGCATGGGTCAGGCCCGGGCGGAGAAATCCTTGCCGCCGATATCTTAGCCACAGCCGAAGCAAAGTCCAAGAACGCGCCGATCGCAACTGATGCAACAAGCCCGATCGCGCGGTTGATGGCAGAACGCACCACGCAAAGCTGGACCACAGTTCCGCACTTCTTCGTGGTTCGCGAGGTGGACGCGGCCGCGTTGAACGAGGCTCGCCAGAAACTCGGGCCAGAGCTAGAAAAGACCCGCGGAGTCAAACTAACGCACAGCGATCTGCTGGTGTCGTTAGCCGCGCGAGTGCTTCAAAAGCATCCGCGTCTCAACGCGAGTTGGAACGGTTCCGGAGCGCAATCAAATGCCGAAATCAATATCGCCTTGGCGATGGCGGTTGAAGACGGAGTGGTGGCTCCCGTGATTCGCAGCGCCGACAAAATTGAACTCGGGGAAATCGCAGTGCAGCGTCGCGATTTGGCCGAGCGCGCGCGCGGAGGCAAACTGCGCCCAGCCGATCTCGCAAGCGGCACGTTCACAATCAGCAATCTCGGCATGTTTGGCGTGGACGCATTCACGGCAATCATCATTCCCCCTCAAGCCGCGATACTCGCAGTGGGAGCGATCTCCGATCGGGTTGTCCCCGCGGACGGCCAACCCGCCGTTCGCCCCATGCTGACCCTGACGCTTTCCAGCGATCACCGTCTAGTGGACGGAGCCCGGGCAGCAGAGTTTCTACGCGGTCTGGTGGAGGCGATTCAAGATCCGATGAGGTACTTGGAATAGTTGTTTCCTGTAAACCGAGTGCTTCTTGCTATTGCAGGATTAGTCAGGACTTCCGGAAGCTTAGTCACGACTCGGGAAATGGGATTCACCTGGAGGTTCGGCCTGAGCCAAGATTCTTGAGTGAAGGTATGCCAACTCCCTGCGCACTCAGAAAGGCCCGCGCCTCGTCAAAGCTAACGCCGAACGATGTACCGCGAAACTTTCCATTTCCGGCCTGCGTGAGAATTCCGAGCACTTCGCCAGTGCTGGAGATGACCGGGCTTCCACTCATGCCTTCCACAGCGACAATATCGGTAGCGAAGTCGCAGTGACATCCATCCTGTCGACGAAACCCCTGCTGGCCGGTGATGTGACCCACTCGCGTCAGTGGTACCAGCGCCCATCCCGTAAAGGCCGTGACCGAGACAGGTTCAGAGGGGACAGCGTTTCGGAAGCGAAGAGTGGCAGCGCGAATGTATGCCCAGTCGCGACGATTGTCAGCGGGCTGAATCCGGCATACAGCTAAGTCGAGTGGCTGGCTGATCTGGCATGATTGAACCAGAAACCGCCGCAAGTGGCCGGCATGGATCCATTCGTCGTCGGGAATCATCACGCTGAGGGTGCAGTTGGAACGGGCTTGCAGAATCACGTGAGCCGCGGTCAGCAGGGTTCCTCCGGAATCTGCAATCACCCCTGAACCACGCAGGCGGGTCCGCAACGCGATGTTGTTCTCGGTGCAGAGAAGCGGGACTGCTGCTCGAAGGGCGGGGGAAGATGGGAGAGATTGCGCAATGGCTGGGCCCAGGAGGGGTAGACCTACCAGCAACCCGACAATGGCACGTCGCCATTTCACTTATCAAATCCTAATGCTGGACCATTGTAGTCCGGTAAAGCCAGGTCAAAGCTCATTTGCTTCTAAGGCGTTTTGGGGAGGTCGGACGGCTCGAGTTGCAGCGCTGTGACCGTCTGACCGTCGTCGAGTTTGTTCCCTAAACCGGATCGCCAATAGTTTGTTCAGAATAGGGGTGAAATCCACTGCAATGTTCTGTTACCATCCTGTCGACGCCGTCCCCTAAGTCTAAGCATTCGCATTGGTTGTACGTTCTGGCTTTGGAGGCCAGAATGCTGGAACCTAACTGGTTCTCCCCGTCAGGCCGGAAGGCCGAGTTTTGAGGAGCAATAGTTGAGCGACCGTGTGGAAGGCAAGATGAGGCGTCGCAGGCGAAGTTGGTACCGGCGCAAGCTGCGAATTCGTCGTGGTCTTGCATTTGGGCTGCTGGTTTCCGCGATAGCGTTCGTTTGCTGGCAGAATGCCGCTCGTTTCCTGCCCCTTCCCGCGGTGCACGGATCGCGATTGCTCCCTGATTCCTTTGCTACCCGGAACAACCTTCGACAGGATTTGGCTTGGACTCCGCCGCATGCGTCTCAGCAAAAGAGGGCCATGGAGCGAATTCCGGGCGTTTATCCCTACTCGGTGGTCCCGGGAGGCATTCGGGATGTCGAATCTCTGCGCCGCGCGGCTGCGACTGACCGTGCGATTGCCCGTCACTTTGCCCACTTCGAGTATCAGAAGGCCCGTCTGATCCGGCTCAAGGAAGCGCGCGACGTTTTTGTTTCTTATCGAATTCGCGACACGATGTTCTGGACGCGAAAGACGATTCGCCTTCATGCCGGCGAGATGTTGCTGACCGATGGCAAGATCACCGCTCGTACCAAGTGCGGTAATCAGGTTTCGGACCAGGCGAAGCCGGAAGTCTCCGAAGAAGAGCCAGAGGAAGACATTCTGGATCAGGCAGTGGCGATCAGTTCGATGGACCCATTGTCGCCTGCGCGGGAGCTAGGACCTGCGGCTAGCCTGCCACAAGGGCAAGCTCAACCTCCGCTTTTCCGGGGAGGTGGATTTGTATTCCCGATCGTGGCAATCGGTGGACCTCCGCCGGAAGTGTGCCGGTTCAAGAACGGCAAGATTGACAAGAAGTGTCATCCCAGGAATCCCAAGGCTCCTGAACCCTCGACGATGATCTTGCTGGCGAGTGGATTGGGACTGGTGTTCTGGCGCTACCGCTCGAACGCGGACAAAGGTCATGCGCCCGCCTAAATCGCCATCCGGAACTGCTTTCTTCCCCATTTAGTGCTACGACTTCCGCGTACATTGCGCGGCTCTTAAACTGCTACACTTTGCTGAGAGCCCTGCATGCGATGTTCGCCGCATTTCGTAGCCATGGTTGCAGTTGCGCTTATGTCCGCGCCGTTGTTGGCGCAGAATGGCGCGACCGTAAAGCACGTTATCGTGCGGGGATCGGGCGACGCAATGGAAGTCGAGATTCAGACCTCCGGATCTCCGGTTTCACCGAACACGCAAGCGATTACGGGACCCGACAGAATCGTGGTGGATTTCCCGGGCGCGATCCCATCTGCGGAACTAAAGGCACTCAAAGTGAACGGGCGCGTGCTGAAAGGTGTTCGTTCAGGCCTGTTCTTCAACAATCCTCCCATTACACGCATTGTGCTGGATCTTGCGGAAGCGCAGTCGTATCACATTACGACGAGTCAGAATGCGGTCATCGTGAAGCTTGGCTCGGCGGAAGTCGCCCACGAACCAGCAGCGAACGCGGCTCCGAGCGGGCAGCTTCGCACGACTTCGTTGGCTGCGGGAGGCAATGTCTCGGGAGCGCGTCTTGCGCCTGCGACCGTGTCGGGAACGACTGTTCCACACGCGAACAGTGCGGTTGCAAGAGCTGTCCAGAACAATCAGGGCGATGCGGACGCTGACGATGACCAGCAACAACCGGAAGGAACTGCAACTCCTGTTGTTGCGCCGGAGCCTCCAAAACCGGTCGTGAACGTGAGCTATGACAATGGCATGCTGCGCATTCACGCGGAGCGAGCGACTCTCGCGCAGGTGCTATTTGAGGTGCATCAGCAGACGCAGGCGGAGATAGCGATTCCGGCTGGAGCTGAGCAGGAACAGGTGGTGGCAGATTTCGGTCCCGCTCCAGCGCGCGATGTTCTGGGCGCTTTGCTGAATGGCTCTCCTTACAACTTCGTGTTCGTGGGTGACGAACTATCCCTGCAAAAGGTGATTCTGACGCGCCGCGATCCCAACGCTTTCTAGCGTCAATCCTCGCGGTTGATTCCCATTTTTCTTCATCTCTTCTGTGTTGATTCGTTTTCCATATTCTCCGTCTGAGATTTCCCCCCTCCTCAAACGGTCTCCTAGAATCAAGTACTTAGAGGTGTGTCTCCGTCCAGGTCTTTGAGGAATAAGGACTTGCAGGTAAAGTACTTAAGAATCATAGATTTAGACGAAAAAATGGAAGAGCGACCGACTCATTCGCTAAGCACGGGTGCCATCGCTGCCGCGACCCGCAATGAAATCAAAAGACTTAGCTCGTTCCCTCTCGCAAACATGTCGGAGCGTGGTTCGTGGATTGGCTGCAAAGTATTAATAAATAAATACTTTACGATTGATCAGCCGACAGGTAGCGATCGCTATCGGGAGGAGACCAGACGTACGGCGACGGCGGATGGGCCGTTGCCCATTACCGGGGGGCCGAGTGCTCCGGTTCCACAGCCGATCAGATTCACGACCGTAGTTTTGATCTGGGCCGTCGCGGCACTTGCGTCCGGTGTACCGATCCCGTCGGAATTCACGAAGAGTTGGACGAAGCCAATGATTCTGACCTTGTTCCCGGCCCCGGGTGGGCCTCCACCGTTGGCTGTGTCGTCGTAAACCGGAACCGTGACCAGGGAATCACTAACCATGATGTTCTTGGTAATCGCACCGGGAATTGGGTTGTTATCTCCGCCGCGGAATTGGAAAGGCTGACCCGAAGTGATTTTCGGATTGACGAGGACAGTATCGCCGCCCAGAGTATTCGGCAGAGTGTGGGTCAGACAGTTAACGGCGTCCGCAGTTTCCTGATCGCGCGTTGGGTAATTCGCTTCGAGTTGTACATTGCTTGTGCCGGTAGGCGTGTCTATGTTGCCACCGCAGTAAATCGGCATTTGCACGCAGCCGGCGACGCTCTGCTGATAATCAGAGCGGACTCCGTTGAGTCCAGCCGCACAGGAAGAGAGAGTCTGCGGGGCCGGCGCGGGAAAGCTTGTCTGATTGCTGGGGTAGTACTGCCATGCGGCTGGCCCATTGCCCGGATCAATGGAATAAAGGAGCTTGCCGGTCCCTGGGTCTGTGCTATCCCAACCCAAGAGGGTGGTGGTCTGTATGTCTCCGCTACTGGGGATGAAAATGGTGTTGCCAGGGTTGCTCGGATCTAAGTTCGGCAGCACCCACGGCTTGACGCACGTCGTCGCGATAGGCGAAGAGAGGCTGCCGGTGGTGCCGTTCGCCAAACCTGAAGGGTTATAGGCTTCGGCGACGGCGGTGGCCGAGACTTGAACTTGCGTAGTTCCCCAGATCCGCGCAAAAAAAGCGGGAAGATCGTTCCTCACCACTCTAACTCTCACACACGGGTTCTGGATCGGTGCTTGCGGGTTGCATGGGGGATCATAACTGACGTTGACCGTAGTGGCGGCAGCGCCACCGATCCGGTTCTGTTGGGCGACTTGCGTAGCAATTCTGGTGGCAAGAGTTTCAGCATTGGCGAGTAAGCCGTCGGAGGCAGCGTTAGGATCGGAAGTCATCCCTGAGTTGGCCAGCACGCGAGCAGCGGCCAGGGCAGCACTGTCGGCGGCGATCTGGGCTTCGCTGCGGGCGGTGTAGAAGGTCGTGACGTCAATGGAAAGCGCGGCCATTGCCCCCACGACGAAAAGCAGGAATACCGCGACCAGAATGATGATGATGCCTTCTTCTTTGTTGCCAGTATTGCGCTGGCGTCGGAAATAGATTGGTGCGCGCTTCATGAGCTCCTAGGTCTGATTGTGAACCGTTGCCGTCTCTTGCACGGAGGTAATTGCGGCGTAGCTGGCACCGGGGATCAAGAGCTGAATGACACTGTTGAAACGCCAGTGATAAGGGTATGAGACGGTCACGACGGTGCAAACGATAGGTTGTACGCCTCCGAAAACACCAAAGCCCCGGTCGATTGTAATGACCAGGTCGTCGCCGGGATTCGAAGTGGAGCACCCCTTAATCGTATAGGTCCACTTCAGGCCGCTCACCGGGACGCCGGTGCCGGGTGGGGTGCACGCCCCTTGCGCCAGCGCGCCGCTGTAAGCGAGCGAGTTGAACACAGCGGTTACGACTTGCTTCAGGGAATCAGGGTCGAGATTGGGACTGGGAAAAGTGGAAAGATCGAGCGTGGGTTGGGCTGCGGCAACAATCGCCCCTTCCTGCGCGGCCTGCTCGACTTTCTGCTTCTGGTTGAAAGCTCCACTGAAATCGTAAATCCCTACAACGAACACAACGAGCAGGGGCAGGGTGATAGCGAACTCAAGAAGTGCAGATCCATCGCTTTCGCGCACCAGGGGCTGGAGGAAGCAGCTTAGTCTCTGCGCGAAACGAGATGTTCGGCAAGTCATGCTAGTTTTCCATCCGGCTCTGCGCTTGAGCACTCATCTTGATCTGCGTCATGTTCAGGGACGAGAACGGAAGGTTGAGACTGAAATTGTATTGAAAACTGACGAAGGCGCCACAGATCTGAGGTTTCGTCGGTTCTTTTGGCGGATTCAGAAGTACTTGTCGACAGATCGTGATGTTGCCCGTGGTCGCGGACGGAGAGCATTCTCCGGCGGGCGGGGGCACATCGCAAAATACGGATGGCTTGACATTCGTATTGGGAGGAATAAGCGAGGGATTCAGGTTCGAGGCTTGGATGAAAGTAAGCACAGTGTCCCGAACAGCGACGTCGCCAGGGAAATTGGTCCCGGGCCACGGGGGTACCGGAGGAGAACAGGAAGCGCAAGTTGGTCGAGCGGCGACGATGGCGGCTTGCTGGGCGGCCTGGGTGATGGAGGCGTAGATGTTGAAGGCGCGTCCAAACCAGATGATGCCGAGAAGAAAGAGGAAGACAACCGGCAGTACGAGCGCGGCTTCGGCGATTTCGGCGCCTTCGGTAGTACGCAGTCGCTGGACGAGGTGCTTCATCGTTCGTTAAGAATTTTGGACAGTCCGGCAAAAAAAGGCAACAGCAGATTCCTCGCTTTGCTCGGAATGACAAAGTCTTTGGAGAATCATACCTTGCCGAAAGCGTTGCCAACAGCGTAGAGGACAGCAGAAAGGGCCAAGGCCACGCCGAACGGGATCTTGATGGACTGCGGGTTGTCGAGTGAAACGGCAGCGCCGGGCATGCGGAGACTGAAGAGCGAGGCTGCGATGTGTGCGATGTTGAGGAGCGTTTGCTTCAGACGTCCTTTCAAGATGACGACGGCGAGGGCCATCAGGCCAGCGACTAGAATGGCACCCATCAGGACGGTGAGCAGCGGTTCCGGGCCAAGGCATGCTCCCAAGGCTCCTGCGAGTTTCCAGTCGCCGGCGCCGAGGCTGTGGATCATGACAAACGGGAGAAGCAAAACCAGACCCAGCCCCATTCCCAACAAAGCCGTCTTCAGGCCCGGCCAGCGGTAGAGAGTCGCGTTTGCAAGAATGCCAATCGCTGCACCAGAAACGGTCAGCCAGTTGGGAATCTTTCGCAAACGCCAGTCAAGAATGCCGGCAAGGATCGCGACGACAACGGCGGGGATCAGTGGACCGAGTTGGTGCAGGTTCAGATGTGACAGAGAAAGTCTCCCGACTTCGCTCAGAATACTTTAGCAGGGTGCGGAAAGAGTGTTTTTCCATCGAGACAGTCCCTCAGCGGCTGGAAGCCGCCATCGATTTTGCGGCAGTTACGGCACGAGTGGAACTCGTGCCCTTCCCTAAACGGGGCGGAGTTTGAGTGTTTCCGCGTCCCGTTAGGGGTCTTGGCGAGGGCTCAAGTGGTTTTCGCGAGAACCGATTGGCAGTCCGATCATGTCCTTGAATCGGGCGTTGATCCTACTTGATTCCTACTTCGTTACTCCTTCGGATTCTGTGCCTTGAAATTCGATGGCGAGGTCACGCCCTCGAACGCAGGATTGCTTTCCAGGTGGGAAGGGAAGT
>Ga0302321_100002682_pt1 | contig 15295 bp, 13 predicted proteins | sample Fen_T0_1_FD_202505 | JGI IMG/M metagenome (GOLD analysis project Ga0302321, IMG submission 202505) | Peat permafrost microbial communities from Stordalen Mire near Abisko, Sweden - Fen_T0_1 | ecosystem: Environmental > Terrestrial > Soil > Wetlands > Permafrost | place: Sweden: Abisko...
CACCGCGCCTGCGCCGACGATGGTGTGCAGCTCGTCGACGAAGATGACCGCGTTTTCCTTTTCCTCCACCGCACGCAAAACCGCCTTGAAGCGCTCCTCGAAGTCGCCTCGGTAGCGCGTGCCAGCCAGTAGAGAGCCCATGTCGATGGAATAAATCGTGGTTCCACGCAATGCCGACGGTGCCTCGCCCGCTTCGATTCGCGCGGCCATGCCCTCGACGATGGCGGTCTTACCCACGCCGGGGTCGCCGACGAACAGGGGATTGTTCTTGCGCCGCCGGGCCAGCACATGCAGCGCCCGCTCGACCTCCTTGTGGCGGCCCACGAGCGGGTCGATCTCACCCTTGCGCGCGCTTTCATTCAGGTTCACGGCGTAGACCGACAGCGGATCTTTCGCTGGACCTTCGTCGCCAGGCTCGTCGGACCCTGCTTCACCATCGCCGTGCGCAGGCCCGGGCAGCATCTTCGAGGTTCCATGCGAAACGGCGGTGAGCAAATCCAGACGGGAAATGCCCTCTTCCTTGAGGAAGTGCACAGCGTGGCAATCGCGTTCATTGTACATGGCCACCAGCACGTGCGGCCCCTGCACCTCCGAACGGCCCGCGCCCAGGATGTGGTTCACGGCATTCTGGACCACGCGCAGAAAACCCAAGCTGGGCTGCGCGTGATGCTCTTCCTCCTCCTGCTCGCCGCTTTCCTCAGTGGCCTCTTGCGACTTTCCACCCACGACCTCGCGCGCTGGCGGTGCCGGCATGGCCGGTACAGACGTGGATAGGAATTCCTCGAGTTTTTTCCGCAGCCGCGGCAAAGTCCCGCCGCACTTCTTGATGACGTCGGCGGTCATGCCGTCGTCGAGAAGCGCCAGCAGCAGGTGTTCGAGGCCGGAGAATTCATGGTGGCGCCGGGTGGCATCCGCCAGCGCCTTGCGCACCGCCTTTTCGAGCTCTGCGCTCAGCATGACTGCCTCCGTACTGAACACTCCAGCGGCATCTCGTGCTTGCGCGCGAAAGCGACCACCTGGGTTGCCTTGGTTTCCGCCATATCGCGCGGGTAGACACCGGCCACGCCGACTCCCTTGGTATGTACGTGCATCATGATCTCGTTGGCCGTGTCGGCGTCGTGGTGAAAGAACTTCATCAACACATATACGACGAAAACCTGGGTGGTGTAGTCGTCGTTGTGGAGCACGACCTCATAGAGGCGCGGCACTTCCACCTTGACCTTATCAAGGGTCGCGAGCTCGCGCTCCTCGTTGGGGGGATGCTTCGGCATGGCGTTCTGAGAGGTAGCTTGGCACGTGCGCAGCGGCGATCAAGATCCACGCAGATCCGAATCGCGGGTTCGCGCATCGTATACTGTGAGGAACATGGATCTATCGTTCTACGACAAGCCGGCTTGCGCCGAGCGACGCGGACGCCTTGCGGCCCGGCTGGGCAACCGCCCTGCCCTCATCGCCGCGGGTGCCTCGCGGCCACGCGGCACCCACCGGGGCCTGCACCCATTTCGCGCCGCCAGCCACTTTCTTTACCTGTTCGGTTTGCACCTGGAAAAGGCTGTGGGTCTTTGGACCGGCGAAGGCTGGCAGGTCTTCTTGCCCGAGCCGGGGCCAGACGCCGCCTTGTGGACCGGGCCCGTGCCAGGTTTCGCCGAACTGGGCGAGATCCTCGGTGTTTCGGTCCTTGCGACGGCAAAGCTGCAGGAAGCCCTCAAACCAGGAACCGCCACCCTGCCCTCACCGGACGTCGAAACCTGCGTGGAGCAGTCGACCCTACTCGGTCGGGAAATCCGTCCGGGCAAGCTGGCCGCGGTGGACGAACCGCTCGCCGATGCCCTCATCGAGCTGCGGCTGGTCCACGACCGGGCAGGCATTGCAGGACTGCGCGAGGCTGCGCAAGCGACAACGGCGGCGCACGCCGAGGGCCTTCGGGCCATCCGCACCGGCATCCGCGAAAGCGTAGTGCGCGCGGCGATCGAAGCCGAGCTGGTGGCACGCAACATGACGACCTCCTTCAATTCCATCGTCTCCGTGCACGGCGAAGTGCTGCACAACGAAGATCATCACTTCACCCTGGCCGACGGCGACCTTCTGCTCGTCGACGCGGGCGCCGAAACCGCTGGCGGCTGGGCTGGCGACGTCACCCGCACCTGGCCGGTCAGCGGACACTACTCACCCACCCAGCGCGATCTGTACGACGTCGTGCTCAGCGCCCAGACCGCGGCCATCGCGGCCATCAAGCCCGGCCGACGCTACCTGGAACTGCAAGGGATCGCCGCCCGCGCTATCGCGGATGGGCTGGTCGGGCTCGGAATCCTGCGCGGCGATCCGGCCGAACTGGTCAGCGACGGCGTGGTGGCGCTGTTCTTCCCGCATGGGGTGGGACACCTGGTGGGCCTCGACGTGCACGACTTGGACGACCTGGGTGACCGCGCTACCTACGCGCCCGGCCGAACCCGGTCGACGGATCCCGGCCTCAAGGCGCTGCGCCTGGATCGGGATCTCGTGCCGGGCATGGCGGTGACTGTTGAACCTGGCTGCTACCAGGTGCCAGCCATCCTTGACGATCCAGAGCGCACGCGCGTCGCCAAGGATCGCCTGCGCCGCGACCGGCTTGCCGCCTTCCGCGATGTACGCGGCATCCGCATTGAAGACACCATCCTGGTGACCGCGGACGGACACGACAACTTGAACGCGGAGCTGCCCAAAGCCACCTCGGCCATCGAGGCCGCCATGCGCGCTACTTGATGAACTTCACGGCCACCACCGTGGCCGCGACCAGAAGCACCACCACCAACACGCCGCGGACGATCTTCCAAACCTGAGAGGGTGCTCGCATACCGACCTCCGTCGTCGTTCGGGCCGGACCACTGGCACGCAGCGACGGGGCGGCGAGCCGTGGAACGTATTTGCGCTCTTCGACCGGACGGGCTGAACGACGAACAGCCGTCCCATCGCGGAGCAAAGGCAGGGAGTGGGAATGGGTTCGTGGCGGTGTCTTGCAGTCGGGCGGCGGTGCGTGCGATGTCCCCAAGTCTATGACCAGGGCGCTCATCTGCTCTTCCTCCTGGCTGTCCGAGGCTGGCTCCTCGATGTGTAGCCCCAGGCTTGCGCGCAGCTCCTCGATTTCTTGCCGGCGGTCTTCCTCGGAAAAGGCGACCTCGGGCAGTTGCACGGCAGGCAGATCTTCCGTCGTCGTGGCGAGCTCGTCATAGTTGGCGGGCTTGTGCGATACATGGATCGCCGCGGGCAGTGAGGTTCGATGCCTGGCCGAGTCCGACGTCGGAAGCGAACCTGGGACGACCTTGGGCTGGCCATCGGCGCCGAGACTTTCGAGGGCCGTACAGAAATCCGCCGCTGTTTGGATGCGGTGCTCGGCCTTCTTGGCCAGCAGGCGCAGGATGATTGCGTTCAAGGTGGGACTGATCGCGTCGGGGGCAAGGTCGATGGGCGCGCGCGGGGCCTGTTCGGCGTGGGCTTGCCAGATGTCCACCGGCGTGGGGCCATCAAAAGGCAAGCGCCCGGTCAGGGTCTCATAGAGCAGCACACCGAGCGCATAGAGATCCGAGCGCGCGTCGACCTTCTGACCACGGCATTGTTCGGGCGACATGTAATGGGGCGTTCCGACGTTGACCCCGGCGGCCGTGCGCGGCCCGCCTGCACTGAGGTGCGTGGGCACGCCCTCGACCAGCTTGGCCAGCCCGAAATCCACCAGCTTGACGCGCTTTCCGCCGGGCTTGACCTCGGAGAGCAAGAGGATGTTCTCGGGTTTCAAATCCCGGTGGACGATGCCTTTGGCGTGCACGGCCACGAGAGCGCGACCCACCTCGATGAAGATGGGCAGGGCTTCAGCCATGGGCAGACAGATCCGTTCGCACAGAACATCGCCCAGGTTGCGCCCCTCGAGAAACTCCATCACGTAGTAGTGGCGCCCGTCGGTGAGCCGGCCAAACGAGAAGATGTCGACCAGCCCTGGGTGCTGGATGTCGTTCACGGCGCGCGCCTCCAGCACGAAGCGGCTGATGGCGTTCTTGTTCTTGGCCAGCCTGGCCGCCAGCACCTTGATGGCGACCTTCTTGCCGATGATGGGGTGAACGGCGCTGTAGACCGTGCCCATGCCCCCCTCGCCGACGCGCGCCAGGATCTGGTATTCGCCCACCTTCGTACCCGACGAGAGTTTCGTGCCGAGGGAAGTGTCCAGCGTGTCGAAGGAACTTGAGGGCCGCGACGAGGTTGGACTCGAAACATCGACGGGCGAGCCCATGACCGGTGCGCCCGTCGCCACGGTTTTTGTGTCGGAGAGGCCGGGACAATCGAAGCTCGATGCCGTGCCGTGCGCCGCCTTACCGCAGTATGGGCAAAGGTCTGGGGCCATGTTCGGTACCAGTGTATCCCGAGAAGGTTAGGGACGCGCGACGACTTTCCATCCGGACGGATCTGTCACAGATCGCCGCGTCCGAAGATGAGACAGGCATTGGCGCCGCCGAAACCGAAGCTGTTGGTGAGCGCGTGACCTACCCTTGCGTCGCGCGCAACATTGGGCACGTAGTCGAGATCGCACGCGGGGTCGGGCGTCGTGTAGTTGATGGTTGGCGGAATTTGCCCGCGCGCCACGGATAGCACGGTAAACGCGGCCTCGATCCCGCCCGCGGCGCCCAGCAGGTGACCGGTCATCGACTTGGTCGAGCTGACCATCAGCTTGCCCGCATGCTCGCCGAACACCTTCTTGATGGCCAGGGTTTCGGTCGCGTCGTTCATCTTGGTCGAGGTGCCGTGGGCATTGATGTAGTCGATGCTTTCCGGAGTCAGGCCTGCGTCCTTCAGCGCCGCGCGCATGCAACGCTGAACGCCTTCACCTTCCTCGGCGGGGGCCGTGATGTGGTGGGCATCGGCATTGGCGGCGTAGCCCTCGATGACGGCGTGGATGCGCGCGCCGCGCTTCTTGGCATGTTCCAGCTCCTCCAGGACAAGGATGCCGGCGCCCTCGGACAGTACGAACCCGTCGCGGTCGAGATCGAAAGGACGGCAGGCCTGCGCCGGCGCATCGTTGCGCGTGGACAGGGCACGCATGGCCGCGAATCCTCCGACGCCGAGGGGCGTGACCACGGCTTCGCTGCCACCGCAAATCATGGCGTCAACCTCGCCGCGCTGGATGAGGCGGAAGGCGTCGCCGATGGCGTGGGCGCCGCTGGAGCAGGCCGAGACCTGGCTATAGCAAGGCCCCTTGGCGCCGTACTTGATGGATAGCTGGCCGGCGGCCAGATTGATGATGATTTGGGTGACGAAAAAGGGCGAAATCCCGTGGCGCGGTCCCTTGGCCTGCAACGCCAGATGGGTGGCTTCGATGGTGGCCACCCCACCCATGCCCGACCCGATGAAGCAGCCCGCACGCTCGGCCAGCTCGCCTTCAAAAACCAACCCAGAATCCTCCATGGCCATGGTTCCAGCCGCCATGGCGAACTGGATGAACAGATCGGACATAGACGACCGGGCTTCGCGCGCGGAAATCCAGCGCGTGGGATCGAAGCCCTTGACCTCGCCCGCGAATCGCGTGGCGAACTCGCTGGCGTCGAAGCGGGTGATGGGACCAATACCCGAAACGCCGCCCAGCAGTGCCCGCCAGGTTTCCTCGGTGCCGATCCCCACGGGGGTGACCAGCCCGAGGCCAGTCACGGCTACCCTGCGTGGCATGGCCACACGCTACTTCGCGCGCGTCTTGACGTAGTTGACCACGTCGCCGACAGTCTTGATCTTCTCGGCATCCTCGTCGGGAACCTCTAGGTTGAAGGCCTCTTCGACCGCCAGGATGAGCTCCACCACGGACAGCGAGTCTGCCTTGAGATCGTCCGTGAATAGGGACTTCATGGTGACCTTCTCAGCCGGCACCTCGAACTGTTCGGCAACGATCTTGATGACCTTCTCTTCGATGTTCTCAGCCATTCTCGGATCCTCTTCTTACAACTGTTTCTGTGAGCGTGATGGGAAGCATAGGTTACATCAAAAGACCGCCGTTGACCCGCAAGACCTGGCCCGTGATGTAGGCCGCCTTGGGTCCGGCGAGAAACGCCACGAGATGGGCCACGTCGTCGGGCGTGCCGAAGCGTCCGAGCGGGATCGTGCCCAAGACCTCCGCCTTGCGCGCCTCGGGCATTTCAGCGTCGGTCATGTCGGTGGCGATGACCCCCGGTGACACCGCGTTCACCGTGAGGCCGCGCGAGGCGTACTCGCGGGCCCAGGATTTGGTGAAGCCGATGATGCCGGCTTTGGCCGCGGCATAGAAACCCTGACCAGCCGACCCACCTTCTCCGATGATCGACGCCATGTTGATGATGCGGCCACCGCCGGGCGCGCGCATCAGCGAGCGCAGGGCCGCACGCGTGCAGTTGAAGGTTCCGCCCAAATTCACGTCCACAGCCCTGCGGAAATCCGCATCTTTCCCGCCCAGGGTCAGACCATTGACCGCCACGCCGGCGTTGTTCACCAGGATGTGCACGCCACCCCAGGTGGCCACGACTTCCTTCATAGCCCCTTCGACCGCAGGGGCGTCGCTCACATCGAAACGCATGGCCACGGCCTCGCCGCCCGCGCCCACGATGGCGGCCACGGTCTCGACGGCGGCAGCCTCGTTGCTTTGAAAGTTTACGACAAGCTTGGCCCCCTCGACGGCAAGCGCGATGGCCACGGCGCGGCCGATGCCACGCGAGGCACCGGTCACGACCGCCACCCGGCCGGCAAGCTCCTGCACGGTGCTACGCCTCCTCGGAAACCGCCGGCGCGCTGTCCGACCACAAGAAGGCGTGCGCCGCCATGGATCGTTTGATCTCGCTGCGCAGGTCAATCTTGGCGTACTCACCCGCCGTCAGGATGGCGTTCTTGATCGCTCTCGCGTCCGAGCCGCCATGGCAGACGATGACCACGCCATCGACACCGATAAGTGGCGCTCCACCGGTCTCGGCGTAGTCCGAGCGCTGCTTGAACCGGCGCAACGCGGGCCGCATCAGCCAGGCGCCGAGCTTCTCGATGAAACTCCCCTTCATGACTTCTTCCTTGACCGCCTCGCTGATCCACTCGACCAAGCCCTCGCACCCCTTGAGCAAGACGTTGCCCGTGAAGCCATCGGTGACCACCACATCGGCGGTGCCCTTGAAAATGTCCCGGCCTTCCACGTAGCCCAGGAATTCGAACTCGGTGCCGGTCCCGTCGGGAGATGTCCGGCTGAGGAGCTTGAACGTCTCGCGCGTAAGCACCGTCCCCTTCTGTTCCTCGGTACCATTCGACAGAATGCCGACCCGCGGCCGCGGCTTCTTGTGCTGCAGGCGTGCGTAGTTGGCGCCAAGCACGGCAAACTGGGCCAACACCGAGGGCCGCAGATCGACGTTGGCGCCCATGTCGAGCAAAGCGCATTGACCGGTTCGGGTCGGGAACGTGGTCGCGATGGCGGGCCGCTCGACAGCACCAATGCGCCCCAGAACGATGAGCGCCCCGGCCATGAGCGCCCCGGAATTGCCGGCGGAAACCACGGCATCCACCTCGCCCGCCTTGGCCATGTCAAAGCACACGCGCAGCGAAGATGCCTTCTTGTGACGGAAGGCAATGGCGGGCGCCTCGTCCATCCCGACGGTGTCGGGGGCGTGGCGGATCTGGATTCTCTCAAGCGGCGCCCCCGGCCCGGATTCTCCGAGAACCTGGCGAAGGCGTGGCTCCTCTCCAACCAATACGACGTCTAGGCCGCTCGATGCGACCGCGGAAAGGACACCATCAATTTCGATGCGAGGCGCCCCTTCCGAGCCCATCGCATCGACGGCGATCCTGATCTTGCTCAGGAGTTCTCCTCTTCGGTCTTCTCTATGACCATGCGGTCCTTGTAATAGCCGCAGGACGCACACACGTGGTGGGAGATGCGCGGCTCGCCGCAACGTGGACAGGGCACAAAGTGCGGCACGGGCCGCTTCATGACCTGAGCCCGGCGGATCGCCGAGCGGGACTTGGATTGCTTTCTCTTCTGAACTGCCATTTTCGCCTCTTTGCTGTTTCGATAGAAATCCCCGCGTCAAGCGGGGCGAAGGTCGTGGGAAAGATACTCGGGAAGACGTCCGAATGGGTGGCTGTGTTGTTACTACTGAAGTTTGATTTTTGCCAGCACAGCGAGCTTGGATGTAGCCAGCGCCTGCTTTTCGCAGTCACATGGCGTCAAATTGCGATTGCGCCCGCAGACGGGACAGATCCCCGCGCAATCGGGGCGACAGATGGCGGTCATGGGCACCGCAAGGAGGATTTCGTCGCGGATAGGGAGACGAAGGTCGACCACGCCGTTCTGAAACGAAACGGTGTCGTCCTCGGCGTCTTCCTCCTCCTCATCCACGGCCGCATCCCCCTCGACGAAACTCACTGTCATTTCAGACTCGATAGGCACCGGCGCCGGCTCGAGGCAGCGCGCGCATGGCACCGTCAGTTCCCCACGCAAAGTACCGCGAAGCAGGTATCCCTCGCCGGCTGGTTCCAGTCGTCCTTCGAGGCGAACGCCGGCTTCGGAAAGTCCAAGGGAGGCATCCGGACACTCCGCCGTCAGCCACGCTTCGCTGACTGCCACGGACAGGTCGATCCCCCCCTCACCGATATCTTTGATTTTGTACCGCATGGCCAGACCCGGTCTCACAGGTGGGAACGGGGAGCCCGTAACTATAGGGTTCGCAGGCCTCGCGTCAAGCTACTTGCTGGCGGACGAGGCTGCGCTGCCACCGCCAAAGAGCAGCAGCGACTTGAGATCTTCGTCGTTGAACACGAGTTGGAAGCCCAGGAACCAATCTGTGGTGCCGCCGGCGAGTCCCTGGGTCTTCACATTGTTGAAAACATCGTCCACACCGCCGAGGAGGTAGATCATGTGCTTGTAGACAGCGAGATAGGCTCGGCCCGAGAGACGGGGATACTGGTTGGAGCGCATGTCGTAGATATCCGCGCTGAGCATGAGCCGATCGTCAAAGAGATAGAGATCGGCACCGAATCCGCCGGTAGATTCCTTGACGCCGAATCGGAGGGCCACCGGACCAATCCGCTTGCCGAATTGAAATGTCAGGCGAAGCTGTTCGGTGGTCGTGATCGTCGTCGTCGAGGATTGGCCGGTTTGGGAGCTGTCGGATTGCACGCTTGACTTTGTGCGGTATCCACGCGGATCATCGACGATTTCGATGAGGTAGAACTTATCCGGACGCGGCATCAAGGTGATGGCGAGGTAGTTCTTGAATTGACCGGCGAGATAATTGTACTCGGTGCGCAGACCCACGATGGTCTGCATGCGGGACACCCCGTGCAGCAGGGAATTGGCGTCGTCGGTGATGCTATCCAGGTTCTTGGCCACCGTGTCGTCGGTCAAGAGGTGCCCGACCGTGCCTTCACCGTCGGCCATCTTGCCCGTGACCTTCTCTACGTGGTTAAGGGACTTGTCCAGGCTGTCGACGCTGTGCTGCAACTTCTGAAGCGACGAACGCAGGTCTTCACCCGCGCCGGAAACCTGGCCCTGGGTCGTGCCCACCAGGCCTTTGATGCCTTCGGTGATCTCGCGGACGTTGTGCAAAGCCACCTTCACGTCGTCCGCCTCGGACTTGGTGATGCCCTCGACCGTGGCGGCAATCTCGTCCATGCGTCCAAGCAGCCGCTCGACGATGATCGAGTTTCTCTCGATCATCTCGTTGGTGTTGTTGGCGATATCCTTGATGGGGCCAGACGTCAGGCCCTTCACATCGTCGAGGATGGCCTTGAGCACGGGAAGAATGGTGCTGACCGAATCCATGATCGCGCCCATCTCGGCCGGCTCGGTCACGAACACGATCTGGTCGCCTTCCTTGAGGCGTCGAGACTCGACCTTCTTTCCGTCCTTCATCATGAACGGTGTCCCCGGATCGATATCGAGGTAGTACTCGCCAAGCAAGGAAGCCGACCTTTTCCCGACGACGGCGTTCTCGTACAGCCGAATCAGCGGATCGATACGGATGAACACCTTGGCCTTGCCGGAATCTTGGTCAAGAATCCGATCCTCGACCTGCCCCACCCGCAGACCCGCGGAGAGAACCCGGGTCTTCTCGTACAGGCCGAGCGCGTTCGTGAACAGAGCGTACGTCCGGTAGCCTTTGGCCCCCGACATCCGCTCGGATGTGTACTGGAAAAGCAGGTAGCTGGCCGCCAGCATGACGAGCGTGAGGGCACCGACGGTCAGCGCAGCCAGACTTCGCCTCACGACGGACCTCCACCAAACTGCACCGCGCCCGAGGTTTCGACGAATTCCCGCAACACTGGGTTGGGCGAGGCTAGGACTTCCTTGCGCGTTCCGTTGGCCACGATGAGGCCTTCGTAGAGCATGGCCACGCGATCCGCGATGCGAAAGGTGGATGCCATGTCGTGGGAGATGACCACGGAGGTGACGCCGAATTCGTCTGCGGTGCGCCTGATCATTTCGTCGACATTCTTGGTTGCGATAGGGTCGAGCCCGGTGGTGGGCTCATCGTAGAGCAGAATCTCCGGCCGGTCGATAAGTGCCCGCGCCAGGCCCACCCGCTTTCGCATACCACCGGAAAGCTCGGCTGGGAACTTCTGTTCGATGCCGGCGGTCTTGGCCAGGTCAAGGAGCGTAAGCAGGGCGCGCACGCGCTCCATGACCTCCGTCTTGGGCAACCGGTAGCGCTCGAGCAGCGGGAAGGCGATATTCTCGACCACATTCATCGAGTCGAAGAGCGCGGCGTATTGGAAAACCATGCCGAACTTGCGCTGGATCTTCCCCATGGCCACGTCGCCAAGGCCGATGATGTCCTGACCATCGACATAGATGTGTCCGCTATCCGGGGCAAGCAGTCCCATGAGGTGCTTCATGAACACCGACTTGCCCTGCCCCGATCCCCCGATGATGATGTTGATCTTGCCCCGCTCGATGTCCAGGTTCACCCCACGCAGAACGTGCTGAGTCCCGAAGGACTTGTGCAAATCGCGAATGCGGATCTGCCATCGATCGCTGCGGCTTTGCGGGTCGTCTGCCATCTAGAGCCCGCCGTAGGGGAATAGGACGTTCATGATCTGGATAAGGAAGTAGTCGAGCACCAGGACCGTCACAGAAGTTGAGACTACGGCGCGCGTCGTCGCCAACCCTACCTCTTTGGCGCCGCCGCGCACATTGAGGCCTTGGTAGCAGGCACACGTCGCCATGGTCAAGCCGAAGAAGAATGCCTTGATCAAGCCTTCGATGTAATCGATGGGATCCACGCCGTGGCGGAATAGCTCCAGCACCTGGCCAAGATCGATGTGGTAGGAGACGATGGCAACCACGTAAACGCCGATGAGACCGACGACGTTGAACACCATGTTCATCACCGGCAGCATCAGGCACGAGGCCACCAGGCGCGGGGTGACGAGGTACTGCACGGGATTGACCGCAAACGTCGTAAGCGCGTCCACCTGTTCGGTGATACGCATGGAAGCGAGCTCGGTGGCCATCCCCGACCCTGCGCGGGCAGTGATCATCAATGCGGTAAAAACAGGGGCCAGCTCGCGCGCCAGGGAGATACCCACACCGAAGCCGACGTAGCGCTGCTGCTCGAAAAGCGAGAGCGCCAGGATGGCCTGCAGGGCCGTGACCGCACCCGTGAAAAAGCCGACCAGCATGATGATGGGCAGGGAGCCCACGCCCACGAATTCCATCTGTTCGAAGAAGAGCCGCAGGCGAAAGGGAGGCCGAAACAGCCAGGCCAGGGACCGGCCGAGCAGAATGATGTGATCGCCGAAGATCGCGACAGCGCCGGTCAGAGGAGAGAAGACCCGCCCCGCAAAGGCAAGCGGATGAAATTGTTGCCCTGGTGCAAGCTCTGGCTTTGCGCTCTCGCCCGCTGGCGACGCAGAGGGTTCCGTCATGACGCGCTTTCCGGTCCAGCCATCGTCATGCCCGAAAACCGAGGCGGCGCCATGTTGCGAGTGCGGAAGCCATGCAAGGGTTCAAGATCCATCCGTGCTACCACGTCCGACCGCACGCAACCATAGGTCGGCTTGCTTCCGACGAATGCGCCAAGCCGGCGGGGAGGCGAATCAGGTCGTAGAGGCTTCACTGCTCGACAGATTCTCACACCCGCTTGGTATAGCGTCAATTTTGGCTGGATGCCCAGCGACGTCGCCAAGAACCGCACGGCCGTGCGATCAGGCGATCCCAGCGGACTTGGCGATCTCGAAAAAACGAGGTGCGAGCGTCAGTTTGCGGCCTTCCAGCGAGAGAACTTGCTGCCGAGCCAAGTCAGCCACGATCCTCGACACCGTTTCGCGACATGCACCAATCCGGCTGGCCAGATCCTGTTGGGTTGGCGAGCGCGGAATCACGGTACCTTCCGCGGCAGATTGCCCCTCGTCGCGCGCCAAATTGTAGAGCAATCGGTAGAGTCTACTTTCCACGTCCGATGTGGCGAGCCCCGAGGCTAGCAGCTTGACCCGGTTGAGCCGCCGCTCAAGATCCCTGATGAGTGACAGCGCGGCCTGGGGAACGCTGGACAGTGCCGTCAGAAATTCATCACGCGGAATGAAAAGCAGAAGGCTGGTTTCCGCCGCGACCAGGCCGTCCCCTGGCATGGAACCGTCAGGAAACAGTACCGCATCCGCGATGAGGTCGCCGGGCCGGAAGGTTTCCAGGGTCAGCTCGCGCGCGTTGTCGGTCCTTCGGACCGCCCGCAGGCTCCCCTTGACAACCAGAACAGCCGCGCCAAGCCAGCGTCCCTCTAGCAGAACCTGTTGCCTCGCGCTGTACGAAGACAGCGAGGCGCTCATCGACAGCGACGTGAGAGCGTTCTGAGGAAATGCGCCAAACCAGGCCGAGTTGCGCAGAGCACTCAGCGCGGGGTGGAAACCTATGTCGCGCTGCAATGCGGACGCACTATCGGTGCGAAGTGAAGCGATGGCATTCATGAAATCCTCCTGTTCAGACATCTGATCAAGCAACCTTGGTGCCAGCGCAACCCTGTGAAATCACGTCATGCCCATCGAATCTTGAGTGGGGACCACGACGCCGATGGCAGAGTCATGTCGTCCCGAGGAGTTGGGGGCACGAGCCCCCAGGCGTCGTCATTCAAGGTGACGAACGAGGCTGCGCCAGACAGCGGAATGCAGTGCACGTCCTACTAGTGCTTCGAAACACACCAACCTTACACACAACCTACACGAGGACCTGAACTGCTGCGCGCCCGACATGAATCGAACATGTAACCCCCGGCTTCGTAGGCCGGTGCTCTATCCAGTTGAGCTACGGGCGCAGATTCATACTGAGGGCGAATGTATGCCGTGCGGCCGGGGCACAAGTCAAGAACTGCCGAACGGAAAACGCCGATAGGGAAGTTGGCAGCCCGACAAAGGACCTATTCGCCCCTCCGAGCTCGGGCTGCCAGCGTCTTATGCCCTAGCGCCTGCGACGTCGTCCAACGAGCCACGCCAGACCAGCCATGGCCAGAATGGACAGGCTGGGCGTCGACTGGCCATGTCCACCGAGGTTGCACTTGCAGCCCGTGGTGTCGCCAGCGACTGGGGTCGTGCCACTGCCGGTGTCACCTCCGGCTCCATTGGCTCCGCCTTCGCCGCCGGAAGTGCCGCCCAGGGCCACGCTGCTGCCGCCTGTGCCCTTGCTTCCGGCTGCGCCGGTCGTGCCGCCTGCCCCTGTCGCGCCGCCCGCGCTGGTGGCGCCAGCAGTGCCGGTCGCACCGCCTACGACGGTCGTGCCGCCTGCGGCGGTTGCGCCGCCTGCGCTGGTCGCACCGCCTGCGCCCGTCTTGCCCCCTCCTCCGGTCGTACCACCATTCCCGGTTGCCCCGCCAATTCCGGTTGCGCCGCCATTGCCCACCGTATCTGGCGCCACGACCTTCGCATCGCTGCCAGGGCTGGCGTCCTTGTTGCCGCCCGAACCAGCGGATCCCGTCGCGCCGCCCGAACCGACCGCGCCGCCCGAACCAGTCGCGCCGCCAGTACCGCCCCCGTTGCCGCCGTTCCCTGGAGTTCCAGTCTCACCGTAGAACGAGACAGCACCCGTGTCGCCAGCTTGGGGAGCCCAGCCGCGGCGGTCCCAGGCAACCAGATTGAGAAGTTGCGCTGCATAGATGGCCTGGCCATTGTCGGAGGTGTCTGGCTCGGTCCACTTGGTCAGCGGGAAGAGCACACTCTTGACCGTGGCGTCGTCTTTGGCAGCGATGCCAAGTGCCGCCGCGCAGGCGGCTTTGACGAAGATTGAAGAAGCGGAAGTGCCAGTGGTAACGTCGGCCTTGTACTTGCTCAGGTCATCCGCGTTGCCCATGAGAAGGAGTGCTGCCTTAGCGATGGTACCTAGATCGCCGCCAGCGCTGATCTTGCCTTCGATGAACGTACGCGCCCCCGAATCCTCACCGAGATAGCCGAGCACCATCAACGCGAATCCTGCGAACCCGTTGTTGTCATCTTTGATTCCGCACTGCAGGCGCGTTCGAAGGACACCGGCGCGGGTATCGAGCTTCGACTTGCGTATGGCGAGCTCACCTGCGGCCCACAAGTGCATGTAATCGTACTTCGAACCATTGCCAGAAGTCGGCGTGGTGGTCGGGCAGACCGTGGTGGTGGTGTCAGGACAGTTGCTCTTGATCGGCGTCGCGCTGCCGGAGTTCCACGATCCGCGTCCGGCACAGTACAGGTTGACCAACTTGTCGAGACCATTGGCCGTGTCGCCGAAGTCCGCGGCGGCTGAATAGAGGAGCTGCGTGCCCTGGGTCATGCTCGATCCCGTACCGAGCCCTGGAGGCGGCGCTGCGGGAAAGAGTGTGCCGTCGGTCTTCTTGATCATGGCGGCCTTCGCGCCGGTCGCGGCGGCAGAACCGTACATGTTGGACTGTCCGGAGCCGCCGAAGGTCACCGAGAAATTGATATCCGTCGCGTTGACCGAGCCGCCTCCACTCTTCGTGACCGTCAGCGTGTACTTCTGCTTCTCCCCCGGCATCAGCTTTCCGCTTGCGACCTGCGACGCGGCCTTCGCCGTGATGGCCGTGCCACCGATGTCGGCGACGAGGCTGAAGGAGTCCAGGGCGTATTCCATGTTGTTCTGAACGTACACGTTCAGGCTTGCCGAACCGCTGGAAGGCACGGTCACGGTGTCGGATTCGGGGCGAACGACGAGATTGTAGGCCGACCCCCAAAGGTCGTTGCACCAGTGCGCATCGGCCTCGGTCGAGAACAACACGACCGCAAGGGCGGCACCTAGAAAGACTCTGCTTTTGCTGTGAATCATGGGATTGTCTCCAATTTCAAACACGAGGCGGAACCATGATGA
>Ga0302321_100002683_pt1 | contig 15295 bp, 11 predicted proteins | sample Fen_T0_1_FD_202505 | JGI IMG/M metagenome (GOLD analysis project Ga0302321, IMG submission 202505) | Peat permafrost microbial communities from Stordalen Mire near Abisko, Sweden - Fen_T0_1 | ecosystem: Environmental > Terrestrial > Soil > Wetlands > Permafrost | place: Sweden: Abisko...
TGAAAGAATGTTGAAGGGCGAGGTGCGTTACCGCTTTGTAATTGATATGGCAACACTGTAGAAATGGGTAATAAGCAAATGCGTAAATTTGCAATGAAAAAGAACGAACATAACAATAAAAAAAGCTGTCTGGTTAAGACAGCTTTTTTTATTGAACCTTTGTAAGTTCATTTGAAAACATGAAGCAGTAGTTTCGGTTTACTTTTAGAAACTTATTTTAGTAATTTTTGTGTAAATAATTCTCCGCCGGTGTCTAATTGCAGTAGGTAAATACCCCCTGCAATTGGTTTATCAATAGCTACAGTACCTTTTCCACTGTATAATTTTAAAACCCTTCCCTGCATATCAATCAGCCGGTAGGTAAAAGCCTCGGTGCAATTGAGCTGCCAGTAAGTTCCAAGGTCCTGGATAACCCAGCTGTTCTTACCGCTCAGGTTCACACTTCTGATGCCCAGTTGTTTTTTGTTACCATCAATATCTTCCTGCGTAAGCCTGTATAAGAAAATTCCTTTAAGCCCCGGATCGTTAATAAAATTATACGTAGCTCCGTTTGATGCAGAAGTGGCAGCAACCGTTCCTACCTGTGTGTAGTTTGTTGAACTGGTACTTATAGCTCTTTCAATAATAAATTGTTTGTTATTTAATTCCTGTGCGGTTTTCCATTGTAGTAAAGCTTTACCATTCTCTGGCCTGGCATTATACCATAAAAGCGTTACAGGTAATCCCGGGCCGTTTACAACAATATAATTACTCATGGCATTTGCAACAGTGGCACAGGAATAACTGGATGTAAGCCTGCATGAATAAGTCTCAGTCAGGAATACATTTGATGCATTTAATATTGCCGAAGTCGCTCCATTGATGGGTGTTCCGTTTTTAAGCCATTGATAGCCGGGAGTGGCCCCGCCATTGGTTGCCGTAGCTGTAAAAATTGCAGGGCTGCCATTTCCCGTTGGATGAGTAGGAACTGAAGCAATTGTTATGTCTGGAGTTAATACCGGAGACACAATTAAAGTAACTGTATTGCTCGTTGCCGGATTTGGTGTAGCACAGCCGATGCCGCTCGTCATCACTACTTTTACCTGGTCGCTGTTATTTAAACTACTGCTGCTGTATGTTGGGGCATTGGTTCCAATATTTACATTATTCAGTTTCCACTGGTAAGTTGGCGAACTTCCTCCGTTAACCGGTATGGCAGTAAAACTCACCGTATTGCCGCTGCAACTGCTGGTTGCAGATGCAGACAGATTTACTGAAGCCGCGGCTGTGCCATTTATCATGGTAACAGCATTACTGGTTGCTGTTGCAGTGCTTACGCATGGCAGGTTGCTGGTCATTACCACCGTAATCACATCATTATTGTTAAGCGAATTGTAAGTGCAGGTGGGAGAGTTGCTTCCAATATTACTGCCATTCTTTTTCCATTGGTAAGATGGAGAGCTTCCGCCATTTACAGGGGTGGCTGTAAATATCACCGTCTGCCCCGTGCAGAAAGTGTTTGAAGCAGCATTAGATGAAATGCTTACTGATGGCACTACTGTGGAAGTGGTTCCATCATTTATCCTGATGCCTGCAGTAGTAGATGTATAGCCTGTTACAGCCATGATGTTTATTCTGGCTGCACCTGTATTGGCCCATGCAAAACCAACTGAATTGATAACCTTGCCCTGGTTAGCACCTGCAATGGATATTGGTAATTCAAATAAGTTAAAATCGTAGCGGGTATCATATACACCGGTTGTACGGGCAATTCTTTTTAGTTTGATAGCCGATTGTGAGTTGGCTCCAACCAGGTACCAGTCGGCAAAAGTGAGCGTGCCGGTTGCGGTGGTAGCATCGGCAAAATTAATGGTATAATTTACCGTGCCTGTTCCTGAGCCGGTTGAGGCTAAAACATACAAAGTATTATAAGTACCGCGGTACTGATTTTGAAAAGACAGTGTACCGGAAACTGCGCCACCATAAGTTGTTGCGGTTGATGAACGCAATAACAAAGCATTGCTGGCACTGTAAGAGGCCAACTGATAAATGCGTGCTGCACTTTGCGTACTGGCAAAATTTCCTGTAGCAGGCAAACCGCCGGGTGTTTCTGCAACATTTGAAGCGTTGGTATAACCATCGGCATACAATACATTTCCATTTCCATCATCAAAAGCCTGCGATGTAGTGGATGCAGGACTAACGTTGGTACCATTGGCCACCACATCTTCATTAAAACCGGTAAGGCCAATTGATTTTATTTGCTGAGAAACAACGGGAGTAGTTGTACAACCATTGGCATCTGTTACTATAAGGCTATAATTACCGGGTGACAGGTTGCTAAGATTTGCGGTAGCCGCAAAAGCCGATCCGTTTTTTGTCCATGCATAATTGTATGGTGTTGTTCCGCCAACCGTATTAATGCTGATACTGCCGTTGCCGCCACCCGAACACGTGACATCATTAGCCGTGTAAGTAACTGCAAAAGCTGCAGGTTGTGTAATGTTAACATAAATTGTTTTGATACAGCCTGAATTGTCTTTTACTGAAATGGGATAAGTAGCTCCCGCCAATCCGCTGAATGTATTGTTGCTGCTCCAGGCACCTGCGCCTGCTTCAGCAAGCTGATATAGATAAGGTGCAAGCCCCCCCGAAACAGTAACAGTTACTGCGCCATTCGTACCATTGTAACAGGTTACATTGGTAATTGAAGAATTAACGGTCATTCCGCATTGAGCATTTGCCGGTGAGTACAAAAAGCTGAGAAGACTTATGAAGTAAAGAAGAAATGCATACTTCATTAGGGGCTGAAGATGATTTTTCATGATTATCTGGATATTATTCTACGATAACGTAGAATTAATTCTATTAGTATCTGACCGAAGGGAATTTATGCTGTATAAATACGTTGATATAAAAAACAACCTTCGTAAAATTGCTAAAAACCAAAAGGACTATTTACGTAATTTCACGTATGACAAAATGTAAAGTGCTATTTTTCATTGCTTTAACGATCACTTGGGGCTGTTCTCCTAATCCCTATAAGGTATCAAACCGCAGTTATAAGCAGCAGGCAAAAACTTTTGCCAATGAGTTAAAAAAACAACCTGCCGGTATTGACAGCTCCATGATGGCAACACAATGGGCCGGCACCACCAATTTTGGAATGCGTAAGCCAAACTTTGTTATCATACACCACACCGCACAAACAGCCTGCGATACCACGCTTAAAACTTTCACACTTCCCCGCACACAGGTGAGTGCTCACTATGTTATTTGTAAAGATGGCACCATCAATCACATGCTGAACGATTACCTGCGGGCCTGGCATGCCGGTAACAGCAAGTGGGGTAATGTTACTGATGTAAACAGCATAAGCATTGGAATTGAACTGGATAATAATGGCTTTGAACCTTTTTCTGATGCCCAGATAAAAAGCCTGCTGGACGTACTGAAAAAACTAAAAAAGGATAACAATATACCTACCGCCAATTTTATTGGCCATGCCGATATTGCACCCAGGAGAAAAGTGGACCCCAATAAATATTTCCCCTGGCAGCAACTGGCGGCCAATGGTTTTGGTTATTGGTATGATACGGTGAATGTAAAACTGCCCGAAAACTTTGATGCCATGCAGGGTTTACGCATTATTGGCTACGATACCAGGGATGCAGCTGCAGCCATCCGGGCTTTCAAGTTGCATTTTGTGCAAAACGATTCGACACCTGTGCTAAATGACGCAGACAGGAAAATTATTTACGACCTGTACAGGAAATACTAGCAGCTAACTTCTCCGGTAAAAAATAACAATAAGGTATTTTTACTGATGAATGAATGTATTGGTCTGAATAATCCTTTAGTTAACTTTGGCATCTAAAATAAATACAATGTCCGGAAAAATTATTTTCATTTCTTTTCTTTCACTTATTGTAATTAATGCAACTGCACAAAAAACAGTAACACTTCCAAACGGATGGTCACTTTCTCCCGCCGGCCGAAGTTTGCCACTTGGTGATCTGCCATTGAATATGGCAGTAAGCAGTTCAAAAAAATGGATAGCAGTTACCAATAACGGACAAAGCAAACAAAGCCTGCAACTCATCGATGTTAAAAAAGAACTGATACTGGATAGCATAGAAATTGCAAAAAGCTGGCTGGGCCTTAAATTCAGTAGTGATGAAAAATATTTGTTCGCCGGAGGTGGAAATGATAACTGGATCTTACAATATGCCATTGTGAATAATAAATTAAAATTAAAGGACAGTATCAAGCTGGGTAAAAAATGGCCAAACAAAATTTCTCCTGCAGGTATTGATATAGATGATGCAAAACATTTGTTGTATGTGGTAACCAAGGATGATAATTCACTGTATATTATTAACCTGCTTACAAAAAGTATCCTGCAGCAGGTTAAGCTGGATGGAGAAGCATATACATGCCTGCTATCGGCTGATAAAAAACAACTTTACATCAGTTGCTGGGGTTGCGATAAACTGATTGTGTTTAATACAGAAGACCGGAAAATTGCCAGACAAATTCCTGTTGGAGATAACCCCAATGATATCTGCATTACCAAAGACAATAAAATTTTGTTCGTTGCAAATGCTAACGATAATTCCGTTTCTGTAATTAGTTTAAAAGAAAGTAAGGTAGTTGAAACCCTTACTGCTTCTTTATTCCCCGATGCCCCTCCCGGTAGTACCAGCAATGGACTGGCTTTAAGTGAAGATAATAAAACACTTTTTATAGCAAATGCAGATAATAACTGTTTGGCCGTGTTTGATGTAAGTAATCCGGGCCTGAGTTTATCAAAAGGGTTTATTCCGGTGGGTTGGTATCCTACCTGCGTAAAAGTAATTGGCAAAAAAATATGGGTAACCAATGGAAAAGGCTTTAGCTCTTTCGCAAATCCTGATGGTCCAAATCCGGCAAAGAAAAAACAAAAGGTAAATTACCAGAGTGGAGAAAAAGAAAAGGAAGTACAGTACATAGGTGGATTATTTAAAGGCAGCATGAGTATTATTGATATGCCTTCAGAGCAGCAATTGGGTATATATGCCCAACAGGTTTATAATAATACACCTTACACAAAAGAAAAAGAAACCGGTAGTTTGATAGAAGCGGGAAACCCGGTACCGGCAAAACTGGGAGACCCTTCACCTATAAAACATGTGTTTTATATTGTAAAAGAAAACCGCACGTACGACCAGGTATTAGGTGATGTAAAAGAAGGGAATGGCGATACCAGCCTTGTTTTGTTTGGTGAAAATATCACCCCCAATCAACATAAGCTGGTAAAGGATTTTGTGCTACTTGACAATTTTTATGTAGACGGAGAAGTAAGTGCCGATGGGCATAACTGGAGCATGGGTGCTTACGCAACTGATTATCTTGAAAAAAACTGGGTGACCAGCTATGGCAGCCGTGGTGGTGGTTATGATGCCGAAGGAACCAGGAAGATTGCAAATAACAAAGGGGATTTTATATGGGGAGCCTGTAAAAAAGCAGGAGTTAGTTACAGAACTTATGGAGAGTTTGTAGAGGACAAAAAAGCAAATATTTCTGTATTGGACAATCATTTTTGTCCCTATTTTGTTGGATGGGATTTGAAGGTACCGGATACTGCCCGCTATTATCAATGGGCACATGAATTTGATTCGCTGGTTACAGCCAATGCGCTACCGGCTTTCATGTCGCTACGTTTTCCCAATGACCATACTGCTGGTTTATCAAAAGGAAAGCCTACTCCTTTTGCTTTTGTTGCAGATAACGACCTGGCGGTAGGGATGTTTTTGGAGCACCTGAGCAACAGTACCGTTTGGAATAAGAGCGTTGTTTTTATTTTGGAAGATGATGCACAAAATGGCGCCGACCATGTAGATGCTCATAGAAGTACAGCTTATGTTGCAGGCCCGTTTGTGAAACATAATTTTGTTGATCATACTGCCTACACAACAAGTGGCATGCTGCGTACAATTGAGCTTATACTGGGCATTGCGCCCATGAGCCAGTATGATGCCGGTGCAACGCCTTTGTGGCGGAGTTTTACAGCCACACCTGATTATACTTCTTTTAAGGCTCTGCCATCGAACATCAATTTATCTGATAAGAACTTGGTGTGGAACCAATTATCTCAAAAGTCGGCAACTTTTGATTTTACAAAGGAAGATAAAGTGCCGGACCTGGAATTCAGTGACCTGATCTGGAGAGCTGTTAAAGGTTTAAACACTACAATGCCTGCGCCCAAAAGGGCAGCTTTTGTAAAGGTTGTTATCAATGATGATTAAACTATTGATCAGTTATCATCCAGGTAATATCCCCTTTTAATAATTGAACGGGAAAAGGCCTGGCTATACTGCGTTTAGCAACTATCTTTTTTAATACTTGTTTTTTTTCTTCACCTGAAACCAGCAGCAGAATTTGTTTTGCCTGGTTTATTAACGGAAGGGTAAAACTGATACGGAACATGTTTTTCTCCTGTACAAAAACTTCCTTCACCAGCCGTTTTTTTTCATTTAGTATTTCGTTACCGGGAAATAGAGAAGCAGTGTGGCCATCGGCACCCATACCAAGTAAGATAAGATCAAAAGCAAATTTTTTATCGCCGGTTATTCCTTTAACTGCAGCTTCATAGGCAAGTGAATCTTTTGCAGGTGTGGAAGAAACCGGTATGGCAAAGATATTTTTCTTCGGTATAGAAATATGATCAAGCAATGCTTTTGCAGCCATGTTGAAATTACTTTCAGCATCGTTGTGCGGCACATATCGCTCATCACTAAAAAAGATGAATACTTTTTTCCAGTTGATGTTATTGCCGAATTCAGGTGTTGCCAGTAACCCGTACAATCTTTTAGGTGTATTGCCGCCACTTAATGCTACGGTAAATTTGTCATGCGCTGCAATACTACGTTGGCAGGCAACTGTAAAGAAATGTGCAGCAGCAATACTCAGGGATTCGTATGAATTGTAATGAAGCATAATTTTAAAAATTATACTGTCAGCCTGAACTTGTCGAAGGCGGGTTTGCAAACAAAAAAGGCACTTTCCGTGATTGCCCCGGTTTCGACAAGCTCAACCTGCCAGCTTTTTATTAATTACTATTTAATGTCTGTTAGTTTACAGATACCATTTTCTGCCATCTTTTTTTAAAAGTTCATCTGCTGCTTTTGGTCCATTGCTTCCTGCAGCATAAAATTTAAGATCGGGCTTAGTTTGTTTTTGCCAGGTATTAATAATAGGCATTACAATTTTCCATGCCGTTTCCACCTGGTCGTTGCGCATGAACAGGGAAGGGTCTCCGTCCATAGCATCCAGTAGTAAGGCTTCGTAGGCTTCGGGTAGTTGCTCTGTGTAACTCTCCCGGTAGGTAAAATCCATCTCCACATTTTTCAGTTTCATTTCCAGTCCGGGTACTTTGCTTTCAAACCAAAGGCTTATCTCATTATCGGGCTGTATGGAAATGATCAGCCTGTTTGGGTTACAATCATCTTTAAATATTTTATGTGCTGTATTTTTAAATTGCACCACAATTACCGAGGTTTGTTTGGATAAACACTTGCCTGTACGCAGGTAAAACGGAACACCCTGCCAGCGATCGTTATCAATAAAAAATTTACCCGCAAAATAAGTTTCGGTAACAGAAGCCGGTGCTACATTTTCTTCTTCACGGTAAGCAACCTGTTTTACATCTTTTACGGTTCCCTTTGTGTATTGTGCCCGTACTATATTTTTTGTTGCTGTTGTTTTTGTAAATGGCCTGATGGCTTTTAGTACTGCCAGTTTTTTATTTCTTATTTCTGCAGCATCCAGCTTTTTGGGAGCTTCCATGCTTACAACGCAAAGCAGTTGCAACAAATGGTTCTGTATCATATCCCTGATGGCGCCAGCCTGTTCGTAATAGTTTGCACGGGCACCAACAGCAACTGTTTCTGCTACAGATATCTGCACATTATCAATAAAATTTTTATTCCACAACGGTTCAAATATGTAATTTGCAAAACGAAACACCATCATGTTCTGCACTGTTTCCTTGCCCAAATAATGGTCAATGCGGTAAAGTTGCTTTTCTGAAAAACGCTTCTGTAAAAAACTGTTGAGTTTTTTCGCCGTTTGCAAACTGCTGCCAAAAGGTTTTTCTATAATGATGCGGTCAGCTTCTTTTTGAGTTGCTATTTTGTTTTTATAAAGTTCTTCACTGATGGCTTCTATAAAACGCGGTGATACGGAATAGTAGAACAAACGGTTAAGTCGCTGCCCGGTTGTACTATCCAGTTCTTTTAATAATTTTTGAAGTGCAATGTATAATGCGGAGTCGGTGAAATCGCCCTGCAGGTAATGAATATGACTGCTGAATTCTTTCCAGGCTTTTTTATCCGCCTTGCCGGAGCGGCTGAATTGATTGATTCCGTCCAGCAGGCGTTTATTATAGGCTTCAGCCGTTACCTGGCCATGATCAACAGCTGTAATAAAAAACTTTTCCGGCAGGTTATCTGTCAGGTAAAGATTGTACAAAGCCGGAATGAGTTTGCGCCAGCACAGATCTCCGTTTGCACCAAAGATGATGATTGATTGCGGGGTTATATTCTTTTTTTGCATGGTATTATTTATTTCCAGTCTGTATGAAAGCTGCCGGGTGCATCTGTTCGTTCGTACGTATGTGCACCAAAAAAATCACGTTGAGCCTGTATTAAATTAGCAGGCAAAGTTTGTGAGCAATACGCATCAAAATAATTCAGCGATGCTGCAAATGCTGCAACGGGAATATTGTTTTGCATCGCTGCGCTGCAAACCTTTGTTACAGCCGTTCTTAAATTTTTCAAGACATCAATAAACACAGGTGAGTGAATGATATTGTTCAGGGAACTGTCTTCCACATAAGCCTTGCGTATCTCATTTAATAAGGAAGAACGTATTATGCAACCTCCTTTCCATATTCTTGCAACTTCTGCAATATTTACATTGTAATTATAAGCTGTTGAAGCTTCGTGTAACAAATGTAATCCCTGTGCATATGCAAGGATGAAAGCAAATTGAAGGGCTCCTTTACAATCATTTATTAATAAGTCTTTATTAACTTCAATTGTATTTTTTACTGAAGCATATTTTTCCGCGGCTGCCATTCTCTCTTCTTTCATAGCAGAAAGATAGCGCATGCTTACAGCCGCATCTATCATTGGTATCGGAACGTTCAGGTCCATAGCACTCTGGCTGGTCCACATACCGGTGCCTTTTTGCTTGGCTTTATCCAGTATCATATCTAGCAGCAAAGCATCTGTTTTATCATCCTTCTTCAAAAAAACATCCGCCGTAATTTCCATTAAAAAGCCCTGCAATTCAGTGTGGTTCCAGTCTGCAAAAGTTTTTTGTAATTCTTCATTGGATAAGCCGCCCACATTTTTCAATAACCCATACACTTCACTTATCAGTTGCATCATGGCATATTCAATACCATTGTGCACCATTTTTGTGTAATGACCGGCTGCACCATTTCCAATGAAAGTAACACAAGGGCCATCTTCAGTTTTTGCGGCAATACTTTCAAGTATATTTTTTACTGCATTAAAACTTTGTTCGTTGCTGCCCGGCATCATACTGGGGCCAAAGCGGGCACCTTCTTCGCCGCCGCTTACGCCCATACCCATAAAATGTATGCGGCTTTGCTGCAGTTGTGTGTATCTTCTGTCTGTATCCGTAAAATGAGAATTGCCGCCATCAATAACAATATCATCTTTTTGCAAAAGCGGCACCAGTTCTGTAAGTACGGCATCCACAATTTTGCCGGCTGGCACCAGTAACATGATCTTTGCAGGTTTCTCCAGGCTGTCAACCATTTGTTGCATGCTTGCCGCTGCAGTAACCGGTTTACCAGCTCCTTCTGTTATCAGGCGTTGTTGCTGTGCCACATCACGATCGTAACCGCAAACCGCAAAGCCATGGTCAGCTATATTCAGCACCATGTTTCTTCCCATAGTGCCCAGGCCAACCATTCCAAACTGCGCTTTGTTCATAAACAAAAATTTATTTGTTGAAATATTTTCCAATAACCGGAAGCTTTGCAAACTCCTTTTTCTCAACCTGCGAAATAAACCACATGAATGCCGCCAGTAAAACAGCACCTGCAGCAAATTGAATAACCAGGTTTTCTGTAAGTGCAGTTACCCCCTTATGAATAAAAAATAAGATCACAGCAATCACCATGTAAGCAACCAGTTTTTTCCAGGCGTATGGTATGCGGTAAACTTTTTGTCCCCACACATAACTCATTACCATCATCGTGCCATAACAGAAAAAAGTAGCCCAGGCACAGGCGATATACCCAAAACGTGGAATAAAAAGATAATTGATGGCAATAGTCATCAACGCACCTGTAATGGTTATGTAAGCACCCGGCGAAGTCTTGTGTCCCAGTTTATACCAGATGGATAAATTATAATAAATGCCTAAAAACATATTTGCCAGCAACAGTATGGGTACAACCACTAAACCTTCCCATAGTTTAGATGCAATAAAATATCTCCATACCGGCAGGAAGAGTGCCACTACCAAAAACATAACGCTGATGATGATCACAAAGAACTTCATCACCCGTGCATAGGTACGTTGCTGATTTTCGCTGCCTGCCTGTTTAAAAAAGAAAGGCTCAGCACCCATTCTGAAAGCCTGTATAAAAAGGGAAATTAAAATAGACAATTTATAACAGGCACTGTAAATAGCAACCTGTTGTTCTTTAAAAATCTCATTGCCCGGCACCCACCATTTCAGCATGATCCTGTCCAGCGTTTCGTTAATAACACCACCCATGCCTACAATGATCATGGGCATGGAGTAAACCATGATCTGTCGCCAGAGTTTAAAATCTATTTTAAAGCGAATGGCCAGTACTTCTTTATACAAAAATAAAAAGGTGATCGCTGCTTGTATAAGATTGGCCACTACGATATAGTAAACAGGATTTTTATTTACATCAACAATGCTGTTCCAGAAAGACCCGGGGTTTGCTTTTGCCTTTACATAACAAACTGATAAAAAGAAAAAAGTAAAGAACAGGTAGGCAATAATGCCGGAAACCTTTGCCAGCGCATATTTTCGGGGCCGACCATCAAAACGAAGTTTGGCAAAAGGTATTACGGCCAGGGTATCTATCATAATGATGATGATACTCAGTTTTATTAACTCAGGGTAATTTGTAATGCCTGCAAATGTTGCCAGTTGCTGGTGAAAAAACAATAAGACAGCGCCCAGTAAAAAAGTACTGATAATTATAGAAGTGGCTGTTGTATTATAAATAGTGGCTTTGTTTTCTTCTTTATTGGAGAAGCGGAAGAAAGCCGTTTCCAAACCATAGGTAAACAATACATTTAAAAAGGGTAGCACAGAATATACCAGGCTCATCTTACCATAATCTTCACTTAATAAAACATTGGTTAGATATGGAGTAACCAGATAGTTTAAAAACCTGGCGGCGATGGTACTTACACCGTACCAGACTGTTTGACCTGCTAATTTTTTTATACCGCTCAATTATCTTTTAAGTTTAGGTGCAAATTTACCTTTATAATTTTTAAATACAGTTGTGCAATTATTCAATTACCGGCCCGATGGTGGTTGGTGGAAACAGCAACCTCGGCTGAGGCCGCCATGGCTGCTGTCCTCAACGGCCACGGTAGCTGAAAGATGATTATTTTGCAAATCTCGGGTTCTTCGTCATGCTGGTATCGGTAAGTGTATTTAAAAAATAGATCAATTCGCTTTTTTGTGCATTGCTGATATCTATTTTTTTTGTCAGCAAAGAATCTAAAGTTGGTTGTGGGCTGATGCCATTACGGTAATGTTCAATCACTGCACCCAGCGAATAAAACCTGCCGTCGTGCATGTAAGGAAAACTAACCGCCACATTACGCAAACTGGGTACTTTAAATTTCAGCGAATCTTCCGGTTTACCCGTGATCTTCATTCTTCCATAATCTTTCAGGTATTCATTAATGGGAAGGCCATTATTTCGTAAACTGTTATCGGTAAACAAAGGCTCTTTGTGGCAGGCGGCACAATTTGCTTTAAAAACAGCATAACCGTTTTCTTCGCTGTAGGTAAATTTTGCTTCGCCCCGTAATACCTTATCGTATTTTGAATTGGCCGAAACAATGGAACCGGTAAACTGTGCCAATGCTTTTAACATGCGCTGGCTGTTAATTTCATCAGTGCCAAAAGCAGCTTTAAACATTGTTGGATACGAAGAATCTTTTTTCAATTTTGCTAAAACATTTTCCAGCGTTTCGGCCATTTCGGTTGGCGATGTGAGCGGAGACAAGGGCTGCACTTCAATATGGTTAATACCACCATCCCAATGGTAGTTTGTCATCCAGGCCAGGTTGAAAAGGGCCGGTGCATTGCGTGTTGTATGCTGATCGTTCTGCCCATGACTAAAATCGTGATCATACGTTGCAAATGCAGCAAACTGCTGGTGACAGTTTGCGCAGGCAATATTGCTGCCATCTTTACTCAGTCTCGTATCGTAAAATAATTTTTTACCCAGTTGAAAACCCTGTTCGCTTAATTTATTCTTTGCAAAAATATCCTTCGCAGGTTTTGGCCAGCCCGGCGGAATTTTAAATTCAATATAATCGGGCAGTTTTCCATCAGCAAAATTTATGGCTGCATTATCTGCAGCGCCTATAAATAATGCGGCAAGCGAAGTACATACACAAAGCAATATGATGATCCTTAACCTCACCCCAAGAGCTACGCTCGTTCCTTTGCAGGAACTCCAAAGAGGGGCTAAGAACCTCCGGACGAGAATAGCTTTTGTAATTGCCATCTGTTTAATCGTTAATTTAAAATATCTTTTACGGTAAACATTTTACTGTAGTTGTCTGCAATTTTTTTTGCCAGCGGGCCGGGTGCGCTGCAAACAGGGTGTTCCGCAATTTTAATATCGTTGGGTTGCTGCCAGCATTTGTCAATATCAGCTTCAATAATGATCTCGCTGGTTTTGCCTTCCTGTATATTCAATGATTTACCGTCAGGAAAACTGAGTGTAATATTTTTCAACACATTATTTTCTCCCATAAAACCTCCAATATGAAACTCAAATTTATTATTCACCACTTTTGCCTGCGGGCTGTGCCCTTCTATCTTGGCCATTACATAACCGCTGTTCCAGGTCCAGAACATATCATTCAACGGATCCAGTGCCCCGGTTTGTGCACCGCTAACATTGTGCAGGCTATCAACACCCAACAAAAAATTCAGGCTGCTGTAATTGCCGGCACCCAGGGCAAAACTAAAATGCAAAGCATCCGCATTGCTTTCATCAATCAAATGAAAATTTTCGGGCTCAAAAAAAACAGCCTTACCTCTCAATAATGAAACCTGGCTTATGTAATATTTGAATTTGGAGATGCTGTATTCTTCGCCAAAGGGATTCGTGTATTTGACGGTATTCAGCTCCAGCGGCTTTCCTTTAACGGTGTTTACAAAAGTTATTTTTAGGGTGCCGGTAGTTTGGGGGGCTGTAATTTTTTGGCTGCTTTGTTTATTAAAGAAGGATAGCAATGCAAAAGGAATCAAAAGAAAAAAACTTTTCATAGCTATTCCGTTTACCAGATCTCCCTGCCAATTTTTTTTCTGAAATCTTTCAAAGTGCCAACCCGTTTTTTTACTTCAAGGCGTTTTTCTTTAACCGCTTTAGGCAGTTTGGTAGCTTTACGGGTTTTGGGTTTTATAAGCGCTTTGTTTACCAGGGTATTCATTTTTTCTATCACATCCTGCTTATTGGCCAGCTGGCTACGGTCGGCCTGGCTTTTTACAAGCAAAAACCCTTCCCCATTTATTTTTTTGGCCAGTTTTTCCTGCAGTAATTTTTTCTGCTCTTCATCTATTAATTGTGAAGATTCAATATGCCAATAGCCTTCCACCATGGTTTCCACCTTGTTTACGTTCTGGCCTCCTTTTCCTCCGCTCCGGGCCGTTTTAAACTTTATCTCGTAAGTAATATTGAGCATTGATCAAATTTAAGCAGAAAAAGTACGAATTTGCAGCCATAAGCGTTTTTAAAGGGTCTTATTTTTCGATAATAACTATTTTTTATACATTTTTGCATGAAACCAACCGGAAACAGATGACGAAAGGGATCTATCATTCACTGGTGGAGCGTAAGCAGCAGCAAAAAAAATCATTTGCCGTACTCATCGATCCTGATAAGGTAAACGACAGCAACCTGCTGCCCCTCATCGATATGGCGGTGGCTGCTAAGGTTGATTATTTTTTGGTGGGTGGCAGCCTGGTTATCTCCAACTACCTGGACGAATGCGTACAACTGATAAAACGCAGCTGCAATATCCCTGTGATTCTTTTTCCCGGAAGCCCCAACCAGGTTAGCAAATATGCCGATGCACTTTTATACCTGTCCCTTATCAGTGGCCGCAATGCCGATATGCTGATTGGCCAGCACGTAATAAGTGCACCGCTGGTAAAACAAAGCGGGCTCGAAATCCTTTCTACCGGTTATATGGTGGTGGATGGCGGCGCACCCACAACCGTTTCCTATATCTCCAACGCATCTCCTTTACCTGCCGATAAGAATGAAATTGCCATGTGTACCGCCATGGCCGGCGAAATGCTGGGCATGAAACTTATTTATATGGATGCCGGCAGCGGTGCCAAACGTGCAATCAGCGAAGACATGATCGCCAAAGTAGCTTCGGTTATTGAAGCCCCCCTCATCATCGGCGGCGGCATTATTGAACCCGAAAAAGCATACCTCAATTGCAAGGCCGGTGCCGATGTAATTGTGGTGGGCAATGCCATTGAAAAAGATCCCAATCTTATTAAGGAAATGGCCGCTGCGGTGCATAGTGTGGCGGTGAAGGTGTAATTTTTTTGGAGCCCGGCAGTGGTTATCTATTGGGCTGCGGTGGCGTCGCACTCTTGTACATTAAATCTTTATTCAACTTTTATATAAGCGTAGGAGGTTCATTAGTACACGAACCTGGGAGGAGATTGGAGCCACAGAACATCGTCAGAGGCAAAAGGCCTCTAGAGAATTACGTAATTTTTTGGCTTTTCCGAAGTCGAAGCCGAGTCCTTTAATATTTCGGACATTAATAGCGATAAAATGAGTATCAGCAAACAAATGAATTTTGAAACTAACACCACTCCACCAATTAACTTCATAAAAGACAGAAGCATGATTTTCATTTAGTCTATATTCTTGTTTACCTAAGTGTGCCAGTATCATTTTGATTTTTTCGATATTTTCTTGCTTTGAACTGCGATTTGCCCAAATGGTTATTCTATAGCGTGATTTTTGAACAACAAG
>Ga0302321_100002684_pt1 | contig 15294 bp, 12 predicted proteins | sample Fen_T0_1_FD_202505 | JGI IMG/M metagenome (GOLD analysis project Ga0302321, IMG submission 202505) | Peat permafrost microbial communities from Stordalen Mire near Abisko, Sweden - Fen_T0_1 | ecosystem: Environmental > Terrestrial > Soil > Wetlands > Permafrost | place: Sweden: Abisko...
GCAGCGCAACGACCGCGTCGCGCACGCCCGCGAACTCGCGCAGGCGCGCCTCGATCTCGCCGAGCTCGATGCGGAAGCCGCGCAGCTTGACCTGCAGGTCCGCGCGGCCGAGGTACTCGAGCTCGCTGCCCGGGAGCCGCCGCGCGAGGTCGCCCGAGCGGTAGAGGCGCGCGCGCGGGCTCGTGCCGCGCGGATCGGGACGGAAACGCTTGGCCGTCAATTCCTCGCGCTCGAGGTAGCCATCGGCGACGCCCTCGCCTCCGACGCAGATCTCGCCCGTCTCGCCTTCGCGCACGAGCGCACCGGCCTCGTCCTGCAATTCGATTCGCAGGTCGGGCAGCGCCTCGCCGATCAGGCTCTGGCCCGAGCCCAGCGCGTCCTGCGCGCGCGTCACGCGCCAGGTCACGTGCACGGTCGTCTCGGTGATGCCATACATGTTCACGAGGCGCGGAGTTGCATCGCCGTGCGCCTCGAACCAGGCGCGCAGCGTTCGCGGATCGAGCGCCTCGCCGCCGAAGATCACGTGCCGCAGGCGATTCGCCGGCCGTCCCGCGGCCGCATCCGCCAGATCGAACGCGCGGAACGCGCTCGGCGTCTGGTTCAAGACGCTGACGCCCTCCGCGATCACGAGTGCGTGGAACGCGTCCGTTGCCTTGGCGGTCTTCTCGGGCACGACCACGAGGCGCCCGCCGTAGAGCAGCGCGCCCCACAGCTCCCAGACCGAGAAGTCGAAGGCGATCGAGTGGAACAGCGTCCAGACGTCCTGCGCGCCGAAGCCGTAGATCGGCTCGCTGGTCGTGAACAGGCGCGCGACGTTGTGCTGCGTGACGCGCACGCCGTTGGGCTTGCCGGTCGAGCCCGACGTGTAGATCACGTAGGCGAGGTCGCTTGGCGCAGCCGGCGCGCGCGGCCGCAGCGCGTGCTGGCTGCGGCTCGGGAGTGCCAGCGCCTCGCAATCCTGCGGGACGCCCTCGAGCGGCGTGCCGTCCGTGATCACGACGCGCGGGCGCGCGTCGGAGAGGATCATGCCGCGGCGCTCGGCCGGATGCGCGAGGTCGAGCGGCAGGTAGGCGGCCCCGGCGCGCACGATTCCGGCGATCGCGATCACGAGCTCGGCCGAGCGCGGCAGTGCGACGCCGACGAGGTCGTTGCGGCCGATGCCGCGCGCCTGCAGTTCGGCCGCGAGCAGATCGGCCCGCGCGAGCAGCTCCTGGTAGCTGATGCGGCGCGTGCCGTCCACGAGCGCGATCGAGGTCGCGTGCGCGCGCGCGGCCGCCTCCAGCCGCTCGCCGAGCAGGCTCGACCTCGCGGCCGGCGCGAGGTGCACCTCACCGGACGAGCTCACCGGGCCGCCCTCCCGAGGGCCGGGTTCATGCGCGTCTTGCAGTACTCGATGCCCCAGACCGCCTGCGCGCGCGCGGGCAAGCGCTTGGCGGCCGGCCGGAGGAACGAGACGCACCAGAGCGCGAGCCAGCCGCAGAGTTCGAAGAAGGCGCGCACCGGACGCAGGCTGGAGCGCACGCGCGCGGTCAGGCTCGATTTCGGTCCGCCCAGGCTGACGTCGAGCTCGGCCATCTCGCGCCCGATCTTGTGCGCGCGCTCGAGGAACTTGCGCGGATCGATCAGCTCCGGCTGGAAGCGGTGGCCGATCGTGACTTCGGGCACGAAGACGCCGCGCCGGCCGGCATCCAGCATGCGGATCACGAACTGCGCCTCGTTGGTCCAGACGTGCGGAAAACGCTCGCCCGTGTCGACCAGCGCGCGACGGAACCAGAAGTGGTTGCCGCTCGGGAAGCGCGGGCAGCCGATTCCGAACTCGACGTCGCGATCGGGGGAGACGTCGAGCACCGAGAACAGCAGTCCCTGCGCGAGCGGCTCGTTGGCCCAGCCGGGCCTCGGGGCGCCGGCCGGCCAGACGACGTGCGAGCGTCCGGAGAAGATGTCGTACTGCGGCAGGCGCTGCACCGAGCCCAGCACGCCGCGGATCCAGTCCGGAGGCACGGCCATGTCGTCGTCGATCACGGCCACGATCTCGGCCAGGCCGCCCGCGTCGATGGCGCAGTTGAGCGCGTAGGACTTGCCGCGCTGCATCTCGCGCAGCACGCGCAACGCGGGAATCCCCGGCGTCGCGAGGACCTCGGCGCGGATCGGCGGCTCGCTGGCGTTGTCGACCACCACGACCTCGTAGGGCTCGGCCGACTTGCAAGCGGCGAGTCCTGCCAGCACCTCGCGCAACGATTCCACGCGTCCCGGGGTCGGGATGATGATCGAGAGCACGTGTTTGCCGGGCGTGCTCATGGGCCGTTCGAACTCGCGCGGATCTTCAACTCGAGTTCTCGGGGCTCCGCCGCTTCCGCCTCGAGGAAGTACGTGCGTACCCTCGAAGCGCGGTTCCCGTTCTTCGAGGCAAGCGCGAGCGTGTGGGCCGGCGCGACTTCGAGCAGCGCGAACCACCACGAATCGGCGCTCTCCCCGGCTGCGGCCGCGAAGCGCGGGCGCAGGCGCCCTGCACCGCCGAACTCGAAGCTGGCGCTGCGCGGGTCGAGGCTGAAGCCCAGGCCGCGGGCCTTGAGATAGGCCTCCTTCAGCGTCCAGTGCTCGAAGAAGCGCTGCTGCCGGGCTTCCGGCGCGAGCGCCTCGAACGCAGCCAGTTCGTCATCCGCGAAGACTCGCCGGGCGAGATCGAGGAACTCCGCCTCGCGGCGCGCGTCCTCGAGGTCGAGACCGAGGTCGCGCTCGAGCGTGACCCCGCACGCGACGAGCTCGGCCGTGTGCGACAGATTGAAGCGCAGGCGGCTGCCCTCGGGATTCGCCGCCGCCGGCTTGCCGTGCTCGCCCAGGACGAATTCCCAGGCCTCGGGCAGGACCGCAGCGTAGCGCGCGAGCGTCGTGCGCAGGAGCGCACGCGCGAACTCGGCCCGTACGCGGTCCTCCACACGCTGGAAGGCGGAGCAGGCCTGGCGTTCCTCCGCGCTCAGGCACGACCGGCCAGGTTGCAGCTCCGCCCACTCGCGCGCGGACGGAATCCGGGCGAGCCAGACATCGATCTGGCCTGCGGGCACCTGCCGCCTCGACGGGCGGATGGCACCGGGGCTCTGGGCCAAGTCTCTCTCACACTTGGTCGGCATTCCGGATGGCGAAGCTGGGTACGTGCGTCTCGAGGAGGGGGGGTCCTGGCCCTGCATTGTATCCCGGGAGCGGCGCCGCTGTGCGGCTCGTGACGGCGATCCCGGGGACTTTCAGGCTCTCAGCGGAAGAGGCTCGGGCGCGTGCGATTGAGCATGCTGCCGAGGACGCGCACACCGGCGCGACTGACGAGCTCCATCAGCTCGCGCGCTTCCTCGCGGCTCGTGCGCTCCGCCTCGAGCACGAGCACGGCCTCGTCCACGTGCTGCAGGATCGGGGTCAGCTCCGGGTGTTTGAGTAGCGGCGGAGCGTCGACCAGCACGAAGTCCCTGTCCGCGCGCAGGCGCTCGAAGATCCGGCTCGCCTGCTCGGTGGCCAGCTGTCCGGGCGGCAGCGTGCCGCGCCCGGCGGTGATCACGCCGAGACCTTCGAGCCCGCAGCCGCGCATGCACGCTTCGGGCGCGACGGCCGAGCACAGGATCTCGTGGAACCCGGGTCCGGCGGGCAAGCCGAGGAGCGTCGCGAGCGAGGAGGACTCGACCCCGACCTCGAGCAGCAGGACCTGCGCCTTCAGGTTGCGCGCCAGCCCGGCCGCGGCGCAGGCGGCGAGCGTGGAGCAACCGACGCCGTGCGCGGCACCGACGAACAGGATCGTGCGCGTCTTTCCCGGATTCGGAGCCGGAGCGATGCGCGACCAGAGCGTGCTGGCTGCCGTGCCGAGCGCGCTCAGGCCAGAGAGGTCGCCGGTGTTCGTCGCTTGCGCTTCCATGCGCTGCTCACAAGGCCGCGCGCCGGGTGGCGCGCGGGCGATCGCGACCGCTGCGCAGCTGTGGAATCGACCCGAGCACGGCCGTGCCGAGCAGCTGCTCGACCTCGAGCGCGTCGTGCAGCTTGTGGTCGAACATGTTGCGCGCGAAGGAGAGCGCGCCGCCCGCGACCGCGCCGAGCAGCAGGCCGATCAGCAGCAGCTTGCCGCGCAGCGGGCCTTCCTTCTCGTTCGGCAGCGAGGCCTGCTGGATCGTGCGCAGGTTGCTGATGTCGAGCTCGTCCATCGAGCCCATGATGTTCGCCTTGGCGCGTGCGGCCCGGAACCTGTCGTAGGTGTCGCGCGCCAGGCTCGCGGTCGTCTCCTTCGAGTCGTAGGTCGGCTTGCACTGGGCCATCGTGTTGCGCCGCGTGTGCAGCTCGGCAAGCTGGCCGCGGCGCACGGTCGCGGCCGCTTCGAGCGTGTTCAGGTCGTGGCGCGCGTCGTCGAGCTGCTGCTGCAGGCGATCGCGGCGCGGGTTCGTGAGCGTGCGCACCAGCGGCCCGGTGTCCGTGAACTCGGGCAGCTTCTCGAGCTCTTCGCGCTTCTGCTTGATCAACTGATTGATCTTCTCGCGCTGCAGGTCGCGGTCGTGCACCAGGCCCACGACGGTTCCCTCGAGGGTCGCCAGTTCGGCTTCCTGCTGCAGGATGAACGTCTTCAGCACCGCGCGGTCGGGATTGGGCTGCAGATTCTGCGCCGTGCGCTCCTCGATCGTCGGCGGCAGCGAGGCGACGACCGGAGCGAGCTCCTCGGTCGACCTGCGCAGGGATTCCAGGCGTGCATCGTCCTGCTTGGTCAGCGCATCGAGCGCGTCGATGCTCGTGTTCAGGGTCGCCTGCTGGTTGGCGAAATCGAAGACGCCGCACTCGGTCTTGAAATTGGTCAGGTCGTTCTCGGCCAGCGTCACGTCGCTGAGCGAGCTCAGCAGGTGCTGGTCGAGGAACTCGAGCGTCTTGCCCGTCTCGTAGATCTTGCGGTGGTGCGCGATCGCCGCCTCGAGGAAGGCCGCGACGACCTGCTGCGCCAGCAGCGGATCGTGGGTCGGATAGCTGATCGTGATCACGTCCGAGCCCGGTTCGGCCAGGATCACGGTGTTCTTGGCGAGCACCAGCGCCGCGGCCTGCACGCACTGGTCGCAACCGTCGATCGGGTGCTTGACCGAGCTCGAATCGCTGCTGGCCGAGCTCTGGAACCACGAGCTCTGCCAGCGGTGGAAGAGTGCCAGGTAGCCCGGCGTGCTCTCGTCGTCGAGGGCGCCCGGGTCGTAGGGCTGGAAGACCACCGCGGGCGTGATGCTGCGCGCAGCCGCCTCGAAGACCTCGGGCGAGCTGACCAGGTGGATCTCGTCGAGCACGATGCTGCGTCCGCCGCCGCCGCCGCCCGCGCTGCCCGTCACCGACATCTCGGGCGTCAGCTCCTCGCGCTGTCCGGCCCGGATCATGAGCTTGCCGTAGGAGCGGTAGATGTTGGGCCGCATGACGCCGTACAGGACGCCGCCCAGGATCCCGAGCAGCGTCGCGCACAGGATCAGGTAGCGCCCGCGCCACAGCGGCAGCAGCAGCGCGCGCCGCGGGTCCATCTGCGGTGCAGCGCCATCGGAGGGCGACTCTACGACGAACTCGTCCACGGGCATGTCAGTTGGTCGGGGTGGCGGGCTGGTTGACGATGTAGTAGCTGAGGTACGGGAACGGGATCACCTGGCGGATGTATTGGTCGACCCAGATGTCGACCTTGTCGATGGTCGTGTTGGGCACGTAGAGCACGTCGCCGGGCTGCAGGAAGATCTGGTTCGGTGAACTCCAGTAGTCGGGGTTCGCGTCGATCTTCCAGCCGTGGTAGCCGTTCTCCTTCGGCAGCCAGCGCACGAGCAGCATGGCCTGCAGTGCCGCCGTCTTCTTGTCGAAGCCGTGCGCGGCCGCGATGGCCTTGGGGATCGTGATCTCCTCGCCGTTGTAGGGGAAGGCGCCGGGGTTCGAGACCTCGCCCAGCACGAAGATCCGCCGCGGGCTGTCGAGCTGCGTCGCCTGGGTGCTCGTGTCGATGTTCACGCTGAGATCGACCGGGTCCAGCTTGCCCTTGTAGGCGAGCGTGAGGTCCTTCATCAGCTCCTCGGCCGTCTTGCCGGCCACGGCCATCTCGCCCACGCTCAGGAAGGAGGCCCTGCCGTCGGGGCGTACGTCGAGGCGCTGGTCGAAGGTCGGGGTGCTCGCGAAGCGCACCGCGATCCGGTCCCCCGGTACGAAGCGCATCGGACCGCTCTGCCGCGTCGCGTTGATCTCCTGCGCGAGTTGCGGAATCGGCGTGCCGGCCGAGGTGCAGGCCGAGAGCGTGCACAGCAGCAACGAGGAGGCGAGTGCCGCGAGGCGCTTGGAGGTGGAGAGCAAGGAGTACGGATTCATCCCGAACAGGTGGTCGAACGGGCCCTTCGACGAGCTAGGGCACTCCCGAAAGGATACCACTTGGGCCGTTGCGGGCGAACCGCCACGCGCTGGCGAAGATCTTTCCGCCCGGGAGGGTTTCGGCCCGCGCCGATGCAGGCTGGTAGACTTCGCGCTCCGCGACGGATGAGTACGAATCCCACCGCTCCCGCGTCGCCGACAGAGCGACCGCCCTTGCCGACCGGCGAGTACGACGAGAATCCCAAGGAACTCTCCCTGCGCGCCCTGATCGCCGAGGATTTCGCGACGTACGAGCGCAGCCTGCTCGAGCCCGGATTCTGGGCGGTCTTCGTCCATCGCTTCGGCAACTGGCGCATGGGCATCAGGCCGCGCCTCGTGCGCCACCCCTTCACGCTGCTCTACAAGACCATGGTCCTTGGCCTGGACTGGATGTGGGGCATCCACCTGCCCTACACCGTGAAGCTCGGCCGGCGCGTGCGGATCTGGTACCACGGCGGGATCCACCTCGGCGCTCGCTCGATCGGCGACGACGTGCACATCCGGCCCAACACGACGATGGGCATCCTCTCGCGCGACGACAAGACGGCGAAACCGACGATCGAGGACCGTGTCGACATCGGCGTCGGTGCCTGCATCCTCGGGCACCTCACGGTCGGGCACGATACGGTGATCGGCGCGAACAGCGTCGTGGTGCGGGACGTCCCGCCGAACTCGACCGTGTTCGGAGTGCCGGCGCGGCCGGTCAAGCTCGTCTGAGGGCGGCTCAGCGCGGCTTCGAGCGCGCGATGTCCTGCCAGAAGCCCTCGAGCCAGCCGACGAGTTCGCGCGCGTTCCCCGGAGTACCGCCTCCCGCACCGGACCTGCCGCGAGCGGCCGCGATCGCGGCCGGCAGCTCGCCCATCTCGTGCAGCGTGGTGGCGAGGCCCAGGCCGCCGAACTTGTCGGCGAACGGGATCTGGTGCTCGTCGACGATCTCGCCGAACTTCGGCAGGCGCGGGACGAGCACCGGGTGCTTGCCCTGCTGGATGCAGACCAGCGTCGAGCCGGCGCCCGCGTGCGTGATCACGACGCTCGCCTTGCGGATGTTCTCGACCACGTCGCCGAAGGAGAGGAAGCGTTCGAAGCGCGCGTGCTTGGGCTCGTACTTCGAGGCGCCGAGCTGCAGGAAGAAGTCCTCGCCGCAGGTCTTGTCGCGCTCGAGTTCGTCGACCGCCTTGGCCAGGCGGTCGAAGGGGTACACGTCCATGCCGAGGATCACGAAGATCACACGATCCTCCCGTGGTACTCGCTGCCCGGGTACTTCTGCACGAGCTCCGGCCACTGCACCAGCAGCTTCGTCGCGAAGGGCTTCGAGATCCTGCCCGTGAGCGAGATCTCGGTGATGCGCGTGATCGATTCGACGAAGACCGAGCGGATGCCGTACAGGCGCGCGAGCCAGAGGAACGGCGCCGCGACGCCCGAGCCGGTGGTCAGGATCATGTCCGGCTTGTGCTTGCGCAGCAGCTTGTGCGCGAGCCACAGGTTGCGCAGCAGGTTCGGGACGTTGCGCACGGTCGGATAGGCGGCCCAGTAGACCTCGCGCTCGTCCTGCAGCAGGTACTTGGCGTCCGCGGTGGGGAAGGTCACCCAGAAGCGGTCCTTGTCCTGCCAGAACTCGCGCAGGCAGAACATCTCGTAGATGTGCCCGCCCGAGGAGGCGATCAGCATGAGGCGCACGGCGGATACCCTAGCGCGCGGCGGCGTACTTCGCGTCGAGCTTCAGGACGAGGTCGCGCGTCTGCTCGATGTTGCGCTTCGAGGACGCGCCGAAGACGATCGACTCGATCTTGCGCTGCTTGCAGACGTATTCGAGCGCCTCCTCGGGCGGGATGGCGCCGCTGGCGAAGACGCTCATCGCGATCGGGCGGAAGCGCCGCTCGCGGATGGTCTTCTCGTACAGCTCGAGGCCGCCGCACATGCGGAAGTTGATCTTGTTGACGTTGCTGCACACGATCGGGTTGTCGATCCCGAGCTTCTCGAGCACGTCGAGCAGTGCCGGCGTGTTCATCGTGATGAAGGCCGCCTCTGCGCCGTAGCGCTCGCGCACGTACTTGTGGAATTCGGCGAAGACGCCGTGCAGCTTCATCCCGAGCAGCAGGTCCGTGACCACGTTCTGCACGAAGATCACCGGCGTGTTCAGGCCCTTGAAGCTCTTCATCTCGCCGTCGACGAGCAGCTTCATCAGGTCGTAGACGTCCTTGGTGATGGCGCCCATCGCGCCGCGCAGGAGCGTGCCGACCACGCTGCCGGCCGAGTAGCGCTTGATCGTCTCGAGCGGTCCGACCTCGGTGACCGAGTTGGCGTACTTGTGCGCGTACGGCATGCAGGGATAGAAGACGAAGTCCTTGTAGCGCACGGGGTCCTTGCGCATGTGCTCGCAGATGCCCGCCATGCGGTCGTGCGTCGTGCACATGAAGGTCTTGATGCCGGCGTCGTAGGCGATGTCGAGGACGGCGATGATCGCGGCGTCGTCCTTGAACTGCATCAGCTGCGCGCGCGCCTTCTCCTCCGACATGTGGTTCACGCCGAAGAACTGGTTGTCGCCGAAGAGCAGGCGCTCGATCTTCACGGGGGCGGCCATGATCAGCTACCCGCCTTGCTCGCCTGGGCGATCTGCTCGAGCACTCGGTCGGTCTCGGCCGAGCTCGCGAAGGAGTTCTCGTGCGCGAGGTTGCCGGACTCGATCGCCGCGATGAAGCTGTCGATCTGCGAGGAGTACTCCTCGCCGCGCAGGTAGAAGTTCACGGGTTTCTGCAGCTCCGTGATGTAGCGCGTGTTCCAGCCCTCGGCGTACTTCTCGAAGCCGCACCCGGCGCGCAGGTAGAGCTTCAGCTCCTGCCGGTCGGCCACGAGCTTGCCCTTGGTGCCGTAGAGCGTGATCGTGGTGCTCATCTTGCGGTAGGTCTCGTCGCTCCAGTTCGTCTCGAGCACGCCCGTACGCCCATCGGCGTAGGCGAAGACCGCGTAGACGGCGTCCTCGACGTCCTTGGAGTAGATGCTCTGCATGCGCGCGCCGGGCACGCTCGCGGGCGGCCCGACGATGAAATTCATCAGGTCCACCACGTGGCAGGCGTAGTCGTGCAGGCAGCCGCCGCCCTCGGACTTCTTCGAGCGCCAGGTCGCGCTCTGTTCCTTGACGACCACCTGCCCGAAGGCGCTGCCGTGGATGTTGCTGACCGTGCCCAGCGCCCCGCCGCGCGCAAGGCGCCGGGCCTCCTGGAAGGTGCCGATGAAGCGGTTGTGGAAGCCGACCTGGTTGACGCGCTTGTGCTTCTGCGCGAGCTCGGACAGTGCCCGGCTCTCGGCGGGGGAGAGCGTCAGCGGCTTCTCCACGAACAGGTGCAGGCCGCGTTCCAGCGCGTATTTCGCGCACGGAAAGTGGGTCGAGGTCGGCGTCGCCACGAGGATCGCGTCGAGCTTGCCCTGGTCGATCATCTTCTCGTAGCTGCCGTAGGTGGCGACCCCGGTGTACTTCTCCAGCACGGAGAGCACGTACCCGGACGTGTCGCACACGGCTGCCACCGTGGCGTTGGGGTGCGCGTTCACGATGGCGTAGTGGGAGATCCCCATCTTCCCGGCGCCGACGATTCCGACTCGGACGGTCATGCTCGGACGCGTTCCTCTCGCCTGATATGCACAAAGGGCATCCGCGCAGAATAGCAGAGCGCTTTCCGGACTGTAATGGCCACTGGGGCGAAGCCCAGCATAACTAGGTACGCGGAAGTAGGGGCAGCGTCGAGCGAGTCGACCACCCCGCGCGTGACCAGGCTGGCTGCCTGGCAGCCCGAGGGGGGCGCGCGCGGGGCGGCTGGCAGGAAACCGGCAGGGTTTCAAGATTGGCGAAACGCGATCCCGATAGGTCCATCGAGAAGAGCGGGTACTGAGGCGGGGCGTGTGCTTCCAGGAAAGGCACAGCCGCCGCGCCAGGCTCGCGCGCACATCGGAACGCGTAACGGAGCAGGCCTCTGGGCGGTCACCCGGCCCGAGTCCTGCAGGCACGTGCGGCAGCACGTGCCACGCCAACGCGCCTGGTCTGCGTGGTCGCACCACAACGAGAAGGGGCAGGCCATGACGAGCTTGGGATCAAAGCTGTTGGGTTCGAGGCGGAACACGATTCGAGCAGCACGCGCGCTGGCAGCGCTGGCGCTCGTGTTCGCAGGCGCGGCGTGTTCGGGAGGCGGAAGCTCCGCTCCGGGCGCGTCTTCACCGCGCTTCACCTACACCGGGCCCACGACCTGGACGATCACCGGCCCGCAAGGCGGCCCGTTCGTCAACACGAGCATGGATTTCCTGCTCGAGAACCACGGCGCGGACCCCGTCGACTGGTCGGCGAGCTCCGTGCCCGCCTTCGTGCAGCTCGACCTCACGAGCGGCTCGATCCCCGCCAATTCGCAGACCAGCATCCACGCCACGCTCGACTCGGCCATGGCCCAGTCGCTGCCCGTGGGCAACAGCAACGGCACGCTGAGCTTCCACAACGACACCGCCGCGCAGGCCGATGTCGACGTCGACTGCACCCTCTCGATCTCCACCGCCGGCCTGAGCGTGCAGGTCCTCCCGACGACCAACTTCACCTCGAGCGGCCCTGCAGGCGGCCCCTTCTCCCCGGCCTCGACGGTCTACACGCTGACCAACCTCGGCACGGCCCCGCTCGCTTGGGAGTCGACGACCGGCAACTCCTGGGCGACGGCCACGCCCAGCTCGGGGCAACTCGCCTCGGGCGAATCGGTTCCGGTGACCGTGGGGATCGACGACTCGATGACCACCGCGATGGCGCCCGGCATGTACTGGTCCTACGTGGACTTCCGCGACGGCGTGAACCACGCCACGCTGGACTCGCGCGACATCGGCATGAGCGTGATGGGCGGCGGGGCTTCGGCCGGCTGGACCGTGTTCACGCCCAGCGCGGACACGCGCACGGTCTACGTCAGCAGCTCGCTCGGCAACGACTCGAACAACGGGCTCTCGGAAGCGGCGCCCAAGCGCACGATCGCGGCGGGCAAGGCGCTGATGCGCGACAACTTCCCGGACTGGCTGCTGCTGAAGTGCGGCGACACGTGGGACGAGCCGATCGGAACCTGGCCCAACTCGGGGCGCTCGATCACCGAGCCGACCCTGATCTCGAGCTACGGCACGGGTGAGCGGCCGTTCTTGCGGACGGGGACGTCCGACGGTGTGGTGCCGGCCTACCTGACCAACCCGAACTACGTCAGCATCGTCGGGCTGCACTTCAAGGCGAACCTCTACAACGGAACGAACTCCACGGCGAAGGGGGTCAACTGGATCCGCCACACCGACGGCTTCCTGCTCGAGGACTGCTACGTCGAGCGCTATCCGCAGAACGTCGTGATTCAGGGCTTCAACGAGACGAACGGCGACCAGATGCCCAATCGCCACTCGAACGTGCGCGTGCGTCGCAACATCATCTCGGAGGCCTATAACTGCGTGAACAGCGGTGGCAGCTCCGGAATCTCGGCCAATGGGCTCTTCGTCGCCAAGTGCGACGGCATCCTGATCGAGGAAAACGTCTTCGACCACAACGGAACCGTGGACAGCATCCCCGGTGCCATCCCGATCTGGTTCCGACACAACGGCTATGTCTGCAACGGCAATACCGGGGCGATCCTTCGCGGGAACATCGTCTACGGGACCGACGCCGTGATGATGCGCGCCGGCGGCATCGTCGAGAACAACCTCTACCTCGACAACTACAATGCAATCCTGTACGGCCTGGGCATCGAGCCCGAGCCTTCTGGCGTCACGGGTGCGATCCACAACAACGTCGTGCTGGGCAGTCGCGACTACGGCAACGACACCGGTGCGAACGTGCCTGGCGGCCTGTGCATCGACATGGGCAACGTCGCCCAGGCGACGATAGACAACAACATTTTCGCGCACAACACGAACGGCACCGGACCGCGGCCGATCCAGATCCACGACGACCACAACTACAACAGCTATCGCGTCGTCGAGAACACCACGTTCTCCAACAACATCGTCTACGACTGGGGCGGCGCTGCGGTGGATATCAACACGAGCACTGGTGGCCTCAACCTGCAGCCGGTGAATCTGCAGATCGTGAACAACATCCTCGAGAACGCTCGCGACTCGAACCCGCTGATCCGGCACACCGTTTCCGCGAGCCTGAATGGCGTCACCGGCGCAGGCAACTCGTTCAACAGCGTCGCTGGCTCCGGCTCCTGGTTCCAGGTCGGCGGCGCGGGACAGACTCTCTCGCAATGGAAGGCAGCCCTGCACCCGGCGGACACGAGTTCGACGGGCGGCGCCTACGGCTTTCCGGATCCCAACCGCGGCATCGGGACCTACATGAGCTCGATCGGCGGAACGCCGACGGCAACCGCCTTTATCGCGCAGTGCCGCCTGCAGTCGAAGGCGAACTGGAGCACCCTCTACACCGCCGACGCGGTGAACACCTACGTTCGGGCTGGCTTCGGCCGCTGATTCCGGGCGTCAGAAGAAGAGACTGTCGCCGTCCGCGGGCCGAAACCACCAGTTGTTCCGGTCGCGGAACGGTGCGGCGGCGAGCGGGCTCTGTGGTGCGGCCTTGAAGAGGAACTTTAGGTCGCCCTTCGCGAGGAAGCCCATGCGCCGGAGGGTCGGGCCGGACGCATCGTCGGGCAGGCAGACCTCGATCGCGTCGACAGCCGCATCACGGCACAGCTCGCGCGTCGCGAGCAGCAGCAGGTCGAGTTCGCCGATCGCACCGGGCGCGAGCACCATCCAGTCCTTGATCGAGCCAAGCGTCAGGTTCTTGAAGCCTTCGCTCGAGGCGGAGGCATGGAACTTCGTCGTGACGATGAAGTAGCCCAGCGCTCGAGAGTCGTGCCCGCGAACCAGGTACAGGCGACGCGTGCCCGTGTGGTGCGAGAGCAGCCAGTTCACGGAGGCCGACGAGCGCAGGCAAGTCGCGGGCGCGCGCGGCGCGGCGAGCTGAGCGTCGAGTTCCGCCGGCAGTGCTTCCAGCGCTTCGACGTGCAAGCCCCGCTCGCGTACGGAGATCCAGGCGCGCACGAGCCCTGAATGCAGAGCGAGCAGAGCGCCGGCGAAGGGCCGGGCGAGTGTTGCGGCGCCGGACCCGAGCAAGCGCTCGAGAACCGGCCGGCTGCGGCGCAGCAGCACGTGCCGCCGCATGGGAAAGATCTCCCAGCGCAGTTTCTCGTACAGCGGGGTCACGACTTTCGAGATCCCCACGACGCAGACCGTGGGATGGATCGATCCCATGCGCAGCATGAGCATCAGGCCCGCTCCGGTGTGCCGGTACTGCTCGGCCACCTCGAGGCCGGAGCCCCAGAGCACGTGGGCGCTTTGGCCATCGACCTGCACGCGGCCGGCGATCAAATTGATGCGGCCGACGACCTGGCTGCCTGTCGTGGCCACGATCTGGACCGGATCGGATTCTGATTCCGCCAGCGGGTGGTCAATCAGGAACTCGCGCATGGGCCCGCCGATCGGCGCGACCTCCTCTGGCCACTGCCAGGCCTTCGCGTAGTCCGGATCGCGCAGGCGCTCGCGCGTGACGATCTGCAGTGTGAGTCGCTCGGCCAACGGTTCCCTCAACGGCCGACGGCCGGGTCCGGGGCGAGTTCGAGCACGACGAGTTCGGGCGCGGGGTATTCGCGTGCGAGATCCCAGGCGTACACGCCCTGGCCCTGCTGCGCGAGACCCGAACGCTCGAGGAAGGTCAGCGTGGGTTTGTTCTTCTCCGTGGCCTTGTAGCTCGCGGAAAGACTGCTCCAGCCGAGCTTGCGCGCGTGGCTCGAGGCGATGTGCAGCATGGCCTCCTCGACGCGCCGGCCGAAGACGCGGCAGCTGAGGATGAAGTCCGCGATCTCGCCGCGCGTGCCCTCCCCGGCGACGCCGACGATGCCCACGAGTCCGGAGTCGCCAAACTTGTCGCTGACTCGCAGCGTCCAGAGTCGCCGGCCCGGCTGCGCCGCCCATTCCCAGAGCTGGTCGGCCGTGAGGCGTCGCGTCGCGAGATTCATCTGGTTCGTCTTGTTGAAGAGCTGCGCCGCGCGCGTGAGGTTCGCCTGCGAGAGCGGTTCGGCCGTGATGCGGATCTCGAGCTTCTTGAACCAGTCGTCTACAGAATCGAGCGACTGCTGCAGGTCGCGACGCGCGCGGTCGGCGACGTACATCTGCGTGCGCGCCAGGTCCTCCTTGCTGATCGCGGGCACGTCGAAGCAGCGCAGCTGCGAGAGTGCCTGCGTGTAGAGCATCTTGTCGCCGGGCCAATCGGGCACGAGCACCTCGGGCAGGGCCGCCCGCACGCGGTCGCGCTCGACAGGGTTGTCGTCGAGGAAGACCACCGACTGCAGGCCCAGGTTGAGCTCCTCGACGAGCTCGGCGATGTTGCGCGCCTTGTCGTTCCAATTGATGCGCCAGCCGGCGAAGTCTTCTACGCGCAAGAGCATGTCCGGATGGCTTCGGATCGCAGTCAGCGCGACCGACTCCTCGTTCTTGCTGACCAGGCCGAGCACGATGCCACGCTGCTTGAGCGCCTTCAGCGCGCGCTGGAACTCGACGAAGGACTCGCCGATCGGGTCGTGGCCACCGAGCTTGAGCTTCTCCCAGCCGAGGTCGCCCACGATCCCGCCCCAGAGTGTGTCGTCGAGATCGAGCAGCAGCAGCTTGCGGCTCTGGCCGGCGAGGCCCGCGAGCGCGGACTTCAACTCGGCGACGGCCTCGGCGAAGACCGCGTTCGAGAAGGGCACCTTGGCCATGTGCCACATGCGCGGGCTGAAGGCGGCCTTGCCGACGCCCGCGATCCAGCGGGACGCATCGAGCACGAAGACGCCGCGCGCATCGGAGAGGTTCTGGACGAGGCGCGCATTCATGCGCAGCAGCGCGCCAGCCTGGCCGCGCGCGTGCGTCAGGTCGATCATCCCGAGGCCGCGCTGC